>Ga0210402_10005919_pt1 | contig 10876 bp, 15 predicted proteins | sample IncBWC7MmetaG_FD_161055 | JGI IMG/M metagenome (GOLD analysis project Ga0210402, IMG submission 161055) | Forest soil microbial communities from Barre Woods Harvard Forest LTER site, Petersham, Massachusetts, United States - Inc-BW-C-7-M | ecosystem: Environmental > Terrestrial > Soil >... | reverse complement strand
GGAGCAATTTCAAGCTCGCACCACGATGTCTAAGGTCACTAAACGCTCGAACAATGGAAGCGATGCTCGAAGAATCCAACTGCGTGACATCGGTTAGATTCACCAACAGCTTGCTGGTCCCCATTTCAATCAGTTTTCGTAGCTGGCTGTCTAAGAAATCATTTCGCGCGGCCAATCGTCGCTTTTCCATACAAGTCAACGATGACAACATCGGCGGAATAACGGACAGAGAGTTGGAGGCCCATAGCTCCACCCAGTAGATTTCCAAAAGCTTCATCTCACGACGCGTGAATCGTGGAAATGACGTGCACTTTACACACAGGTTCTGTTCACGCTCGCTGTAAAAGAGGCGTTTCATTTTCAGCGACGCAATACGTTTCGGGCACGAATACCGTCCGACAGTATGGACAGGCTTCACGGCCCGCGCGCGGCCTAGCCGGTCTGCGAAACAAATTAGTGTTCGAGCCGCCCTGCTCTTCGAGAACAATTTGGGCGGCGCAATTCGCGCAGCGACAGCATGTATAGATGTACATGATTGGACTTCCTTTTCGGGCAATTACGGAACTCTGGGCTATGCGTGACGAGTTATGCTGCAAACCGGACCAAGTCTAAGGGACGCGCCACGAAAACTCGTTCCGGTTCGGCGCGCTTCAGTTTGGACACAAATCCGTCGCAAAGTTCGGCGGAAGGTTATCTGGAGAATTCTGTGAGAGTATAAGCCCGATTGAGTCTGCAAGCTAGTTCAATGAGGTTAAACAAACTCCGCCGTCTCCAGTCTTCCACCTCGCGCTGCAATCATCTCGTCGAGCGGCGGTGAGGCGCGAAATAACGTGCACTAGGCTGACTTCTTAAGTTTCTTCCTGAGATGAGTAGTAATTAATTTTGCTTTGGTTCTCAAAAGCCCGACAGAAGAGCAGCACGGCACACAATGCGCAACCGTGCGTCCTCGGTGGCATAGGCAATCGCACTCAAGAGAGCTTTTCATCTAAGGCCACATGTTACCACCAGCTCGCTCGGGGTGTTTGTGTTGGCAAAGGAGCGGCGCCGCGGGGTACTGGAGAATTCGTACTATTGGAGGCGTCCGCCACCTTTTATAGGTTGCTGCGTAGGAAGAGCCTTGGGATGGCTCCTCTGGAAGTCAAAGTTCGTTCGGCTAAACTAAGTGGGCGCGACGGCGGAAGGCCGAGACCGAATACGAAAAGCGTGAAACCATGAGCGACCAGACACCTTTGTTGGAACGCATTATCGGTCTTCGAGTTAATCTTAATCCTTTTGGCGAGAACTCTTGGCAGAGGCAAATTCGTCACGACGGCGAGCTAAGTCGGCTGCGAAATGAGAATCGAATTCTGCAAGCTCGCGTGGACATTCTCCAAGCCGAGAATAATACTCTGCGAGTTCAGCTTGAGGCTGCTTTGTCGGTGATTTCTTACTTAGAGCAGCGGCTCAAATTTCACTTGAAATCTTTACTAGAGCAACAAACCACCGCTGAGACCACGCATCGGTTGAGCAAGGCGGCATGATGTTCGCTGCCATCAGCGTTACTGATGGGAAGCACCGTCATGAATCCCTCGACTTAGGAGCTTGTCGCTCGCTTCCTCTCGGCGTGTGGAATGGTCGTGAAGGTACAGGTCGCGACGAGCACGAAAAATGTTCTTCGAGCTATTAAAAAGCCGCGAGCACGGGGCAAGACGGTCACGAAGACAGTCTGTTGCGCGAGCTGTGAAAATGAGTTGCGAGCATAGAACGCTCGCTGGCTAAGAGAAAGAGAGAACTCTCTCAGGTCGTCTGAAATTGCCGGGGCGATAGCGGAAGCATATACTCGCTCTTGTATCGCCCCGAACTGCCCGGCTGGCGAGAGACGCCAAATGGGAGCTATCCCGCCAGTCGTTTTCTTTCATAACTACTAGTCACCGTCGACGACCCATATGAGTTCGCTAGCCCAAGTGGCAGGACAACGTGAAAGAACGCCGCGCAGCTTCGCGATACAATTTAGCCCTTCTGGTTGAAATTAGGGTTGCGCCCAAGCTGGCTGCGGCAGAGGCAATCTTGGTAGAGACGGAAGATGTTTCAACTCACGGTTTCTATTTCAACATTGGGCAAAAATTCGCAGTAGGAACAGAGTTCGAATTTTCAACTATTCTTCCGATTGAAATCACAGGAGCCCCTCAGGTGAATGTCAGCGGGAGAGCACGAGTGGTTCGAGTCGATGAAACCGGCAAAGGTCACTTGGGCGTTGGTGCCGTCATTGAAGGTTACGAAGTGAGCCGAGAGTCCGTAAACCCCTAGGCGGAATCGAACGGTGAATCGCTTTGCTGGGAAGGCGCAATCCGTAATTTCGAGTTCTAAGACATATTCGATGCCCCAAAACTGCAGGGTTGGTCCTGTGGAACGAATGCACAGCGACACGATTCCGGTCATCGACCCCTGGCGGAGGGAGATACCATATCCCCGTAGAAACAGTAGAAGACTACATTCCTGTACACAAAGTAGGGGTTGAAAGCACGTCGACAATACAGAGTGGTCGAAGGGGAAATTCTAAGTCTAGCAATCAAAAGCGGTGACTCCGACTGGCGCTGATAAGGCATTCGGGGAGAATGGTCACGAATTCCCGCCTGTAAATCCTCGCGAATGCCATCCCACCGAACCAATCCCGCTATATCCCCGCATTCGGCCTTTGACATCGGCCCTAGCGGCTGCTATTAGCTCCTAGCAGCATTCCTTAGAGTCACGAAACCCCTCGGGAATCCTTTTGGTGGAACTTGGCTTGTACCTTGGCTGGTCTTCGAGCGAAGCGGAGAGTGATTGGGCTCTAGAACGAATGCACAGGAATTCCATTTTCTGGGCTGCCCGAAATTGGAACGAATACACAAACGGGTCAGCGTCGATTCCCTGTTTGGAACAAATACACAATCCCAATTGAAACATTCAGGTCCGTCAAATGGATGGGCACCTGTGGGACGAATAAACAATCCCCAGGCCTCGTTGTGCATTCGCGTCAGAGATGGACGGCGTACAGTTATCACGTAGGAAGAAAAAATAGAGATGGACGCACTGATGCAGCTGGCGCTCGGGCAGGTGGAACTCGCGTTACTGCCTGCTTTGCCCTCTTCGGTGTTCAAATCCCGAACCGGAGATGTGAACTTTTCCTGTGGTACAGTGCGACAGCTGGCTGCAGATACTGGCTGCAGATACGAATTCACATCGCTCAAGGACAAGGGGTTCGTTCGGCGAGTAAACAATCTCTGAGAACACACTGTATGGCCGACTACGATTTGCTCCGTGAACGAATAAACAGCGCTTTAAGGGAGTTTGCGGGTGGGTCCGGCGATGCCTATGACCTGGCACTTCAATGTGGGCTACCGACGTTCAGCGAATTTGAAGCAACTGGCACGTTATCCGGACTCTGTTCTCTCCGAAGCTTCGTTGATACGATGTGTGGTCTACCTTGAATGCTCTTAACGGAGCGTAGTATCGAACGGCATGTTGCGCCGCGCGGCGATTCGCAATTTGAGGAGGCAATATGGAGGACCGAATTCGCGATGGTCTAAAGCGATTTCAGACCGAAATATTCCCTCAGCGGCGGCGACAGTTCGAACAACTCGCTGCTTCACAGAGTCCGCGTGCTCTTTTTTTGACATGCGGAGATTCACGCATCCATCCAGAGTTGCTCACCGGGAGCGAGCCGGGAGAAATCTTCGTGGAGCGCAACCCGGGCAATATGGTTCCAATCTATGACGAGGGCTCCCGCGTCGGAGTTTCGGCGAGCATTGAGTACGCGATGCTCGAGCTCAAAGTCCCACGGATTATCATCTGCGGCCACTCGGATTGCGGCGCGATCAATGCGCTCCTGCATCCGGAAAAGCTCGGCAGGACTCCTGCGGTTAGCCGCTGGCTTTCTTTCGGGAGGGATGCGCTTGCACTTCTCGACGACGGGTTTAAACAGACGCCCGATGCCGAGCGAATTACCCGTTTGACAAAGCTCAACGTGCTCTCTCAGATGAAACACTTGGAGACTCATCCTTCTGTCATCGAGCGGCTTCGCTGCAATGACCTCGCCATCCAAGGCTGGGTGTATGAGATTCACACGGGTCGTGTGGAAGCTTTTAATCCGCAGACCGGCGAATTCCAAATCTGGCCAGACTAACCGCAACAAACGTGTTGGGAAATCCTTGTCGCTCACCTTTCTCGAACCGTGATAACCCTGTTCGCAACACCTATCTGATCTTGAATGTCCGGAGTTTTTCAACACCCACGCCTGATTTCGACAGTTTGATCATGTAAGCTTGGCGCGGGAGGATGCTGCAACGGAACCACAACAGAAAAGTGCTCTGCATTCCGTGCTAGGGAGCCTCAGCTCCCTTTGGCAGATTTATCTCAAGCGACGCTACACAATCCTGTTTTATACCCTCGTTTTCACGATTGTGGCATCTCCCGTGACTGCCACTTTCCGATTGAGCGGAGCTCTGGTTGAGTCATTTCTAGCTGCTAGCCTGCTGGCGGCCGTGATGCCTGTCAACGTGGGGAAAACTCGCAGTCTACTGCTGGCAGGAATGATTGCTTTGTGGCTAGCACGCCCTGTGACAGCGTGGTTGGGACATCCGACACTGTCGGAGGTGACACTCAGCGCTTGGTCATTCATTGGGTTTTTTGCAGCAGTGGCTGCGTTGCGTTTCGCCATGCGTGGTACGAAGGTTGATGCGGAGCATCTGTTTGCTGCGCTGAGTGCTTACCTGCTGGCAGGACTTTACTTTGGTCTTCTATACTGGGCTCTCGAACAAATTCACCCGGGAACTGTCGCTGCTAGCAATTTTTCCAGAACGGGAGCGATTTACTACAGCTTCGTTACGCTGGCGACCATCGGCTATGGCGATATAGTACCGCGTACAGATGTCGCACGCGGCCTGGCAATTGTCGAAGGTGTTGGAGGGCAACTGTTCTTGGCCGTCTTGGTGGCGCGCCTATTGAGCTTGTATTCGGGGTCGGCGCGAGATTGAGCCGCATCCGTTGCACTCTGAGCGACGTTTTCAGGCTCTGCTGCGCCGGATGAACCTTCCGCAGTAGTCACCCGCACTAAAGCAATTCCGATTCGCATGGCGAATCCCACAAAGTCCTGAGTTGTCGGCAAATCGGAAGTAATCCTCGGTCGATTCCTTGTTGAAAGTCAGATAGGTGTTGGGAAATCCTCTTCCCACCAGCTATCTCAAAACAAGATAGCTAGTGATAATCCCTGTTCGCAACACCTATCTGAACTCCATGTTCGGTTAGGCGTTAATCCCGATTCCAATACACAGACTCGCTTACCAATGTAGTCACCGCCACGGCGACAAAACCAAGTTCATGGAGCGCGTAGTATTCGGCATCTGCCTCAACTGCCGCGATTATGAGCGCCGTTGCGCGTCCGGTGAGTTTCTGGCCCATAACACAGAAGAGATTGTGTTCCTGTTTGCTAGGCTGCACCGGATCGATTTGCTCTTCCAAGGTGCTTCTTCTTCCCGTTCTCGCGGGCCAAACTGAGGGGTCTAGGGAACAATGTGAGCGTCTTGTCCTTCGCTGGATATTGTCAAAAGTGACAGGCAGGGTTGCCGGACATGGTTCGGCGTACATCAGGAGTTGGGAGCCGACTGTTAGTTTTGACAATTCCATCGTTCCGGGTGGAGAGCCCACTATCGGCAAATCGCTAAGGGCACCTACGTCGATGCTGCCGTCGATTCGAGTTGTGCGAGCCAATCACATCGGTTGGTGACGCACATTACGGATTGGGATGGGGCAGTCGATTAGGGTCATTTGTGTTGCATCCAGATCGCGGGAGCGAAGGTGACTCATGGAAAGCAAGTCTGTGCAAGGGAAAGGCTCATACCTCCTAATCGCGGATGATCACGCCATATTCGCGGAAGCATTGCGAGTCTATCTGGAAAAGACTCATACCGTTGTGGGGCTCGTACGGGACGGTCATGCGATGGTGGCGGAAGCCACGAGACTTCGGCCCGACGTGATTGTTGTGGACGTCGGTATGCCGCTATTGAACGGGCTCGACGCGGCCCGGAAAATCAATCTACAAGCTCTCAACATCAAGTTCGTTTTTCTGACGATGCGAGACGACCCAAATCTTGCTGCCGCAGCTCTCGAACTTGGCACAGTCGGGTTTGTGCTGAAAAACTCAGCCGGACAGGAGCTGCTAGAAGCGATCGATCATGTCTTGCATGGCAAGCCCTATCTGACGCCTAAGCTGAGAGCTGAAGACTGGGTCGAAAGGAAGTCTAGAGTACGTCAATTCTCGACGGAGATGACACCGCGACAAAAGGACATTGTTCAGTTGTTCGGTGAGGGGCGACCCATAAAAGAGATCGCCGGTGTCTTGGACCTGAGCGAGAAGACTGTGGAGTTCCACAAACACCACGTCATGAAAGCTTTCAACATTGAGAACAACGCCGCCCTGGTTTTATTTGCCTTGGAGCAAGGATTGATCTCGCTGAATCCCTAAACCGAATCAGGAGCGTTGACGATGTCGCACTGCGTCGCGGGATTGCGTTTCGATATCAAGTTTAACGTTGGAGTCGTTGGGCAACTATGGCGGACGACAAATATCCAATTCAACAAAAGCTCGCCGATCTAAAGAAAACTCTCGATTCCGACCCCACTGATGTCGAGTCGGCGATTCGCTATTGGTCCGGACTCGCCTCGTTTGGAGGGAATGACGTCAGAAGTGGCGGGTTCGTCATTGAAGCATTTAGAGGTTCCGCGCTAGCGTCTGGGGCAGGGGTAGTCGCTTTCGCACGTGCATATCGTGAACTCTCCGAGAAGAACGGAGAGAAACCCCGTGCTGAATTATTCGACGAAGAACTCCTCCAAGCACTGAAAACAAGGCTTCCCCACCTGTCGAACGGCGACCAAGCAATTGTCCAATGGCTTATCGCATCGATTGAGTAGGTCGCCTTATGCCGAACTTTCCCACGTGAAGGTCGACCACAGTCTCCTGCATTCATCGTCACTGTAGCTAGGGGTTTCCCTAGTAGGCCGGCATTCATTCCTGCACGTACCCTTAATCGAGCGTTTACGCTACCCGGTTTGCCCCTTTGTAATTAAACCGAGTGTCTTAATAATGCTTTGTGGGGGACACTCTGATTCGCCCACGCATCCTATTAGCCGATGACCATCTGGCTATGCTCGAAGCCGAGATAGCTCTCTTGTCTCCCCATTTTGATGTTGTAGGGACCGCAGCAGATGGTGCGGCATTGGTATCGAAAGCCCATAGCCTCAGTCCTGACGTCGTTGTGACTGATATCAGCATGCCGGTTTTGAACGGAATTGACGCAGTGCACAAACTCCGGGAGTCCGGTTCCAGAGCAAAGTTCGTGTTCCTAACGATTCATTCGGATGACGAGTTCGTCGACGGTTGCATGGGAGCGGGGGCGTTCGGATACGTGCAAAAGCGCTACATGAAACACCAATTGGTGCCTGCGATACAAGCGGCGCTCGCTGGTCAGTTTTACGTTTCACAACGCGACCCTCCGAGCGACATGAGCAAGTTTCGCTCGAGGGGAAACGGAGCCTAACTCCATGGGCTGTCATGATGCAGTTCGCTGCAATTTGCTCTTGTCTGGACCCGACGCTTCTTCAGGTTAACAACGAGTAGGCTTCGAGTCTTTGGGACTGTTAACCGATTATCTAAGCCATAAGAGATTTAGACAGCAAACCCCAGTCAACGAGGCCCTCAGATTGCCGACTGGATCTAGTCCCTGCACAAGTTGTGCCGTTCTTCCGGGCCCATATCTTCGACGGCCTCGCAAGATATACCCACCGGTACTTGGCCACTGATATTCAGGACCGTGCAAACGTATTTCCCGGGTGGTAAAGATTTCAGGTCGCCTTCGGATGCCGCTTTACTGTAAGGCTTCGCTCCAGCAAGAGCGCCCATCTTTTCCCTCGGGGTTTTGTGCGGACCACGGTGAATGTAGACCAGGATACCGACGACAAGAATGCCTAGAAAAATCAACAACCGCTTCAAGGTTTCGTTCATCGTTTCCTCTCAGCAGGCTAGGTGATTAGCGCCGACGCTGCCTGTGCTTTTCCACTTGTCGACATCTATCTGATCTTCAACGCCCGGCCACGGAGTTTTATCAGGCGCTTAGACCGTTTCTGTCTGGCGTGAATGCCTCTGATTCCGATCCTTCGTCATAATGTTACTTTTGACAGTATCCAGCGGGACTGGGAGGCCGTACACTCTCAATCATCTTGGTCATCACATAATTGTGAGTGAGCGAATCAGCATCGGTAAAATTCTCGCTCGGGCGTTGCTATGCCTGCTATTGTGCGGAATGTTTGCGGGGCAACTCCCCGAGCTTTTATCTCTAACTGACAACGCTAAGAACGACTTTAGTGTCACCGGTGCACGTCCTGTGGTTCCTCCTGTTCGCCTGAACGCCCGCAAGCACGTTCGAATCGCTGATAAAGATTCTGCTCCTGCGCCTAACTTGTTGTTTTCGCGGCAGAGCCCATTCAAAAAAGCAGAGTTGGTTCCCTCTGACATTTCATTCTTTACTCCATTCTCCGTACGTAGCCCCAAAACTGTGGAGTTCCACAAACATCACATCATGAAAGCTTTCAACCTTGAGAACAACGCCGCCCTGGTCTTATTTGCCTTGAAGCAAGGATTGATCTCGTTAAAATCCCTAGTCGCTTAGGGATTTCCCTAGTAGCGCTCAGGTGGACTGAACGCCTAGCTTTTATTCCGCACTAGGTCAGCGGAAGGGCGTCCGTTAGATCGAACGAACGCGGATGGGATTCTGGCGAGTCTCTCCCAGCCTATGCCTTCGGCATTACCTATTGACCGGAAACTGTCGATCACAGTCCGAATAAGGCCTTGTTGATGTGGCGGGTGTTCAAGCTCCGAGTGCCAACTTTGAATGTGCTAGTGTTCAACGAGTTGCCTAGCCCGGCATTTACATAGGTCGCAACTTGAATGTCCCCGCTTGGCTCATTTGTTCGCTCGGCCCTCAAAGCGGCCGTTAAGTCTGTCGACGTTAAAAGAGAATATCCTTGCGGCATGCTCCTGGCTATTTTTTTCACTCTCCTCGTGGTACCAATTTTATGGGCTCAATCTCCAGTTCCTGTCACGACAACCTCTGCATCAATCGCAAGCACTTAGTCCCCGCAAGAAGCGCCACCTACACCGGCCACCAGTGGCCCCGCAGACCGCGCAATTCCCTTACCGCAGATTGCTTATCGAGCGGATGAGCTCGACCGCTGGAAATCACGAGTCGACTCACTCCCGAAGCTGATCTGCTCAAAGCCGAGGAGCGGGCGAAGAGCCAGTCTGCGGAGCTTCGCAAGCAGATAACCCAGGTGGATGACCTTTTAAGCAGCGGCAGTTCAGTTTGCTGTGTCGCATCTTAATGCAGATTTGGTCGTTCTTCGTTCCAAAATACCCCAGACTCGGAAATACCGATAACAGGCGGTGTACGAGGCGGTCGTGACCCGAGATTCTTAGTACAAGAGGCTGGCACGTTTCAATAAAGTAACCGCCCATTGCCGTCACACCGGATATTGCTAGGGGATTCCCTAGTTGTACTCACATCGAGTCAAACTATTCTTGGTATGCATGGAGAGAGAGTCAGCAGGAACGTGAACAGTAGCAGCTTTAGTTCGTCCGCAGGAAATGAACGTGGCCGCAGACGTGCTGGCGCGGGCCGAGCCAAAAGCTCTGCCCGACGACGCCCTGGCGGCGCGGGTTACTTGAGAATTCGGACTATTGGAGGCGTCCGTCACCTTTTATAAGGTTGCGGAGTAGGACTGGGCTTGGGGTGGCTCCTCTGGGAATCGGGCCACCCCTTTTTGTTTTGCGCACGAACTGGTTGTGCCTTCATTCTCTCGCCGTTCACTTCATCCTCCATGCTAGTGCGATTTGTATCGAGGCAGACATGGCTCGAATTCTAATTGCGGAGGATAATGAGCGCTTCAGAACTTTCCTCAGAACGCTGCTGGAACAGCGGCATGACGACTGGTCAGTTTGCGGCGTGGCCAAAAATGGAGATGAGGCTGTACAAAAAGCCATCAAGCTGAAGCCGGACGTGATATTGCTAGATATTGAGATGCCCAAGCTTGACGGTCTCAGTGCCTGCCGATTAATTCGGGAAAAAGTTCCGACGTCAGAAATTCTCATCCTCACCGTGTATCAGTCGCTCGAGCTGGCGCGAATCGCCGCAGAGTCTGGTGCGTGGGGTTATATTTCTAAAACCCTCATCTCCAAAGACCTAATACCGGCAATTGAGACGATGATAGGCCGTCGACCCCCGCGCGGTGTCTGATATCTAGGGCTGGACGATTTCCTGCATATTCCGCCGTTTCTAGTGTGAAACTACCGCAGACCGCCCGGAAATACCGAGGATAGGTGGTGTTGAACGAATGCACAGCGACACGATTCCGGTCATCGACCCCTGGCGGAGGGAAATACTATATCCCCATACACACACAGTAGAAGCACACACTGATGAGTAGACAGTAAAAGTTGACAGTAGAGGTAAACAGTAAAAAGCAGCTAGACGATGAGAGCGGTAGAGATAATGAAGCTGGAGTCCGGCAGTAGGTGCCCTGGTGGGTCATTCCTGAGAGCAGGTCACGAGTCCCCACCTGTGAATCCTCCGCGAATGCCCTCCCGCAGAATTAGTCCCATCCAATTCCCGCATTCGGCCTTTAGCGTTGGCCTTTGCGGCTGCTATTAGCCCCTAGCGGCAATAGGCTGAGCCGCAGAACGCCTCGGGAACCCTATTTTGGAGCTTGGTTTGAACCAAGGCTGAAATTTGAGCGAAGCGGCGAGGAATTAGGTCCTGGAACGATTACACGGGAATTCCATTTTCTAGGCTGGCTCCTCATGTGGAAC
>Ga0210402_10005918_pt1 | contig 10876 bp, 8 predicted proteins | sample IncBWC7MmetaG_FD_161055 | JGI IMG/M metagenome (GOLD analysis project Ga0210402, IMG submission 161055) | Forest soil microbial communities from Barre Woods Harvard Forest LTER site, Petersham, Massachusetts, United States - Inc-BW-C-7-M | ecosystem: Environmental > Terrestrial > Soil >... | reverse complement strand
GGCGAAATGAAACACGGGCCCAACGCTCTTATCGATGAGAATTTGCCTGTCGTCGTTCTGGCGACGCGGGACGACAACGATCCCGAGTCCGTCACGCGCTACGAGAAGAGCGTTTCCAACATCAAGGAAGTAAAAGCACGCGACGGCATCGTCATCTCAATCGCCACTGAGAAGGACCGTCTTGCCCGCGAAGCATCCGACCACATCATCGAACTGCCCCCGGCGCCGGAAATTCTCGCGCCCTTGCTCGAAATCATTCCTTTGCAACTTCTGGCTTATCACATCGCCGTTCGCCGCGGGTGCGACGTCGATCAGCCAAGGAACCTTGCAAAATCAGTCACCGTCGAATAGCGGAAACTTTCCGCTGCTAACTTTCCGCCGCAAGTCCATGCTCCAGGCTCTCTCCTGGATAGGCCCGCGCGCCTTTTTCCGCTAAAATTATACGTATGTCTCGCTTGCTCCAATCCTGCTTACGCGTCTTGGTTTCTGCCTCGATCCTTTTCGTGCTTCCATTGCACGCGCAAACGCCTGCGCCTGCCACCGCCATGCTCTACGAAATTCGCACCGAGGGACTCTCCACTCTTCCGGAAGCCCAAGTGATTGCTCTCTCCCAACTGGAGAAGGGTTCCCAGGTTGGAAAAACAGAATTGCAGGCCGCCGCTGACCGTCTGCTGCAAACAGGCATGTTCGCCAAGGTGAATTACAGCTTCCAGACACGCGCCGAGCAGTTAACCGTGACCTTTCAACTTGAAGAGGCGCGGCGCGTCCCGGTTTACTATGACAACCTTCCCTGGTTTTCTGATGGCGAGCTCAACGATGCCATACGCAAGAAAGTCCCTCTCTTCGACGGCGCTCTTCCCGAAGCCGGCGCAGTCGTGGACCAGGCGAGCGATGCCGTGAAGGATTTGCTTGCGTCTCACCAACTAAATGTCGCCATCGAACACGAACTGATCTCCAATCCGCTGGGTGAAGGTACCGTCCAAGCCTTCCGTGCCTCAGGAGACGCGTTCAAGATTGCTCGGATCGAGTTCGGCGACCCTGCTCTTTCTTCTTCGCACACTCTCCAGCAACAACTCAACGACGTCGTGGGGAAACCTTATTCGCGCATGACCATCGACCTTTTTCTCTCGGAGCAATTGCGCCCGCTTTACCTCCAACAGGGCTACTTGCGCGTGAAGCTCGGTCCGCCGGAAGCGCGTTTGACGGGCAATCCCAATCAGAAACTGCCCGAACAAATTCCCGTTTTCGTCCCAGTGGTAACCGGCGCCGTCTACCACTGGAAGGACGTGCAGTGGTCAGGTAACAGTGTTCTATCCTCCATCACGCTCTCGAATGAACTCGGACTGAAGCCCCAAGATTTGGCGAACGGAATGCAAATCGAATCAGGTTGGGACCGCGTCCGCGACGAGTACGGACATCAGGGCTATCTCGATGCAAAAATTGATCCCGTCGTCTCTTACGATGACCAGGCACACACTGTTTCCTATCGCGTTTCCGTGGTGGAAGGCGCGCAGTATCAATTCAACACCATGGTTCTGACGGGCCTTTCGCTCGCCGGCGAGGGCCGCATACGTCAAAAGTGGCCCACTGCCGCGGGCGCTGTCTTTGACAAAGCTCTTTTCGAAAAGTTCCTGATCACACTCGAATCCCAGCCCGCTGAAATTTTCGGAGATTTGCCCGTTCATTACGACACCGTCGGGCATTGGCTACGCAAGGATCCGGACAAGCATCTGGTGGATGTGCTGCTCGACTTCAAATGACCGTCTGCTCCATCGCGGCTGGCAAACAAAATCTCGCTCTCCGTAAGGTATACTTTCGATGGAAATGAATTCACTTGTGAGCATTCACGTGTCAGCGCAGCCGCTACTCCCGGCCGGCGAAAAAGAGCTTATGCTGCTGAAGCAGCTAGCCGAACTTCCCTCGGTGATTGTCGCGCTCTCCGGCGGCGCCGACTCCGCTTACCTCGCCTGGGCCGCGCATCGCGCGATCGGGAAGCATGCCTTGTCTGTAACTGCGCTCTCTCCGAGCTATTCCGCGCATGACCGCGCTGTTGTGGAGGAATTTGTCCGCCAGCTAGGCGTGCGCCACGCATTCATCGAGACTCACGAAATGGAAAACCCCAAATACCGAGCGAATGCCGCGGATCGCTGCTATTTCTGCAAAGATGAGCTGTTCACCGTGCTGGATGGAATGGCGCAAGATCGCGGCTTCGCTGCCGTGGCCTATGGCGTTAACGCCGATGACACTCTGGATTTTCGCCCCGGCCACCGCGCGGCAACGGAACACCGTGTTCTGGCGCCGCTTCTCGACGCAGGACTGCACAAAGCAGAAATTCGCCTTCTCTCCCAGCGAGCGGGACTTCCTAGCTGGGACCGTCCAGCCTCCGCTTGTCTCGCCTCACGACTCCCCTACGGCACGGAAGTGACGCCAGATCGACTGGCCCTGGTCGAGCGCGGCGAAGCAGCTCTCCGCGAACTGGGTTTCCGGCAATTTCGCGTCCGCTTGCACGAAAAGCTGGCGCGCGTGGAAATTTCCCTGGAAGAAATGCCTAGGGCTATGGTGCCGGAAATGGCCGCATCCATAGCTGCGCGCCTAAAGGCGGCAGGCTTCACCTATGTTGCATTAGATCTGGATGGCTACCGGCAGGGTTCGCTGAACGAAAGCCTTGCGCAGTAGGGCAGGCTCTGGCCGGTCCGGCAACCGGAACTTATTCCCCGGGATTTGCGTATCTTCTGTCAGGGAACGTCAGAATAGCGCCATGGTTGGCGCTGGAGGAAGAATGACGCGACACTTCAGACTGGCGGTACCCATCGCGTTGCTCGCTGTCGTTGTGGCGCTTGCCGGCTGCCAGATGGGCCCTTCCGTATTCGGCAGTTTCGATCGCTCATTGGATGTTTCCGGTCCCATCCGTCTCGAACTATCGAATGTCGCCGGTGACGTGGCCATCCTCGGGAGCGCCGACGGCAAAGTACATGTGCATGGTGATGTCCGTGTCTCGGGACTTGGTTTTGGGAATCCCCAGCAGCGATTGGACGACATTGTCGCCAACCCGCCCATCGAACTCAAAGGAGATACTCTCCGCATCGGCAAAGAAATGGGGCGCCTGCGCAATGTTTCCATTACCTACGCCATCGAAGTACCGCGAGAGTCGGAAGTCAATTCGACCAGCGTTTCTGGATCACAATCCGTTCGCAACGTGCGCGGTCCGGTGCAAGCGGAGTCGGTGTCTGGATCCGTGCACGCGCAAGACATTGGCCGGGAGGTCAGATTGTCCTCGACCAGCGGGTCCGTCACCGCGGACAATTGCGGGGATGATGTACGCGCCGCATCCGTTTCCGGTAGCGTGACCGTCTCGAAGGCGAAGGGGGATGTATTAGCTCATTCTGTCTCAGGCGACGTTCAGGTGAACGATCCTGCCGGCCGCGTGGATACCAACAGTTCCAGCGGCTCGATCGGAGTGCGCGGGGCAAACGGCGACGTGAAAGGCCGTTCCACCTCTGGGAGCGTGACTGTCCACGGTGATCCAAGCGGAAACAGATATTGGGAGTTGAAGACGGTCTCTGGATCGGTGCACATTGCGGTGCCCTCCAATTCGAACTTTCATTTTTCCGCTGGTGCCGTCTCCGGCCAAATTCGCGCCCAGATTCCGATCGTGATTGAAGAGCAAGGCAAACACTCCCTGCGCGCGCATATGGGTGATGGCGGCGGACGCGTGGAAATTCACACGGTCTCCGGCTCTATCGAAGTGCAAGGCGCGGAATCAGCTGCCCTTCGACCGCCAGCCTAAGGCTGCGCGGCCGAATTCCAATGCCTTTGGGCATTTTCCCTTAAACAGACTAGAATTCTATCTTGTGAGCTTCCTTCGGCAGTCTCCTGCCCATGCGCTCGTTTTTCTTGCGGGTGTGCTTTCCTGTCTCGCAACCTCTCCCGCTGCAGCGCGGCAAAGCGACAATTATTCTGAGCTTCCGCAAACGCCAAAATCCTCGAATCCCAAGCAGCCCCCTGTCGCGAAAGCGCCTTCCGAAGCTGAAGAGTTGCAGCAAGCCATTGACAGCGCGGGCAACGATCGCGCCGGGCTTGTCCGTAATCTCGAAGAATTCCTTGGGAAATATCCGGAGGCAAAACAACGCCCTCAAATCTATCGCGCGCTGGTCGAAGCAAGCCTGCAATTGCGAGACTCCTCAAGGGCGGCTGATTATGCCGAACGCATCGTGGCCCTTGCGCCCGAGGACATCTCCATGACGGTTCTCGCAATTCAACTCTTGGAACGTACCGGGAACGAAGCGGCTCTGCACCGCGCCGTCAATTATTCCACGCGCGTGCTGGACTTCGTCGACCGCGGTTCCGCCGATGAAAAATCTCCTAAAATCTCGAAGGAAGAATGGGAGGCCGAACAAAAACGAGACAAGATAAACATCCTCTCGCTTCGCGGGAGGCTCTCCTTCAAACTCCACGATAATGCCGCCGCCGAAAAGGACTTTAGGGCCAGCATGGCGCTGTCCCCCAGTGCCGCGGCGGGCGAGAAGCTCGGCGAAATCGCCGAATTGAACAAGGATTTGCCGGGCGCCATCAAGGAATATGCTAGGGCCTTTGCGCTTGCGGACTCCTCGGGCAGCGGGGCTAATCGCCGCGAAATACGCCAAAAGCTTGGCAACGTCTGGCGCCTGGCGCACGGCTCCGATCAGGGCCTTGGCGATTATATTTTGCACGCGTACGATGAAGTCGCTGCGTCCGCGGATACGCCGAAACCGAAAAGAAACGCCAATGCCAAAGAGCCCTACGATTTCATAATGCGGAAGGCGCAGGACGGCTCTCCTTTCTCACTCGCCGCTCAAAAAGGAAAAATTGTCGTCGTAAATTTTTGGGCCACTTGGTGCGGCCCGTGCCGCGCCATGGAGCCCCACTTCGAGCGCGTGGCTGCGCAATTCCAGGGAATTGCGGACGTACTATTTCTTGCTGCGGATTGCGATGAGGACGAAACTCTCGTGCCACCCTATCTCGAGGAAGAGGAACCGCGCACAACCGTGGTCTTTGCGGACGGGCTGGACCGCCTGCTCGCCGTCAACTCCTTCCCTACCCTAGTTGTACTTGATCGCGCGGGCAAGATTGCCTACCGCGCGGATGGATTCGATCCGGATGAAGTCGAAACAGAACTGAGCAATGCAGTCCGCCGAGCGCTTACAGGGCAAAAAGACGGCCCGGAGAAGCCCGCTCAGGGTGCCAAATCGGCGCCATAGTTTGATACGAACTCTTCGAAGTCGTCTACTTCGTCCATATCGTTGCCGACGAACCGGATGGTGTGCGAATCCACGCGCTGAACCGTTCGCAGATAACTGAGCACCTCTGCCGGCATGTAGTTCTTGAACGTAATCTCGAGCGTGACTGGAGTTTTGATCACGTAGGGCTTGAAGTCATGGAGCCGGCTCAATGCGGATTTCACCCCGGCAAAGATCTTGTCGCAGGAAGCCGCCGGTGTGAGCGTCTCTGCGGAATGGAAACTGAACGATTTCTTCGTTTCGACAGTTTCGAGATTTCCCAAACGCGATTTTATCTCTTCCACGGCGGCGTCATCACCGGAAGCAAAAATAACCGGGACGCCCTTTGCGCCGGCGTACGCGGCATTATACTCCCCCTCTGTTACCGCGTTGCCGTTCAACGTCACGCGTGTGTAGTGCGCGCTCGAAAACGTGTGCGCACGAACGCCGTTCGGATTTGTGGTGGATGCGTGATAGCCGATAAACATAGCGGCGCTGAAGCTGGAATCCAGCCCGGCCATCATTCCTCCGTGCCGCGGCCAGGCGCGCACGATACGCACATCCTTTGGAAACTCCTCGATCAGCAAGTTTTCGCCGTTTCCGTGCGAGTCGCTCACTACAATTTCGCCGGCCCCGGCCTCTTTTGCGGCGCGCACAGCTGCAAGCGTCTCATCGGTCATGAAATGGCGGAAGCGCTCGTATTCAAACCCGCCCGGACCAAGTTGATCCGGCGTTACCACACCGGCTACGCCTTCCATGTCCACCGAAATGTACACCTTCAACTTCTTCCCTGAGTCCGCGGGCGCTTGCGCAAAACCGTCGCGTGCCATGTTCGGACTCAGCGCCACGACGATTCCTACAAAAAGCATGTTGCATACAGACCGAAGCCTAAAAATCATCATAAAGAACCTCACTGTTCGGTGAATGATATCTCGATGGCCTGCGAGCGCCAGTCTACTGCTTCCCCGCCGCAGATACCGAAGGAAAAGCGAGCGCTACTTCCCGCGCCGCGAGAATTGTGTTCACATGGATTCGTATAGTATCTTCGACGCGCCGTGCGTATCCACCCGCCAGGGTTGTCGCGACAGGAACCCCTCGCCGCCGCGCTACTTCAAACACTCTTCGGTCGCGAGTCTTCAACCCATTCTTGGTGAGCAACAATCCGCCGAGCTGGTCTTCGCAAAAAGGATCCGCCCCGCCAACATAAAAAAGTATCTCCGGCTGAAATTCATCCAGCGCCGACTGCACCGCCGGAATCAACGCCCCCAAATATTCATCATCATCAACGCGGTCCGCCATCTCAAGGTCCACATCCGAGGGCGGCTTATACGCCGGATAATTATTTTCCTGATGGATGGACAGCGTGAAAACAGATTCGTCCTCGGCAAAAATCGCTGCCGTGCCGTTGCCCTGATGCACATCCGTATCCACAACAATAGCTTTTCGAATCGCGCCATCGTGTTGCAGCTTTCGAATGGCCACCGCAACGTCATGAATGGCGCAGAATCCCTCGCCATGCCCCGGATACGCGTGATGAAATCCGCCGCCGAGATTGCATCCAAAACCATCGCGCAGTGCCGCCTGCCCCGCCAGTATCGACCCGCCTGCCGCAAGCCACGCCGCTTCCACTCCCTCTCGCGAATACGGAATTTCCAGCTTCATAATCTCGCTCGCCGTCAGCGTGCCCGTCTTGAGCTTGTGCACCCACTCGGCGGTGTGCACGCGGAGAATGTCTTCGTCTGCTGCAGGCATTGGCGTCAGAAAATCGTCCTCGCCCGCGATTCCCTCACGCACAAGCGTTTCAGCGATCAGGTGAAATTTTTGCGATGGAAAAACATGCTCGCCAAGATTTAAGTCGTAGCCTTTGTGGTAGACCAGTTTGAAGGGCAACATGGGGCAACGTCGAGTGGTTCCCGTGTTTTCAGTCCAAAAGTTCGTTCAGGTTTGCGCGTCAGTTCTCGCGCTCAAGAATAAAATCAGGCAGCGTCAGCAACGCCCGCGCAAATTCGGAGTCGCCACGCCCCTCCAAACAAGCTTTGGCGCGATGCGCATACTCATGCGCAAGATTCCTCGCCCGCTCCAGCGCCCCGGAATCATGCACCAGCGAAACAATCGTTTCCGCGCGGACCGAGTTGAATTCTTTTTCCTCAAGCACCCGCGCCACAAGCCCGCGCGCATCGCGATGGCCATTATCCATCGCGTAGATCAGCGGCAGCGTAACTTTTCCTTCTTTCAAATCGCTTAGCACCGGCTTCCCGAGCTGCTCCGTCGAAGCCGTAAAATCCAGCAAATCATCGACCAACTGAAACGCAAGTCCCGCGTACCGCCCGTAATCGGCCAGCGCCTCTTCCTCGGCACCTTCCAGGCCGCCAAGTACCGCACCCAATCGCGCGCATCCGCTAAACAGACACGCCGTCTTGTATGTCGCCAGCCGCAGCGCGTCCTCTTCCGTCACGTCGATCCGCCCAATTTTTGCCAGTTGTAGCAGCTCCCCTTCCACCATTTTCTGCGTCAGATCGATAAGTATGTCGAGAATGCGAAAATTTCTTTCTTCCAGCGCCATCTGAAACGACTGCATGTACAGCCAATCCCCGGCGAGAACGCTCCTGTGATTCCCCCACCGCGAATTCGCCGAAGGCCGCCCGCGGCGCGTGTTGGCGCTGTCGATCACGTCATCATGAATCAGCGTCGCGCTGTGAAGCAGCTCCACAACCGCAGCCAGGCGGATCGCTCCGTCACTGCGTTGGCCGGTGTAAGCATTGCAAAGAAGCAATAGCGCCGGGCGCAACCGCTTCCCTCCACCTCCCAGCAGGTAGCTCGTAATTTCAGAAACCGGCTCGAAGGCGCAAGCGCTCTGTCGCGCGAGTTCTTCCTCAACCAGAACCAGATCGTCTCGCACAAGATCAAAAATCTCTTTAGCCGTAAGCAGCGCGATAGCCTTCCTCCCTTGGCCGGCATTCATCTTTGGGACTCCGCAGCCGCGGACATGGACGGCTGGGAAAGACGGAACAATCGCCGGAAATTCCCCGCTGTCCTGGCAGCGAATTCATCCGCGGGTAAGTCTCTCACACTCGCGAGTATACGCGCTACTTCCGCCACATAAGCAGGTTCGTTGCGCTTCCCTCGGTAAGGCTGCGGCGCAAGGTACGGAGAGTCCGTTTCAATCAAAATGTTCTCGAGCGGCAAAACTTTCGCAACATCCCGAAGATTCTGCGTCTTCGGATAAGTCGAATTCCCTGCAAACGAAATCATGAATCCCATGTCGATGCCGCGCTTGGCGTCTTCAAGCGTGCTCGTGAAGCAATGTAAAATTCCTCCAAGTCCAGTAGGACGCCAAACTTCCTCAATCAACCTCAAACAATCGGCCCAAGCTTCGCGGCAATGAATAATAATCGGCAGCTTCGCCACGCGCGCCAACTGCATCTGCTCGCGAAACACCCGTTCCTGCGCATCCCGCGGCGAATGATCGTAAAAATAATCCAGCCCAATCTCGCCCCAGGCAATCACCTTCGGATGTTTCGCAAGCCGCACCAATTCGTCGAGATGCTCCCGCGTCACATCCTTCGCTTCGTGCGGATGAATCCCAACAGTCGTGTAAATCCATTCGTGAGCCTCCGCAAACGGCATTGCCGCATCCAACTTCTCGGGCCCCGGTCCGGTCCCGATAGCCAGAAGGGTAGTTACACCCGCCGCCCGCGCCCGCCCAAACATCTCCTCTCGATCCTCATCAAACCGAGAATCATCCACATGCGCATGGGAATCAATCAGTTCCATTTTTTGGTGGCGCAGGCTTCAGCCTGTGCTCTTCCGACCCTGCGAGCCCGCCATGTTCGAACTGTCTCCCCTACTTGAGCCGCGCCCCAATTTCCACGTCTTCGTCGGGAAACCCAGCCAACACCGGCCGCCCTTCGGGGCCAACCGACGCTGCCACAATCATCCCGTTCGATTCCACGCCACGCAATTTCCGCGGCGCCAAATTCACAACCACCGCCACTTTGCGCCCAATCAATTTCTCCGGCTCATAGAACTGCGCGATCCCCGCGCAAATCTGCCGAATCTCCGTGCCGATATCCACGGTAAGCTTCAACAATTTATCCGCGCCGACAATGCGCTCCGCTGTCTTGATCTGCCCCACGCGCATCTCGACTTTCGCAAAATCCTCGATCCCGATTTTTTCATTCGTCGCCGGAGCTGCGGCAGCGGCCGTTCCTGCGGCCGCCGGTGTGCTGACGGGCGTGCTTGCTGCAACAGGTGAAGCTGCGTTTTGTGCATCCTTTTCCATGGCTTCCATCCTCTCAATCGCTTCTGATTTTTCAATGCGCGGAAATAATGCTTGCAATTTTCCGAGCGCGGTACCAGGCGCGAGTTGTCCCCACTGCAGGCCATCCAAATTCACGGCGCTTGGGCTTCCTGCTTGGCCGAGCTGCGCCCAGACCTTTGCCGTACTCTCCGGCAAAACGGGATGCGCAAGCACGCTGACGATCCGCAATACCTCGGCGGTGGTCCAAAGGACCGTAGCGCGGCGCTGCTGATCCTCCCCCGATTCTCCGAGCGACCACGGTTTCTCCACCGTCAAATATTTATCAGCCGCGGAAATCAACGCCCAAACCACTTCCAGCCCACGCGAAAACTCCAGCTTCTCGTAGTGCTCCATCACTTCGCCAATCGCCGCCTGCGCTTCCTTGGCGAGCGCAGTATCCTGTGGCTGAAGCGCGCCGGGTTTCGGAATTTTCCCATCACAGTTCTTCTCAATCATCGCCGCAGTTCGGCTCGCGAGATTCCCCAGCCCATTCGCCAGATCGCTGTTATACCGCTGCACCAGCGCGTCATAACTGAAATTCCCATCTTGTCCAAACACCGTCTCGCGCAGCAAGTAATATCGAAGCGCGTCCATGCCAAGCACGTGCACAATCGGCCGCGGCTTCACCACATTTCCCAACGACTTGCTCATCTTTGCGCTGTCCATCAAAAGCCAGCCGTGCGCCCAAATCTGCTTAGGCAACGGCAAGCCCGCGGCCATCAAAAACGCAGGCCAATAAACCGCGTGAAAGCGGATGATCTCTTTGCCGACCAAATGCAAATCCGCAGGCCAATACCCCGACTTCTCATATTGCGGACCGCCCACCGCGCTCAAATAGGCAGTCAGCGCGTCAAACCACACATAAAATACGTGCGGCTCTTCGCCAGGTACAGGAATCCCCCAGCGAATCGTCGTCCGCGTAATACTCAAATCTCGCAGCCCGCCTTCGACAAAACTCAGCACTTCATTCCGCCGCGCTTCCGGCTGAATAAAATCAGGATGTTTGGCATACCAATCGAGCAGCGGCTTCTGAAATGCAGAGAGCTTGAAAAAATAGTTTGGTTCGGTGACGGTTTCCGTGGGCCTGCCGCAATCCGGGCAATTCTCTCCAGGCTTCACGTCCACATAAGCATTGTCATAAATGCAGTATTGCCCCGTGTAGTGCCCCGGATAAACGTACCCATTCTCGCGGCACAGCTTAAACAACCACTGCACCGTATGCGCGTGCTTCAGGTCCGTAGTTCGAATGAACTCGTCGCCCTGGACGCCAAGCTCGTCCCAAAGCGCCTTCCACTGCGCCGCCATTTTCGCCACAAACTCG
>Ga0210402_10005917_pt1 | contig 10877 bp, 11 predicted proteins | sample IncBWC7MmetaG_FD_161055 | JGI IMG/M metagenome (GOLD analysis project Ga0210402, IMG submission 161055) | Forest soil microbial communities from Barre Woods Harvard Forest LTER site, Petersham, Massachusetts, United States - Inc-BW-C-7-M | ecosystem: Environmental > Terrestrial > Soil >... | reverse complement strand
CGGTAACGCTCGAAAGATCGATGGAAGAACTGGGCAAGTATCGACGCGGCCTGCAGGTAATGTCCGGCGGCTTCACTTTGAGCGGTGGCGAACCCCTTATGCAAGATCGGTTCGCAGTGCGATTGCTGGCTGCAGCGCACAGGATGGGAATTCATACAGCTCTGGATACTAATGGCAGCCTGGGCGACCGGCTCAGCGACAGGGAGTTAGAGGACATCGATCTGGTGCTGCTCGACATAAAAGGTTGGGATCGAGAGCGACATTACAGGTTAACCGGAGCTGACAATGGCCCAGTCTTGGGTTTTGCACGCCGCTTGTCGATCTGTAAGAGGCCGATTTGGGTTCGCTTCGTTCTGGTGCCCGGTCTGACAGATGACTCCGAAGAGATTTTCCATATCGCGAGGTTTGCCGCGGACCTCGGTAACGTCGAGCGAGTCGACGTTCTGCCTTTTCACCAGATGGGACGTTTCAAGTGGAACCAACTCAAACTGAGCTACGCCCTCGATGATATTCAGCCTCCTCCAAGACAGGCGGTCGTGACAGCTTGTGAACAGTTCCGGGCCGAGGGGCTCGATGCTTACTGAAGTGAAATCGGTCGATCTGCACTATTTGGCGGCAGTAGAACAATACCTTCTATTGAATACCAGGGTTCCCCGGTGCGCTGCACTCAAGAGGGAGGGCCTCGTAAAATCGAAATACAGAATCTCCATCTTTCTCATCATAATCGTGGCGCTAGGAAGATCTCTTGGTTCTGTTGCTCAGACCAAAGAGCTGCCGAACATCGTGATTCTGGCCACGGGAGGGACCATCGCTGGAACGGCTGCTACAGGAACTCAGGCGGGCTACACCTCAGGGGCTCTGACGATTGACGCCATGCTTGCCGCGGTCCCCGGTATTAAAGATGTTGCGAACGTCGCAGGTGAACAGATCTCCAATGTCGGGTCCCAGGACATGACATTCGAAATAATGCTGACTCTCGCAAAGCGCATCAATGTTTTGCTCGCCCAGGAGAATGTCAACGGTGTGGTTGTGACGCACGGCACCGACACCATGGAGGAAACCGCATTTTTCCTTAATCTGGTTGTGAAGAGCGATAAGCCTGTCGTAATGGTTGGTTTGATGCGGCCGTCCACCTCTGTCAGCGCTGACGGCCCGTTGAATCTGTTCAATGCCATCGGCGTTGCCGTTGGACCCCAACTCCAGAGGACGCGGTGTCATGGTAGTGATGAACGATTGGATCCACGGGGCGCATTCTCTCACCAAGACGAGCACAACAGCCGTCCAAACGTTTATGTCTCCGCTTCGCGGATTAGTAGGAATTTCCACCTATAGCAAAAATGATTTTTACAACACTCCCCAGTGAAACACACAACGGCGAGCGAGTTTGACATATCCACCGTTTCGAAGTTGCCGCGAGTGGACATTCTCTACGCGCGTGCCGATATGTCGGCCGACCTGATCGATGCCTCAGTCGCCAGAGGCGCCAAGGGTATTGTCATCTCTGGAGTCGGCAACGGCAATATGAATGAAGCCTCACTCCGAGCAACGGCCGATGCCGCGAAGAAAGGCGCCGTTGTTGTCAGAAGTAGCCGCGTCGTGACTGGAACCGTGGGGCGCAACGTGGAAATAAACGATGATGAAATGAATTTTGTGGCGTCTGACGAGCTAAACCCGCAGAAGGCGAGGATTCTGCTCATGCTGGCGCTGCTCAAGCCTCGCAGCCTCGCAGAAATCCAGAACTTGTCTTATAGCTACGGATCGCAGGAGCTTGTACCGTCTCGGATCGTAGCGGAGACTGCAACACAACCGTATGCTTGCGATAGGGAGCGCCCTGTGCAGCACAAGCGTTAGCTTGTCGCCGGCCTGCGAGGGATCTGAGGCTTAAATCACTCCCGCCCGCATCTCCCGTCATGTCCGATTAGAAAGATAGTTGCCCTAGGGCAACGACTGACGCGATTCGACGTGTGACTCTTGTATTGAGATCCGTCGACACAGGGACTTCATCGACGTCGTCGTCGACCTTTTCCAAACGGGGGCTATCACAGTGTGTAAAGTACGTATTCTTGTGGCGGAGGACCTAGATCTATGGCGAAACTATGTCTGCTCTGTGCTTAGGAAAGAGCCTTCATTCGAAGTCATCTGCGAGGCAGCGGATGGTTTGCAGGCAGTCCAACTGACTGAGCAGCACCAACCGACGATCGCTTTGCTGGATATCGGCCTGCCACGATTGAGTGGCATTGATGCCGCCCGATCGATAAAAACACTAGCTCCAAATACAGCAATAGTATTCTTGAGTGGACAGCACGATATAAACATTATTCAGGCAGCGCTTGACCTCGGGAGTAGCTATATTCTGAAATCCGATGCGGCAAGCGACCTGATTCCCGCGATTCATTCGGTCGCCAAGGGTGAAACATTCGTCAGTCGTCAATTGGCTAGGCTAGGAATAACAACGAAACGGGTAGAGATGACAGGAATGGAGGCACCAGAATAATCGCTGCCAATTTGTTCGGGAAACAACTTCGATCTCAGGAACAACTGTTGCTTCTGCCAGTGCAACATTGCTCTTCCCCTACATTAAATTGAGAGTGTTGTTCGCCGGCCGTAGCTTCACGCGTTGTGGCAACAATGTGCGTGGGATGAATATGCCACTCATGAAGGAACAGGCTGTTGGAATCGCTGCTTCGTCGCTCACCGTGTCTGCGCCTGTCCGATCGAGGCTTCTGGACGGACTGACACTGTCAGATCGCGCTTTGGTGCTCGCGGCGGCATCGACGAAATGCCTGAAAGCGCATTCTGTGTCGGTACATCAGGGCGATGCAGCTGAATATCTATTCCTTATCTCCAAAGGCCAAGCTCGGCACTTCTACATCACTCCACAAGGTAAGAAAATCCTTTTGATTTGGCTGACGGAGGGTCATGTATTTGGGGCTTCCGCTCTTCTCTCAACCCCTACCGAGTACCTGGTAGGCACTGAGATCCTGCGCGACACCTGCCTGTTCATGTGGCCTCGCCGTACCATCCGCGCCCTCGCAGAGCGACTGCCCAAACTGCTCGATAACGCTTTGTTTATTGCAACAGACTACTTGACATGGTATCTCGCCGCCCACACAAGCCTGGTGTCCGACAGCGCTGAGCAGAGACTCGCTCAAGTAGTGTTAACTTTTGCGAAAGGCTTCGGGCACAAGACTTCGGAAGGCACTTGCGTCGAATTGACCAACGAGCAGCTTGCCAACGCCGCCAACGTCACTCCCTTTACTGCCAGCCGAATCCTAAGTTCTTGGCAGAGGATCGGAGTGATCGCTAAGAGCAGGGGCCGATTTGTGCTTCGGTCTCCCGAGCGCCTGTTCTCTGTCACACCATGACGCTCTGCCCTTTCGCGAATGCGTCGAACCCCTCGATGCGAAGTTGTTAGACTGTTAGCCCAACATACAGCCGACTAGTTCCACATCTGCACAGCCTGAAGGTTTTCATTGTCCTCCGCCGAGGCGCCAGCGCGAGTTGCCGGTAAGGTCGGAGCCAGCGACCTGTAATGAAGCACGCCTCGGAGGTGGTGATGTGCCCGGGACAAATTAGACTCTGCCGCGCTAAGCGATACTCCCAACAACATTGCGATCTCGCGATGACTCAGCCCTTGTATATCGTGTGGCACGAGCACCGCCCGTCTGCACCTGAGCAGGTCGCTGATTGCACGTGCTAGCGCGATTCGGTCGCTTAATTCGCATCCCGGACTTATGAGCCTCTGAACACAATGAACCATGATCGATGTCTCATAATTTAAGATATATTGCGACGACATCGGCGATCTTCGCCCACGACAGTGCATCAATACAACGTTTGTTGCAACCCTGAATAGCTAGGACTTGAATGCAGCATTATTTCGCAGACTACTGATACGACGGTATACTTGCAGAAAGACCTCTTGTGTGAGATCTTCGGCATCTGCGATATGTTTTGTGCTTCGTAGGCACAGCGCAAAGACGGGTTGCTTGTATTTGTTATATAGGGTCTCGAACGCGAGCACGTTCCCTGCCTTCACTTGGTCTATTTCATGGGCCGATAATCTTTCACAAGTTTGCATCTGACTTTCACTCCTGGCGTTGGGTCGCGCGATGCACTTTATGCGGTTCGGAAGTTCTGTGCGAGATTTTCATGTCATGTCTTTGGCAACAACACACAGGAATCTAATCGCGACGATTCTGCGCAGGAGCTGTCACCAGTGACAGCTGGCGTTTCCGGTTTATGTTCCTTCAGGGCACTATGATCAGTGCCGCCGTTTCCGTGACGTTACGGGGAGCACCAGCTTTTCACTGCCAGATGCGGCCGGAAATCGGGGGCACTAGTAACCTTATCTTGGAACGACCGGATGGTGGTCTTGTCACCCCGAGCTGCTATGCCGGTCTTCGCTTCCGGCGCTGCGTGCTCGAACGAAAAGCTACGTTGCGTGGTTCAGCTGGAAGAACTGACAGTGGTGGCACATGAATTTTGCTCTGTAAGCTCGGGTAGACCGCATAAGGAGCGCACGGATGCTCACGCTGGACGTCACAGACCACCGAACCACCATTACACGCTGCTGCACGACACTATGGCATTGCAGTTGGTGCAGCGCGTTCGTATCCATTCGTGCAGCCCAACCCGTAGACAACGCATTGTGTCCGGCCTGCGGCAAGCCGGTGCTTGAGTTCTGCGGCAGAATAGACAGCATTCCCTGGATTGAATTCGGGGACGCCTGATGTCGCTGCGTGCGATCTGTGATACGCAGCGTAGCACCATAAAAGGGAATCGGGTTGATGCCGCCTCACGACGCACAAAACATTAGTTAAGCTCAGCAGTCAGTTACTGCTATAGGTGATATCTGGTGGCCACTCATCGTCGGTTCGATGCCACGATTTGTCGGGATTGTATCGCTCCATATTGCGCGCAACGTTCGCCGTATCCTGCCCTAAGTCCTTTTCGTAAAGAATGCCGTCGTAGCTAACCATGAAGCTTTTGACGCCGGTAACTCGATATTCCGTCGGGAATGCGACTAAAGCAAAGCCGCCGATCATGACTCCCTTTACCACGTAATCGAGCAGCCCCAACCTTGCCGCGGGCCCCTGGCCTTTTAAAACCTTGAAGTAGTAGCCGTGATATCCTGAGGTCTTTCCCGGCGAATAGCCTTCCTCGATCGCGCGAGCGATGGCTTCGCTGACGGGACCACCCGAGCTTCCATCAGCGTTCTGCCAGTAGAGGCCATCCTGCTTGCCCGAGGTGCTGATGATCTTCTGCGCGTATTGATTCACTCCCGAATTGTCATGAACCGTAGCGGCATACTTTTTTTGGGCGTCGACAAAGCCGCGACAGATCTGGATGGCGTCTAGTTCATTCGCCCCAATGCGGCGGAAGATAATTTCATCGTGTCCACGTTTGGAATCGAAATACCACTTCAAATGTTTTCGCACGATTGGAACTGGGAGCGGCCAGTCGTCATTGCCCACTGTGAGTACGGCTGTCGCCTTGGTTTTTTCATCTACCCTCACTAGATGTCGCTCTCGAGCCTTGGACGCAAAGCTGGCGGCAATGCTCTTGTCCTGAACTGGATCTGTCGAGGAGACGAAGTCTTTGCCGTCAGGACCGAAAATCTCCATCAGTACAGAAACGTCGTAGCTCTCCGCCGCACGGATCAAGGCCTCCGCCGCCTGTTGCGGAGTGTTGAAAGCCATCGGTGAACTTGTCGGAGCGTTTTTGGGGCTGGGCTGTGCCTGGCTGTATGGCGTAACGATGCACGACATGGCGGCGACGAGGATTGTTATTGGTGCACGCATAACTGCGCTGACTGCTGTTGAACTCATGTTTTCCTCCACATCATCGCTTGCTCACCTTCGTCTGCCCCCGCCGCCCCCACTTCGTCTGTTTCCTCCCCCGCCCATGCTCGATGAGCCACGCGTACTGCTCGCACGGGCGCTTTTTCCGCTGGATCCGGAGCCGCCGAGAGCACTCGAGTTCCGCGAGTTCCCGCCGCTGGAAGTGCTCCGATTCCCCACGCGGTCTCCGCCGCCTCGACTTGCAGCCGCATTGCTCGTTTCGGAACCACGGTTCGCGGAGTTTTCTCCGGAACGGCGTTCACTGGCCCCCGGTTGTTGCCGATTTCCGGAATTGCCGCGATCGCCTGAGCCTTGTTGCCGATTTCCCACCGAACCTCGATCACCTGCCTGCTGCAAACCTCCCCGCTGACTCTGGTTTTGACGCGCTTTCGCCTGCCTCGTCGTCATTGAATCACCGCGGGCCGTGCCTCCGTATTTTCTGGCGGTTGCTCCGTTTGAATAAGGAGCTCCGCCGCGGTGTTGAGGATTGTGTTGCCAGTTATTGCCGGTCCGATTCGAGACGTTTTGGCGGTTGGAGTTTCTTACGAAGTTGTTGTTGTTATTGATGGTGATATTGTTGTTGCCGCCCCACCCGCTGTTGTATCCCCAACCGCCGCCCCAGGCCGCGCCCATGGCAATCCCGATGCCGAAGGAAATTGCCATACCCGCGGCGTAGTACCCGGGTGGCGGATAAGCAATTGGAGGGTAGGGATACGCCGGCGCGCCGTACACGACGGTGGGGTTATAACTGGGCACGTAGACCACTTCTGGGTTGGACTGCTCAATTATGATGACGTCTTGGCTTTCAAACTGCTTCGTCTCGACCTTCTGCTGCTCTGAAGACTTCAGATTGCCGCCGTCCTTAGCCTTCTTCCGCATGCGCTGCACTGCATCCATCACGTCACCCTGCTGTGCAAGAAAGGCGTTACCCAAGTCTGTAGTCCACTTGATATTTTCCGCAAGTTGCTTGACTACATCGGGAACGGGAGCCATGGCTTGAATGCTGGGGTCCCACGGTTGTTTTTGCACCGCATCCGCGAGCGCCTTGTCTCTCAGACCCTTGTTCTTTTCCAACCACTGCTGAAGCTGAATGATTTCCAGAGGGTAGGTGGACGCGACGAGTGTCTGGCTCAAAAGCGGGTCGGGATAGAGTGCAATCGGGGCGACTAGGGAATCGAGTTGCTCGGGTGGAATGGTTGCAGCTTGCTCATCGACGGGACCGGCCGGGTCCGAAGCTTGACGCGCGAACAGACCCATGTCTCCGGGCAGAAGCGCTACCGCACATATTAGGGCCACAAGCCGGCGAATCACATAGGTGATCGGCACTAGGCTATTTTGTGCAACATTCATACGGGGACGTTTTCTTTTGGGGTCGGCGGAAGAATTCACGCGTAATGGCTGCTCTGTGGAGTTTCCATTGCAAGCCCAAACTACTCCTTCCGATCTCACAACGAATGATCAATGTCCATCGTCAAAAGCACGACTGCCAAAACTGACAGCCCTCTTCACACCGAATTCCACGCCCAGAAGCTCTCACTTTTGCTAGTACAAATGACTTCAGGGTGAAATCTAGGATCGTTGAGCTTCTGCCCTGCCCAGGAGCCCTGAAAGCGGCGCTGGCGGCTGTTCCTTTCACCGAAACGGCGAGCGCGTCCCCGCAGTCATGGGGTGTTTAAGATTTCGAAACGACCAGGCGACTGTTATGAACAATGGCCTCCGTAATGTGCTCCTGATTTCCTTCTGGATTCTCTTTTTTCCGCTCCCCAACTTGGCTCAACATGATCAACCAGGCAGGATGTTGGTGATCGATGGAAAAACGGGGCAAGCTGCCGTTGTCGAAATTGGAGGTCGCGCGTACGTTGATATCGAGGGATTGACGCAGATCACGCATGGGTTTTTGAGCTTCAAGGCGGACCAGATTGTCCTGAGTCTTCCCACGTCGAATGTCAACCCTCCCATGCCCGAAGCTCAGGCGGAGCCACACTCGCCGGTCGCCGAGTCGGGATTATCGCGGGAGTTCATGCTCGCAGGAATTGAAGAGATCGCGACGATGCGAGAATGGGCGAATACATTGGCGTATGCACTCGAGAATGGTTATCCGATCACGGAGCATTGGGCGGCCAACTCCCGCGAACAGGCTGCACACGATCTCACGCTGGCTGCTGCGGCTGCTTCCAACGAGTCTGATCGGAATGCGCTTCAGCTGCTCACGCATGAGTTTGAAGCCGTGCGGGAGTGGAGCAACAAACTAGTGCATGAACGAAAAACCATGGATACAGCGAAGTATGCCATCTCAGGTAACGCACTGCGCGAAGATCCTGCATCTCAGAAGATCATAGCCTGCGGACATTTTCTTGCCACCTTGCTGGGGAGTGGCACCTTCAAAGACGATCCATCCTGCCACTGAGATCTCGCAGATTACAACCCCGGATCGGCTTTGTGGCGATGCTGGCTTCAAGAAATGCATACCCGGCGGATAACTCTGCACAAGAACACTGGCAAAGCAAACAGTTCACTTCCCTGCCAGCCAGTGAGAAAAGTGATTATGGCGGTTCCATAAGTACGTTAACTGGTGGACTTCGCCGGTCGTAAGCCACAAAGCACTCGATAACGCGACAATCAGTACATCACTATGGTCGGTCCGTTGCCTTTAGGCGTGCGCACCAATGACATGTGTGCGAGACGAACCAAGAGTGCAGTCGAAGCGAGGAGTTTTTCATGAGATCGCGCGAGAAGCCCCACATCGCCTATGTGGAAACCCTCGAACAACACCGGCTAAATGAGACTCGCGAGAAGGCAGTCCCATGGAAGAAGTGGGGACCATATTTGAGTGAGCGACAGTGGGGGACGGTTCGGGAAGATTACAGTCAGGATGGAAATGCATGGGTCTACTTCAGCCACGACCAATCCCGATCCCGCGCCTACCGTTGGGGAGAAGATGGTCTGGCTGGGATCTCCGACGATAAGCAACAACTCTGTTTTGCCGTCGCTCTCTGGAATGGCCAAGACCCAATCCTGAAAGAGCGGCTGTTCGGCTTGACCAACAGCGAGGGCAACCATGGCGAGGATGTCAAGGAGTACTACTTCTATCTCGACAGCACGCCCACGCACTCCTATATGAAGTACCTGTACAAGTACCCGCAGGAGGCATTCCCCTACCTTGATCTCGTAGAAACAAATCGCAGCCGTTCCCGCGAAGAGTTCGAATACGAACTGCTCGACACCGGAATATTCGATCAGAACCGTTACTTCGATGTCTTCGTTGAGTACGCCAAGGCCGATCCGGAAGACATTCTGATCCGAATCTCAGTGCATAACCGTGGTTTGAAAGCGGCCGAACTTGATCTGCTTCCCACGCTTTGGTTCCGCAACACCTGGTCATGGGGCCAAGACAATATCAAACCGGCAATGCGTCAGACGGAACATGGAACAGTTTTGGCTTCGCATGCCGAGTTGGGCGACCGGACACTCGACTGCGATGGAAGTCCAGAGTTGCTGTTCACTGAGAACGAATCCAACGCCAGCCGGCTGTGGGGGCTGTCAAACACATCGCGGTTCGTGAAAGACGCTTTTCACGAGTACGTAGTTTCAGGCAAGCGAGAAGCGGTGAATCCGTCCGCAGTAGGCACGAAAGCCGCTGCGCATTATCACGTTGAGGTCCCCGCTGGCGGCAATCGAGTCATTCGATTGCGGCTAAGCGCGAACCCTCCTGCCGAACCTTTCAGGGCATTCGACCAGATTTTTGCCAGCCGCGTGGCGGACGCGAATGAGTTCTACGATCGGATTACACCGCGCTCTCTAACGGAGGATGAACGTCGCATACAGCGCCAGGCACTGGCCGGTATGCTGTGGAGCAAGCAGTACTACTACTTCGATTTGGACAAGTGGCTGGAAGAACATGAAGCTCATCCGCTGACCGGTACTGGTCATCGCAATATCCGAAATACCGAGTGGTTCCACATGCTGAACAGAGACATTATCTCGATGCCCGACAAGTGGGAGTATCCCTGGTATGCCGCATGGGACCTGGCTTTCCACACGATCGCGCTCTCGCTGGTGGATTTCGATTTTGCCAAGGATCAACTCCTGCTCATGCTGCGGAATCTGTATGCCCACCCAAGTGGGCAAATTCCAGCTTACGAGTGGAACTTCAGTGATGTGAATCCGCCGGTGCACGCCTGGGCGACACTATTTCTCTACAACATCGAAAAGGAACTCGGACGTGCGGACCTTCGCTTCCTGGAACGCTCATTCCAAGGCCTGATGCAGAATTTCAACTGGTGGGTCAACCGCAAGGATCCTGAGGGAAAGAACGTTTTCGGCGGTGGATTCCTCGGGTTGGACAACATTGGTGTCTTCGATCGCAGCGCTCCTCTTCCAACCGGTGGTCATCTCGATCAAGCGGATGGCACGGCGTGGATGGCCTTCTACTGCCAGAACATGCTTGAGATTGCGCTTATTCTGGCAGAGCGCGACTCCGTATACGAGGATATTGCCTTTAGGTTCATGGAGCATTTCCTCTGGATCTCCTATGCGATGGATCGAATGGGTGAGCACCATGATGAAATGTGGGATAGTCAAGACGGATTCTTCTATGACCTGCTGCATTTCCCGAATGGCGATGCCATGCGGCTGAAAGTCCGGTCCATGGTAGGGTTGCTCCCGCTATGTGCTTCGACGGTATTTGAATCCGACGTCGTGGCGCGCAATCCCCGAATGATGGAATCAGTGGAGATATTCAAGAAGCGTCACCCCGATCTGCTGAAGCATATTGCTCCAGCAGATGAGACGTTCAAAGGGTACGCTGGTCGTCGGCTTTTGTCGGTTTGCAACAAGGAAAAGGTCGCGCGGATATTGGCTTGTATGCTCGACGAAAACGAGTTCTTAAGCCCGTATGGCGTACGGTCTCTGTCGCGCTATCACTTGGAACATCCCTTCATTTTCAGCCTCAATGGGCAGGAATACAAAGTCCAGTATTTGCCCTCAGAGTCGAACAACGGCATGTTCGGCGGCAACTCGAATTGGCGAGGGCCG
>Ga0210402_10005916_pt1 | contig 10877 bp, 16 predicted proteins | sample IncBWC7MmetaG_FD_161055 | JGI IMG/M metagenome (GOLD analysis project Ga0210402, IMG submission 161055) | Forest soil microbial communities from Barre Woods Harvard Forest LTER site, Petersham, Massachusetts, United States - Inc-BW-C-7-M | ecosystem: Environmental > Terrestrial > Soil >... | reverse complement strand
CTTCCACGGTGGGGTCAAATGGTTCTCCGGATTCTAGATCGATACCGACTGTATTGCCTTCCGCTTGTTCATCCTGTAAACAAGGATCAGAACGAATATTGGGCACCCTTTCAACATCAGAGAAATTTTGTAGAACAAACGAACCTGCAAGGCGACCACAACATCCTGCACATCAAACCCACCATTTTGCGCCAAGGTCTTCGGGATAATCAGCAGAGCATCCGCAAAGGCCTGAACACCCATCTTGACCCTGCCCTTCGCACTCTTCTTCACAGGCCCACTCAAATGGGCCGAACAAGCCACCTCAAATGCCCCAGCACCAGGAATCAAGGCGCCATCCTCGATCGCATTCTTCACCGCGCGCAGACCATCGCGGAGTGCATCCTGGATTTGCTGTATCGTGTGCGCGTTGGGACCTTTTATGAGGAGAGTGACCGACTTGGGGGTTTTGACTTCTTCAATGAAGGTAAATTTTTCTTCGCCAAGGGTATGCTCATAGACGAGTCCGGCCCAGCCGAGAATGGATGGGGTAAGGTCGTCGACGGAATTCTGGGCTATGCCGCCACAGACGAGTTGTAGCCTGAATTTGAATACATTAGGAGAATACGTTGTGAGAGTAATGATAATATACCGTTCCATGTTCCGTCGTTTTGCGCGCCGGAGAGCAAATATCCCATTCTTGGCGAGAATATCGAGACTGAGAGGATCGATGCCTTTTTGGTTGATAATCACAAAGTTTTTCTTCTTTTCTTTCCCGTCTACCGCTTGATCGCAAACAAGGTTTTTGAGATCGACGATCTTCTTGACCTTGGCGTCCACGAATCGCCTTTCGGACTCTACGAGCTTTTCGCGTTGTTCCGCAGACGAGTAGAAGAAGCCAGAGTTCACTTCGCTTGAAGATGGAGTCTGTTAGGCAAGAGAAATATGGAGAAGGAGTAGGCTAACGTTTTCTCGTATTCCAAACTAACGTTCAGAGTCAAGATGAAGGCATTTTCGACGCGTTTCGGCATGTCGGGGTGTCTCGCGCCATGATCCATGACGAGACCACGAACGAGTTGGGTCTCTGATGCTGTTCGATGTTGCATTTTCATAATTTCTACCATGTGGAGATCGATCGGGTCTCGCCATTGATCTTCTGCGTCTGTTAAAACCCATAAGCATGATCGTCATTTGCACCTGACAAATTAGCAAGCACCTTTTGAAGGCGGTGGTGGACGGATGGTCATGACAGCGTCAACGACGTCTGCTGCTAACTGTTTTGCCATGGACGTGTTCAGTTTGGTCGAAAGTGATGTGTTAGCTACATCGATCAACGTCGCCCGGTCTAACTTTGAAGGCTGCTTGAAACCATCCAAGAACTTGTATGACAGACATCAAACCATTAATTATAGAGAATAAAAGAATAATTTTCATGCAGAACCCACCACCAAGGCTTCCTTTTTCGCAAAATCGAAACCCTCCCCAATAACAGTCGGATGGACACCCTCGGAGATGAATCGATCGGCCTGCTTCAAAAGCTCCCCAACCAACAGCACGACTGACGTTGTACCGTCGCCAACTTGATCATCCTGAGCAACGGCTGTCCGAGCGATCATAGCTGCAGTTGGATTTTGGATCTGCATTTCGGATAATAGGACTTTTCCATCCTTGGTCATTTTGATCTGCCCAGCTCCATCGACTAGCATCTTTAGAGTGCCTCTTGGGCCTGTTGGAAAAAAAATTATTTTTTAGAAAATCGTCATGTCAATGGCGCGGTTTACGCGCCTAGATTGCCTTTGACCACACTTGCGAGACCCATCGCGCCATTGGTGTTCACCTGCAAGTTCCTATATCAGTTGGAATTCGCAAGGCAAAAAGAATGCAAAAACCTGTAGAGCGGCTGCTCTCCGCACACTCTCTGCCTTTGGATTGATAAGTTCAATGCTGGACGACATCCCTGTATATGCCAAAGTACGCTTTAAACAACTTCAAGATTATTTGGCATGGCTGCGGCGAACTCCGCTTCAAATACATAGACCACAATAATCGCTTGTATATTAATAATACAGAAACTGCCAAGTAGCGATATCTGCCCTCCCATGTCAGTTCCATAGTTACGAGATTGCACCCCTTGCTCAGTTCGTGCCGACTTTCAAACACAATTATTCAAGTTTAAGTATAAGTTGGACTGGCGGAATTCACATGTTGTTTCCTTCAAGTTGGTGTATGATCTTGGTATGATCTGTTCCAAATTAAATGTAAATATTACCAGGATTCGGAGATTTGGACTGCCGGCATATTGAACGCGTTGACTTTGGACCAGTGGGGCTCGAGTCTTGAAAAAATATTTATTTCTTGTAGTTGTACATACTGAGGTGAGATACGCAACTGCAGTGTTGAAGTACTTTGGTGTTCATGCACTGCGGTACGTGAGGCATGTATAAGTAACTACTAACGTAAGTGATCAAGCCATTGACTAATTTAGTCGGCTGTTTTACGCGAGTCTCATGATGGACCGGTGACCGGCGTATATATTGCCCACACCACTTATACCGTGACATACCTTGCTTGATTGATTGAATTCTCTTTCAATTTTTACCGTAGCTCATCATGTCTAAACCTGCCAGCTCGTACAACCAAACTCGTTCCCAGCTGAAGAGTGCTGAAGACTTCTACAACACGACGACGGTTCGTATCCAGAAGATACAATCTCATCTTGCGAATGCTCCCCGAGGAACAAGGCTTCAGGGCAAAGTATGTGTCATCACCGGCGTTGGATCCTTGAAAGGGATAGGGTACGCCAATTGTGTCCAAGATGTCTTGCAAACTGCTGAATTGTTTCGCAGTCGTGCCTCGGCGATTCGTTACGCACACGAAGGTATGTTCGCACCCGCCGTCCTTGAACGATGACGTGGACGCGAATTCTAGGTGCAGTGCATCTCTATCTGATCGACTTTTCTCCCGAAAACCTCCCAAACCTCAAGTCAACGATTGAAAGGTCGTATCCAGACGTAAAGGTTCGCACCAATTTGTCTGTTCTGCTAGATATATCAATGACAACCAATGACGTTTAGGTTACCACAATTCAAGCTGATGCAGCGGACGAAGCCGCCATTTCTGGTGTTTGCAAACAGGCTTTACAAGAAGAAGGGCGTTTGGATGTCTTCTTTGCTAATGTTCGTCCCCGGTCGAGCCCTATCATCTGAGTTGCCCTCGTCAGCTGATACAATTGGTGCTCTAGGCAGGAGTAGCGTCTAAGGATGCCTTGGCGGATACTACCGTGGAGGCTTTTATGAATACCATGAGAATCAATGCTCTGTCGTGCGTCCATTCTTTCGATGTTGATAAATAGCGCTCCCAATATTTTTATGACGTTTGAAGTTGCTTCCTCGCCGTCAAGCACGCATCTGCCGCGATGTTGAAGACGAATCCTTCAAGAGGAAAGGACGCTAGTAGTGGAAGCATCATATTAACAGCATCCAGTACGTTCACTACTTCGTCATCTACCGGCTGTAAACTAATCATATATGATGGTATTCAGCCGCTGGAATTCGATCTGGAGCGGGGACCGTTGACTGTAGGTGATCCTAGCCGCATCACGTTTCTCGAATCTCATCTTTGCCTTATGCGCAGATAGCGCGAGCAAGGCAGCGTGAGTCCTATCCCGTTTCGAGTTCATTACACGACTAATATGATACAAAGCGTTAATTCAATAGCCAAAACATCCGCATACCAGCTCCAAAAGACCGATATCCGCATCAACTCCATCTGCCCTGGACTAATAGAAACAGGAATGACTGGGGATACCTTTGATTACGCACGCCAGCGTGGCACGGCTGGCAAAATTGGACAGTTGAACCCGCTTGGCCGATTCGGAGTGGCTGAGGGTGAGTTATGGTTGATTTGAGCTCACTGGACGAGCCCTCATGTTTCACCATGCCAGAAATTGCCCAGGCCGCTTTGTTTTTGGCCTCTGGTGGGTATCGTCCATTCAGTTAACGGGCTTAACGTAGGACTCACATGTAGCCACAGACGATTCGAGCTATGTCAATGGACAAAACATCGCTGTTGATGGGGGCCTATCAGCATCGCATCCGGTTGTACCGGGGAGATGGGCTTGATTATCTCTTGTGTGGTGTGGGTGAAACACCTACGGGTGGTTGTAGTTAGGCTTGTCGCGGACGATTATATATATACATACCAGATCTACACTGATGAGACTGTCTCTTCAATGTGTTCCTGTTCAAAATCGATCAATATACTCATATGAGGTACCTCAACGGACCGCAGATACGTCACGAGCCACCGATTATTAGGAGCATGAAACCGCAGGTTACACCCTATGAACACAGGTCGATCGTATTGTGTGGTAGAGTCGGGCAAAGAAGCCCACGACGAAGGGTGATGTAAGCAAGGGAATCCTGTATATTCGCTTACCATTACGAGTTGGATTTGCGTATCTGTTGATTTGCCATCCGAGACGATGCGGTAGGATGCGGTCTGCGAGCACATTCGTGTTGTTCGCCTAAAGAGTGGCATGTCGTGTTGAGGTAGGTTCGATCCTGTTCCATAAGAAGAAGATTTGGCGTGACTGAGTATACACGACTGACGCAGGACAGTGCCCCCCACCGTGGAGTCCACCAACGATAGTGCTGGCCACTGCTTCCCAGTTGCTGACTGATAACAGTGATAAGGCAACCCGAACCTGATCCGTTGCGTAGGAAGTAAATGTATGTGGCCTCCTTCGAAGCGATGTCCCTGCCTGTCATTTCTGGCCACCAGATAAAATCTTGGGTGTGAGCCTAAGGTCTGATAAGTGTACATATTGTCCAAGCATCGGAGAAGACCCATCTCGGGGTTGATATATCAGTGTGGCCGTGGTGGCCGTTAAAGATAAAGTGTGGTGACGAACAATAGGAACCGTACATTGACCGTACATGCATGTGTAGATGAAGCCTCTCGGTCAAACTTGTCGAACAGTGTTTGTATTGTTTATCTCCCTCCTCCGGCATCGCTGTCGTATCCGCTGCATCTACTGTGCTCACATTCGACTGGCATGCAGGTCCGCTCTCCTTCCAAGATTCAACATGGGTCTCGAAGTCTGCCTTCCCTCTGGACACGTACACGATCTCCAATACAGTGCTCTCCTCTCCACCGTAGCATTCATGACCGCTTTGAGTATCTCGGAGAGGTTCTCAGGGAGTTCGAATGGCGGGGATTTGACCCAAATCGTAGGTTCCAACTTGGATTTGCAACTTGTCACATACCAAAGGTACAAACGCACACCCTCCGCCACCGGTGACAACTCCATAATAACCGTCCAGGATGTCAATCTTTAGAATCTGATACTAGTCGAGGTTCGTATTACAGTCCCAACTAGTTAGGCTGTGGTCATGGTTAACCTTACAAGCCCTACCATTAGAAACTAGGAAAAATTATGTGAGTACGCACCCCAGACAGCATCACGGAGTTTTGGGGACACATTGTTCGAAAACATTGTTCGCACATAGGTCTTCTGTCTGCCCTAAGGTAGAGATCTTGACGCAAATGTTTGCTCGTCAGCGCTGTCATTTTCGCTGAACGATAGCTGTATCATTCTCAACCTCTTCTATGATTAAAGGTAAAATTATATTCTTTAAGCTCGACAGACCTGACACTCGGCGCCAAACACAGCTATTGCCCCTCGTATCCGATAATGCTAGTATCCCAAGACGCAGTCAAGCAGCGCACCGTGGCCTGGTTATCTTCCATTCCCATGGTAATGTACTCTTGTGGTTGCCTGTTGAACAAGGCTTTCCTCCCAAGTACAGATTAGGATGGGCTGGAGAATACCAGGCCAAGGATTACAGTGTGGCTGTGGCGGATAGCATTGAACACGAGAGGTCACAGGCAACAGGAAATGTTGCATCCAATTATACATCATAGATGTGGCTGGTCTCGCTGCAAACTGTAGCCCTAAATTCTCAAAATGAAGCGCACCTTCGTGGCAAGTGTGGACTATGCTGCCGAGTTCGACCACCCGCAGGAGTGAGTGGCAATAGCTTTCCAGATGGTTGAGTGTCTCAGGAAACATGTCGCGGAGGAGATTTAGGCAGGTCGTCGATTCTGGAATTCCAGACACTGAAGCTTTTGTGAAAGGACTAGCCGGACGAAAAGCTTACCTCCATTGTTGCCAATCGAGCCTCTACAGAATTCTGTGGAGCTTCTGCGTCTCCCGCTGACCAGATTCATAGATATAATCGAGGACGAGTCGCGAACTGGGCCTTGATAAGGCCATCGTTGATCTCCCTAATTCAGCGATGACGCGGGCTTTCCAGAATGTCTGGCCGATGTTTTGATTATTCATAGCGATCTTCGTTTCAAGACATGTTGGAAGCGACGAGCAAAGCGGTTCTGGGGTGCATATCAAGAAAATATCTAGCTCATGTCACAAGGTGGTGGTCTGAAGGCAATTTTAGTTTCCATCAACTTGGGGCCCTCGCGATCGCAACGGGGCAATCGATGGTGTCTTTCCACCGGGCAGCTCCGGTCAGCTGGCTCCCCACAAACCGCCCTGCCTTCCCTTGTCCGTAAGAAGTTGCTTGCATCTCACACCCGATACCCTGGTGTTCAACCTTCAGGTCTACCTGCGACAGACCTATCATACCTTCCTTGGCCGCCAACCTCACGAATTCGCCTGGGTGTCTTGACATTTTCCCGTATTTATTGCATCCTTCCAAACACGAAGATTCTTTTTATCCTAAGTTTATGTTTATGAAAGCGGTTGAAACCCTTTGACCTATCCATCATTCCGTGACCCCTGTTCTCTAGATCCATCCTCCACAACTCCATCTAACCTTTGCATAGAATAACGGAAATATCGCAGTCTTCAGCGATTCGCCTTACTCGAACCCATTGTGACTTTAAACCGCATTTCATGTAACATCTTTGAATGGTCGTATTGGTGCGTCCCTAGTAATGCTCAGATGTTCATTAGAAATGGTTTAGTTATTGGTGGAGCAGAACATACCAAGACAAATTTAAACAGACGTGGAGCATGTACGTACACACAACTTGAACTTATTCTTATTTCGTACGAGATGCAAACTACTCAGCTGAATATATAAAACCGTACAGTATCTCCCAGCTGAACCACTCCATTGCACATGCCATGGCGTTTAGGAATAGACTTCATTGGTATTTCTCCACAGGGTCACGTCACCGGCCTGAGTCAAGCCTCGTCGCCTCGGTCTGACGCATGTCTCTTGGGCTTAATGATAAACGTATCGGCTCAGCTCATTAGCAAAGTTTCTGGTCGTCTCCGTCTTCCTAGACCTCATTACTGTTGTCGAAAATATACTTTCAATCGTTTCCAGGACCTGCAGCTGTCTTCATATGGAGGGGCACAAAGTTGAGTACTTGTATTGCAGGTACACATTCAAGGGCTCAACGGATTCAGGAACAGATTGTTTATGCTATGACGCCTTTCTCCATATCTCCCCGGGAATCTATCCCCCGTTGAAACGGTTAGATTATTGGGGGCGACCACGGGTTCAAAAACGCCAATATTATAGACGAAGATAGGAGTCCTGATAGCCAACCAGAGGGCCGGTCGACCCGAGCTTCATTAAGACGGTGGAGAGTAATAGACCGCGGGAGGCTGAGAGGGATCCAGGAGAACTCATAAAAATCAGGAGGAATGCCTAATTTCCGTGATTATACAATTGGGAGAAATGTATTTCGCCGTGTACTTTTGATATCATTCAAGATAGATTAGATAGTATGCCATACGGTTTGCTTATTTGATCTCTACGAGCTTGCACTCTGTTCAGGAAATTAATTAGTGAGGATTAACAATAATACGAAGGATAAACGGAACATTTACCGAAAATAAGAGTCGAATTGCCAGGAATACCGTCCGTACCTTTTTTGCCATAGCCCATGCTCGGCGGTACAGTAAGGAGTCTCTCCCCTCCGGCTTGCATTCCGACGAGACCTTCATCCCAACCTGTGTAAAGCAGAATTAATCGTAGAGCAAGAATTTCACACAATAGCAATCTAAGCCATACCTTTGATGACTTCTGCCTTGCCTAAGCGGAAAGTGAACTAATGGTGGTCAGATTATAAGAAATAAAAGCACATGACGATGAGCTTACTGGTTTGCCTTTGACGTTTTGGTCGAAGACCTTGCCATTTTGGAATTTCCCGATATACCTCATACCCACCGTGTTACCTTTCTTGGCCATAGGACCTGTGCCGACTTTCGTATCCTTTATCTTGATCCCACCTGTAATCTCCTTGACCGCGGGGGGAGCGGATTTCTCTTTCTTTTCTCCCTTCACAGCATCGGCTACTATTTCCTTCTTCTCCTTCTCCTTCTTCTCCTTTTTTCCCTCAACGTTTATTTTGCTCCCTGCAGCTACTGCCCTGCCATCCTCTGCCTTCAACTTTTTGTTGAGCTTCTTTCCAGGTTTGGACAGCTCCGGAGCGTCGGTATCTATCGTATCCGAATCGCGAGGACGCTTGAGAGATGTAGGTTCCCTGTCTTCGTCTACTTCCTCGAACCGACTGGTGGATCCACATGTCAGTAACTGACAGGATAAATATGTAGACAAATCTTGGAATACCTGGCATCACTGTCGAGCTCTTCAGGATCGATTTCGACATCAGAGCTAACTTCGCGAAGGTCGTACGCTCCCTCAGAATCCAGGTCGGAATCGGAATCGCCATTATAAGGTATGTCGCCTTCAGGCGTTTGGGCTGCACACGATGTAAGATTGTGCAAGACGTTTAATAATTAAAAGGACATCATTAAACACACCAATATAATTTCCCGTTAAATAAACGGTACTAGTGAATATGTTGAATGGTAACAACACAAAATTGCAACTATTACACACTTTTGACCAACGATTTCAAAGACGTACTCTTCATCTTGTTCAAGGACAATATCGATCGTACTTTGCTCGAGCTGTCGGGAACTTTACCGACATGTACACGCAGCGGGTCAGAAAAAACGCTTACCTTGCCGGCAGTCAATGAACAGAGCACGGTTGTAGACAACGGTTCTAACGCGTCCTCCTCGTCGTCTGTGTCCACCTGTATAAGTGTATTATATGTAAATTTGACGGTGGTCCTTCCAGACGCGTCCGCAACCTCCTCCCCAAGGGCAACATTTGTGATTCTGATATCAGCCTGAGGTATAACAGCTTGGGGTTGGCCTGGAGCCAAGATTACGCTCCTGGAGAAAGATGAGAAATATCACGAGGAAAAGCATGCAACTACACACCAGAGACCAATTGCTACTACCATTTTTGAATTTCAAGGGATGAGAAAGCTTTTAAAGTTGTCGTTTATACGTTTGAAATTCAATTGTCAATGCGCAAGGAAAGTTTGTAGGCCAGGATTCAAACTCCGCTTCGAACTGATCTCTCTAACTTAATACTTACCTGCGACTCGAATTACGATGGTGAGGAATCATGATAGCTCTGGCAATTTCCTCGACTGAATATTAATCCAGTCTAACGTCTTGAGGCCGTACCTTGCAGCGGTCAGATCTACCCTTACCGCCGCCCTTACGCTTGAGAATTTCGCCTCACAGGTAACAGCGTCCGCTCCAGTTTTCTTGGAGACATTCATGTCATTTCTAGGTCGTAGAACGTCACAACAAACCAGAAGTAGAAGCAGGGCACGTATCTTCTATTTTAATTTTTGTATCGCCCATCGATCTGTGTCAACAGGGGATCCAAAGAAGTCCTACTCAACCCACTGACCATTTCTCGCAACGAGAACGAGCGCGTCTTTATCGAGCCCTCGGTCAATTCTATTCGGCTAAGTATCAAGATCAAACAGGCCGACGAAATAGAGCGGATTCTGTGCCATCAGTTCACTCGATTCATGATGCAAAGAGCCGAAAGCTTTATTGTGCTGCGTAGGAAACCAGTACAGGCGAGTCCATCTCACCTGAGCTAAGGACTACATTTGCTGATATATTTTCCAGGGGTATGACATCTCCTTCCTCATCACCAATACCCACTCCGAGACCATGCTGAAGCATAAGATTGTCGATTTTATCATCCAGTTGTGTCCTAGATCCGCATCCTTGCTTTTACACCACTGATACAATCTGTTGCCTTAGATTCATGGAGGAAGTAGATAGAGAGATCAGCGAGATGAAACTTAGCCTTAACGCACGAGCTCGTATCGTTGCCGAGTCTTACCTTACCGCTGTAAGACTTATGTATATCTGCCGTCGTCGTGACACTGATATTCGTTCGCAGTTTAATACATGAGCTTTCATATCTAGGACTACTCGAATGATCGGTCTTTCTTGAGACCTTCCGACCTTTGACAATTTGTATGTTGCGCTCCAAGAAGGTTAACAACGGTTCGAACTACCATGTATCAATGACAATACCTATATCTACGCCAACGCAGGAATGTTTTGAGTCCCAATATCTGGGATGCAAACGAACTTGACCTCCAATTCCCCTCGAACTTCTCCCATAGGATCTAGGATGGGAACTATGTTGCAGGAGTTCTACCACGATCGGGCAAGTACCAATCATAACGTGATCCAAGCCAATGAATGGTCACAGAATCGTGATTCTCCTGCTAATTGGACACACACTGGAAAATACAAAATTTCAGCTGTACTGAAAAATAAATCGAAACTTGAAGTTTCGCCATAAACTTCAGGGACGCCGAAAACATTGCTGAAACTAAAGGTTTCGTTATGGCAGTTGATTTATAGGTGTAGCGTACCTGAGACCTATCTGAGTTTCAACTCACCTATATACGAACAAACAATAAGTAACTCGACCAAACATTCAAATAATTAATTCGAAGTCATGCATTCCGACTGGCCACAATCACCACTGGCACCTCCCTCGCACCCAAACGCGAGACGGAGGTGTTGT
>Ga0210402_10005915_pt1 | contig 10882 bp, 9 predicted proteins | sample IncBWC7MmetaG_FD_161055 | JGI IMG/M metagenome (GOLD analysis project Ga0210402, IMG submission 161055) | Forest soil microbial communities from Barre Woods Harvard Forest LTER site, Petersham, Massachusetts, United States - Inc-BW-C-7-M | ecosystem: Environmental > Terrestrial > Soil >... | reverse complement strand
CTCGAGATGGTCAAAATTCTCGAACTGGTGCCCGGCGATGCCGAGCTTCTGCTCAGAGCAGGGATCGGATGGCAGCCCGGGCTGGTTGGGACAGCTACCGTCTCCACCGGCCGCGAGACGCAGGCCGGCTACACGCTCGCCTCCGGGCGCCCCGTGATCGTGGAGGACCTCGCGTCGGAGGGCAGGTTCTCAGGCGCCGCATTCCTGCAGAAGCACGGCGTCGTGAGCGGCCTCACCACACCAATCGCCGGGCGTGACGGACGCGCCTACGGCGTGCTCGGCGCGCACACTGTGAAACGGCGCAAATTCAACGACTACGACGTGGCGTTTCTCGCGGCCGTCGCCAACGTCCTGGCGGGTGCTATCCAGCGCCGACAACTCGATCAGCGCCATGAATTGATGATCCGCGAGCTGCGCCACCGCTCGGGCAACCTCTTTTCTCAGCTGCTCGCGCTGTTCTCGCAGACCGCCAAGAATTCGCGCAATCTCGCCGACCTGGTGGCGAAATACGAAGCGCGCGTCCTGGCGCTTGCCAATGCGCATCGCCTCATCACCGAAGGAGGTTGGAAATCGACCTCGCTTAGCGAGCTGCTCAACACCCTGCTTGCCGCATTCCTCGACCGCATCTCGTTCAACGGACCGAACGTCTTCCTCGAACCCGACCCCACGTTTGGGCTGAGCATGGCGGTGCACGAGCTGGCAACCAACGCCGGCAAGCACGGCAGCCTTTCCGTCTCCTCCGGCCGCGTCGAGCTGAGCTGGTCGGTCACGCGTACGCAGCAAGGGCTCACCCTGGTGCTCGACTGGAAGGAAAATCACGGGCCCGCGCCCAGGCGGAGCAGGCGAGCGGGATTCGGCTCGCGGCTGATCAGCATGGTGATCGAACGCCAGCTCAACGGCCAGGTCGAGCAATCTTTCGCAGCGGACGGACTGCAGGCGCGGCTGACCGTTCCGCTGACCCACGAGCGATGGCCCGGCGGATCGCGTCCCGCCTCCGGCGTCGATCTGCCCTAGATGTGATTCTCTGGATCGCTCCTGTGGTTGATGCCGCGGCAAGGCGCGGCGTTCGGTCATCACGGCGAATCTCGTCACTGCCGCATCGGCTGCTTTCGCCGGCAACGACAAGCGAACTCGCTGAGCCACGCAACATGGTCGCGTACGCTTTGGCACAGCGCATTGCCCCACGACGTCCGCTCTCGTCGCGCGGCTTTCGCTCGTTGATTTTGAGCTGGCGTCTCGGTCGATGGCCGAGCGGATGCGCTGTCGAATCGCGCCTTGAGCGCGATGCATGCTCCGGCTCCGCATTCACTCCGTTCCCGGATACCTATGGCAACAGGGTCTACCGCCGAGTCCCGCGATTCGCGATGTTTTGCCGAAAATTCGAATCGAAATCCCCTGCGTGCACTCCATAAGAAGAGCGCCAAAAACGGTCGCCGAGCACCGCTGGAGCGGAGCTCGCATTCAAAACCGCCTTCCGATCGACTTGCCACCGCCAGGTGCGTGCTATTCGTGCAACACTCTCCTGAAAAGGATCGGCAGTAGCAGTGATTCAAGCGCTTTTTCGTTGTGTCGCGAGTTCGGTTAGAGCATCGTTAAACCGTGCAGCGGTGGAAACCGCTCTGGCTAAGTGGTGAATGGGAAGAAGGGGGGCGTCCCTCTTCGGTTGCTCCTTCGGGACTTCCGGAAGGCGATGTCTGTCCAGACACAAGGGGAATAGTCATGATGAAGATTGTACTCGCAACGGCTGCATCCTTGGCCATGCTGAGCGCTGCCGCCGCCGCTGATCTGCCCCGTAAGGAGCCGCCGCCTCCGGCGCCTCCGGTCGGCAAGGCTCCGATCGGCAAGTATCCGGTCGGCAAGTTCCCGGTCGGCAAGTATCCACAGCCCGTCGTGACCAAGGGCTAACAACGTGTCACCGAGGGGGTGCTCGCGCATAACTGTTGCGAGCACCCCACGGGACACGGTTCCAGCAGCGCAAGCGCCGACCGCTTCAGTGTGTCGCTGAAGTGAATTCATGATTAGGGGAGCCAACCATGCGTGATCCTCGAACGAAAGCGCGCGGCCTCGCCTTGATCGCGGGCCTGTGTGCAGTCGCGATCACCGCGGGGCTAGAAATTCAGCCGGCCAATGCCCAGGACACGGCCGCTACTCGCGCCAGCGTCAAGCCGGACGCGCAAGCGACGGACCGGGCGATCTATTACGTCGATTTCCGCGCACGGACGGCGGCCAGCTACGGGCATGCCTTCGTGTGGTATGGACGAGCTGACCAGAAGCAGATTGAGGTTGCCGGCCTTCATCCTGCTACCGAGAGCGTCATTCCCTACATCCTCGGGCATGTCATTCCGGTCCCGTCCGAAACGGGCAAGAGCTACGGCGACCTCGATGACGACTATTTGACCGCGAGCTATCGCGTCTACATGACCGAGCCGGAGGCCAAGCGGGTGTTCGCTTACATCAAGCATCTGCAGGCCACCTCGCCGGTATGGAACGCGGCCACCTACAACTGCGTCGCGTTCATCCAGGACATCGCACGCTACATGGGCTTGCGCGTGCCGGGCAATCACTTGCTCTACCCGGAGGACTGGGTGAAGCAGCTCAAGCAGGCCAACGGTGGACGCCGCTACATGTCGAGCCCGGCGGTCGCGCAGGCGCCATCGACGAGGACCACCGCCGCTTCGGCGCCGAAGCCGCCAGCCCCTGCGCACCCGCAGACCGCATCGGCAACGGGGGGCTACTGAGTCGTCGCGGATTGCGCGCCTCAAGGTTAGCGCAGACTATGGCGGAGGCGTTTACGCCTCCGCTTTGTTTTTGGAAGCGCATGCCTGCCCGCACGCGGGCGCCGAGCCGGTAGCGCTCTATCCCGTCGCTATCTTCTTCCCGGGCCACAGCCGTGCAAGCATGAACAGCACAAGACCTGATGCCAGGCAGGCCGGCACCGCAGCCCATAGCCAAGACTCGCGGCCGGTCGACGCATAGAGCGCGACGGCGACGAGTCCAACAACAGCGCCGACAGCAAGGATGGCGAGGGCCCAGCCCGAGCTCACCGTCGCGAGGCCTGCGCTCCCTCGCCCGATGAGCGGCCCCAACAAGAGCGGCACAAACGAGAGTTGGGCACAGGACAACGCGAACAACAGGCCGAGGAACTCGCTGCTCGTATAGCTTATCTGCAGGTATGCGTCCGCGAGCAAAAATGCCGCAATGATCATCACGAGGTAGAGGCCGCCGCCTACCATGGCGGCGCGCCGCCTCGCCTCCTCCGCGCCCTCCCCTTGTGCCGGCGCCCGTTCCGGCCAAAATGCCGGCAGTATGTCGTAACGAATCGCGCACAGGCTCGCCGAAAGCAGCGAGCTCATCGTCGACAGTGCGATCGCGAACCCGCTGACCAGCAACAATGACAAGGCAGCGGCCGCCACCGCGTTTGGCTCCGCGGCCAGTTCGCGAACGAAAACCTGCATAGCATCCACACCGCCTGGTGTTGCCATGGAGAGAGCGGCAATGACGCCCAGCATGCACATGAACAGCGACATCAGCGCAGCCTCGACGGCATAGATCCTCAAGATTCCCCTGAGCACGGCGGGCCTTTGGCTCGGCGCAATGTCAGGCGAAGCCTGCGCAAACGCCGCAATTCTTTGCCAATTCGTCATGTCGGCGATGGGATGGAAGAGAGGCAGCAATAACAGCGCCGCAAATGCGACGCCGGGCAGACGCGTGTCGGATTGCAGTGCCGCGAGGCTGTCGCGCGCAATCGCTGGCAGCCCTTCGGAATACAATTCCATGCCGGCGACCACGATGACCCAAGCCGCGCAAACGGACACGCAGGCATTGAGGATCTTTTCGAACCTGCGGAACAGGCGCGCGCCCCTCGTCTCGGCTCCGGAAACATTGCCCGCGGAATCAAGCTTGTGGATCGGGCTCGTATCGACGTAGCGCGACCGGCGGTACAAAGGCATGACCGCGCAACAGAGCGCGACGAATACGAAGGCGAAGGTGCTGTGCGGCGACATGGGCCGCAGCGCCGATATCAGCAGGTACAGCAGCAGCGCTGTCGCCCCGAACAGGCCGAGATAGAGCATACCCAATTGCGACTGGGCTGAACGCATCACCCCGGAGTTTCCGGACAGCATGGTGTACAGCGCTACGAAGACGACGATGGCGCATATGAAGACATCCGCCGATACGGCGTCATCGGACAGGACGGGCTTGAGAAACGTCGCCAGCACCAACGCCTCGCCGATGACGAGAACAAGAACAGCGAAAACCGTCAGAGCGCACGCCAGAAAGCGAACTCGAGGATCGTTGCCGTGCCGCCGCGCGATAAAGTCATGCACAGTGATCGACCGATCGCCGTTCAGCGCATCCTCCATGAATTCGAGAATCGGCCGACGCAGGATGTAAATTAGGCCGACGCCGAGTGCGAAAAACGCGGAGTAGATGATCGCGGGCCAAAAATCCCCGCTTGCACCCCAGACAAAGAACGGACCGAATGTCGCCATCTTTAGCGCATATGCCACGGAGGCATTGCGAATCACGCCGGGTGGGCTGCGTTCCGACGAGATGAAATAGTCCTGCGCGCGGGCGTATGCCTTGCGCCGCAGGATCACGATCGGGATCACATAGACTACGAGGGAAACGAGGGGGAGAATTAGAACAAGCGGCATACGGATTTGCTGCTTTCGCGTGTCCAACCGCAACCGCGCGATAATGCGGAAAAAATCGACCCGGAGCAACGGATCGAGGACCGGGCACTAGGGCACGCGCCACTCCAAAGGGGTGTTTCAGCTGTCACGCAACAGGGGGCAATGGCTGAGATGATTGCACGGATCGGGCGCGGACACCGCGGCACGCTTTCGCCGTCCCGCGCGCAAGAGCATCGCCATGCATTTCGTTCCGGACTCGGCGCAAGGTGCCTCGCAGCCGCTATTGCGCTGCTGTGCTGCAGCTCGGCGTTTGCCGGCGAACCGCGCGTCCTCCTGCTGCGAGGCTGGTTCGGCGTGTTCTCGACCGGCATGGACGGCCTCGCCGACGAGCTCAAGGCCAAGGGCATCAAGGCCCAGGTGGCGGGGCATTTATATTGGTCGACGGCGCTCAAGGACATTGTGCGAGAGCGGGCCGCGGGCAAGACGGGCCCGCTCGTCCTCGTGGGCCACTCGCAGGGCGCGAACAATGTGATCGATATGGCCCGCTCGCTCGAGGGGAACAAGATTCCCGTCGACCTACTGGTGACGCTCGCGCCATTCATGCAGGATCCCGTCCCGGCGAATGTTGTGCGAGCGGTCAACTTCTACCAGGCCCCGGGCTGGGGCGCGCCGCTGACCACCGACCGCGGCTTCCACGGCAAGCTTTCCAACATCAACGTGGGGGATGACTGGACCATTGCCCACGTCAGCATCGACAAGAGCCCCAGGATCCATGCGGAGATTGCGCGCGAGATCGTGGCGCTGCTGCAGGCCAAAGAGGGCGTGGAAGAGGCCAATCCGCTGACGGCGGCCGCGCCGCCGCAATCACCGCAGAAGAAACTCCCGCCGCAGGCGCAGGCGCAATAGCGCGCTGGCGGCACTCGCCTCGCTAATAGATGCCCGGCAGAATGCGCGCCGTGCGCGTCATATAGCGGCGGTACTCGTCGCCGAAGGTCTCGATCATCAGCGCCTCCTCTCGTCCGACGCGCAGAAAGAACAGCGTCCCGAACCCGACCAGGCCGGCCGGCCCGGCGATCCAGTTCGGCAGCAGCAGCGCCTGCGCCACCGCCCAAAGCCAGAACGCCGAATACATCGGATGCCGCACGCGGCCGTAGACGCCGTTCGTCACCAATGTGTGCTGCTCGCGCACTTCCAGCGTAACCGACCAGTTGCGCCCGAGATCCTTGTGCGTTCGATGGAACAGCCAGAGCGAGGCGGCGAACACCGCGGCGCCGATCCAGCCTTGCCAGGGGTGGAACGGGTAGTCGGCGAAGCGCGGGGCGTTGCTGATCACGTAGATGAAGGGAAGGATCCCCAGTCCCGCCGCCGAGATCACCATCAACATGTTCTCGCGGCCGCGGTCGCTGCGCTGCCGTTTCGGCGTGCGCCGCGCGCGGCGGTCGTGGGGATAACGGATGACGAACCAGCCGACAACGCCGAGAAGCCAAATCGCCTTGGCGAGGAGCGGCGTCATACCGATGGTTGCGCCGCCACTGGGCGCGGCCGCGACGCATCGCGGCAGGTGCCATCGGCGGCGATGAAGTCCAGGAATCCGAGCGGCGATATCGTCCAGTCGCTGAATGCGACCGGGCCGCACACCATCAGAAAATAATCGTACGGCGCACGCCTGTCGTTGGCCATGACGGATCGGTAGTGCAGTCGCAGCACATGCGTCCGGCAGCGCGCAAATGTTTCCGGCAGCAGCATATCGTGGATCTGCACGCGCCGGATCACCGGTTTCCCGTCGAGCCGGTCGTCGGCAATGTGCCTCAGCGATACCGGATCGAACTTGTAAAAGCTGATGGTGTCGGCGCGGGATTGATATTCGGTCCAGGCGATCGACGGCTCGGCCGCGACTTCGGCGATCCTGCGGCGGATCGCCTGTGCGCGCGGATGCAAGGCAAATTTGGGGATGGTTGCGCCGATGGTGAGCACGCACACCGCCGCGCCGCGGCGGCCAAAATCCGCATCGCGCGCAAGGGCGCGCACAATCACGTCGAGCACCAGCATCGCGCCGAGGCTGTGGCCCACGATCACGATCTCGTCCAGCGCGGCATCGCGCGCCCGCGCCAGCAGCGCTTCGGCAAAAAGCTCGAGTCGCGCATCGATATCCGGACGGCCGCCGTGAATGTAGTCGTGGGCGCAGATCCAATCGTCCAGCAGTTGCTCGACGCGCCAGCGCCGGCCGGGCCATCGCATCAGGACCAGAAAGACGGCGAGGCCGAGCGGCACGCCGAGCGCCGCGGCGGCCACGCCTTCGAGGCCGAGAAAGCCGACTGCTAGGCGCGCGAGAAGCCATCCGGCGACGGCAAACAACCCGACCGAAAAGATCGGAAACAGAAAGAAGATTGCATAGCGCTGGTTCGCGAGGATGTAGCGAAACATCGTGCCGGTGACGATGAGATCGCAGTACGCGAACGCCGCTTTGAGGAGCCGCAGCGCAAGCGGTCTCTTGAAATCCGCGCGCACGATGTCGTCCCACAGGAGCGCTTCGTGCACCGCCTCGACCTGCCAGTTCGGACCGCGCGACCGCACCGTCCACCAAGCGCGGCACTTGTCACTTGTCTGTTCGAGCGCGGAAAGGCTGGCGTCGACGTTCCACGTACGGCGGAAAACATCGAGCTGGCGCGCAAACCGCCGGTACTGCGCGCCGGCATCCATCGGGTCGTAACCCGCCACGTGGTAGACGTGTCGACGCCGTACCATGCCGGCGACCGCCTACTTCATCATCTCGTCCGGCGGCATGACGCCCCACAGATTCGCAGCCGACGGATCCTTGGGCCACACCTTCGGCTTCTGCGGCCGATCGCGATGCCAAGGCCGCGGCTCGAAGTAACCGAGCTCCTCATTGACCTGGTCGAGCTCGGCAAACAGTTCGGTGATCAAACCGTTGGGAGCGCGATGATAGGCGAAGAGATTATGACCGATGCCGTGCCGTCCGGGTCCCCAGAGCAGCTTGTAGCCGTTGAGGCTGAGAAAATCGCAGGCGGTCTGCAGGTGCGACCAATCGCGCAGCTCGAATGCGGTGTGAAAATGCCGGTTGGCGTCGATCTGCATCAGGTTGATCGTGTGGTGGTCGCGGCCGCAGCGCAGGAACGAGAAGAAATCCCCCATCCAGTCGGATTCGCGAAAGCCCAGGACGTCGCAATAGAACTTGGTCACGTGCTTGACGTCGGTGACGAAGAAGGCGACGTGACCGAGCTTGTGCGGAACTATGCCCTTCGTCGGGAAGCGTTGGCCGGAGAACGCGTCCCGCTTGAACACGTCCATCACCGTCCCCTTCGGATCCTCGAAGGTGACCATATCCGAAATCGTGGGCTCGGCGTCCTTGCGGCGCTCCGTTTTGATGCCATGGCCCTGAACCTGTTTCTCGAACGCGCCAAGGTCGTCCTCGGGCCCGATCTGAAAGCCGAGGCGCACGCATCTCGCCTGCGATCCCTTGCGCAGCACCACCGAATGATGGTCGACGGTCGAAGCGAGATAGACGGCGTCTTTGCCTTTGTCGGTCAGCGTGAGCCCGATGACCTCGGTGTAGTACTCGGTCTGCTTGTCGATGTCGGGCATTTCGTACACCGCGTGGGCGATCTTCTTGATGCTGATCATGCGGACCTCCGTAAGTGCTTGTTGTCCATTCAACGCGTGGGCTTCGAGCTCGGCAGTTGAGCGATGACGTCGACCATCGCGGCGGCGTCCTTCTCGCCGAAGCCCATGTCCATGAACTTGTCGTAGAGCTCGACCGCACGGTCGAGCAGGGGTGTGGCCACGCCGACGTCGTCGGCGAACTCGCCGATCATGTCGAAGTAGTGTTGCAAGGCCGGCACCGTGCCTTGCGCGGGAAGGAAGCGTCGCTGCGCCATCCACGGCGCGCGGATGCCGAACTGGGTCGAACCGCCGCTGCCGGTGGCGATCGCCTTGATCATGAGTTCGACGTCGACGCCGGCTTTCAGGCCGAGGGCCATGGCTTCCGCTGTCGCGGCGATGTGGACGGCAACCAGCAGATTGTTGACGAGCTTCACTCGGCTGGCGGCGCCGAACGGCCCGAAATAGAGGCAGGAATCGGCGAAGCCGCGGACGAAGCGCTCGGCCGTGGCGCTCGCCTCTTTGTCGCCGGCGAGGTAGATCACGGCCTTGCGCGCCGACACCATTCCCGGCGTTCCGCTGACCTCGCCGTCGAGGAAGATCGCGCCCTTGGCCGCGAGCGGGCCGACGTGGCGCTCTTTGTCCGGCACGGGGTGAGAGCCGAGCTCGACGATGATCTGTCCCCGTCGCGCGGATTTGATGAGCCCATCTGCGCCGTGCACCACCTCCTCGAGCGCTTGCGAGGACGGCAGGCACGAGAACACGATGTCCGTCTCGGCGCCGATCTCGGCCGGGGAGCGCGCCGCGACGCCGCCGATTTTTTCGAACTCGGCAAGCGAGCTGCGCCGATAGCCGAGCACGCGGTAGCCGCTCTTGATCAGGTTTTCCGAAATCGGCAGCCCGATCTTGCCGACGCCGACGAAGCCAACCGTCTCCATGCTCTCACCCTTCGCTACGCCCGCAGCCTCGTGCCCCTTACGCCAGCTCGAGCGACTGGTCGGAGAGATTGACCTTGATCCCGAGCGAGCCCTCCATCACCGTCCATTCCCGCAGCTCGAAGCTGCGCAGTCCGTGCACGACGAAGGGATCGGCTTCGGCGATCTCGCGCGCCGCCTGCGCGCTCGGCGCCCGCACGATGGTGAGTCCGTCGCCGCGGACCTGACCGTCGGCCTCGGCGAGCGGACCGGACGCGAACAGCACGCCCTCCTTCTCCAAACCGATCATGTATTCGAGATGGCGCGGCAGATGTTCCGCGATCAGTTCGGGAGCTGCGCCGCCTTTGGACAAGACGACGTAGAGCTTCTTGCGAAGCATGCTCTTGGTGAGCTCGCGGATGCGCTCTTGCGTCACGGCATACTCCTTGCACCGACGGCGCCTTGTCGCGCAAGCGCCTGTCGCGGCTGCGAGCATGACGAGGTGACGGGCGGCGATCAAGCGCTTATGCGGCCGTCGCCACCGCTCCGTCATACCTCGGCCGCCAACAGCACGCCGTCCTTGCGCCATCCGGCCTGATGGTCTCAAGGCGATTTCTGCCGCGCCTGCCGGATGCGGCGCCACACCTGCTCGGATGTGAGCGGCATGTCGAGGTCGGTGATGCCGAGCGGAGCGAGCGCATCGAGCGCCGCGCTGATCACTGCGGCCGGCGCGCCGATGGCGCCCGCTTCCCCGCAGCCCTTGGCGCCGAGCGGGTTGTGGGTGCAGGGTTGGCTTTCGTCGCACTCCGTCACGAAGGCGGGTATATCGTCCGCCCGCGCCAGCGCATAGTCCATGAACGACCCGCATACCGGCTGGCCCCCGTCGTCATAGACGCAACGCTCGAGCAGCGCCTGGCCGAGGCCCTGGGCGAGGCCGCCGTGGATCTGCGCTTCGACGATCATCGGATTGATGACGGTGCCGATGTCATCGACCGCCCAGAAACCAAGGATTTCGAGCCGCCCGGTCTCCGGATCGATCTCGAGCTCGCAAACATGCGCGCCGTTGCTGAAGGCGAAGCTCGGCGGATCGTAGACGGCGGTCTCCTGCAAGCCGGGCTCCAGCGCCTCGAGCGGAAAGTTGTGCGGCACGTAGGCCGCCTGGGCGACTGCCGCGAAGGATACCCGTCGGTCGGTGCCGGCGATGACGAATGCACCATCGCGGAAATCGACGTCGCCTGCGGCCGCCTCGAACAGGTGCGCCGCGATCAACTTGCCCTTGGCGATGATCTTGTCGGCGGCGCGATCAAGCGCGCATCCGCCGACCGCGATCGAGCGCGAGCCGAAGGTGCCGGTGCCGTGCGGCACCGCGTCGGTATCGCCCTCGATCACTTCGATTTTTTCGACCGGCACGCTAAGCCTTGCCGAGAGGATCTGAGCAAAGGTGGTGGCGTGGCCTTGGCCGTGGTTGTGGGTGCCTAGCATCGCCCGCAGCGCGCCGTCGGGCTCGACGCGGATGGATGCAGCTTCATAGAAACCGACGCGGGCGCCGAGCGCGCCGGCAAAGCGCGACGGCGCGACCCCCGAGGATTCGACATAGCATGCCATGCCGATGCCGCGCAGCCGTCCGTGCCGCTCGCCCTGCACGCGGCGCTTCTCGAAATTCTCGTAGTCGGCGAGCGCGAGCGCGCGGGCGATGATTTTCGGAAAATCGCC
>Ga0210402_10005914_pt1 | contig 10885 bp, 6 predicted proteins | sample IncBWC7MmetaG_FD_161055 | JGI IMG/M metagenome (GOLD analysis project Ga0210402, IMG submission 161055) | Forest soil microbial communities from Barre Woods Harvard Forest LTER site, Petersham, Massachusetts, United States - Inc-BW-C-7-M | ecosystem: Environmental > Terrestrial > Soil >... | reverse complement strand
TCCGCCGCGCCCGCTCCATCCACTGATCGAGTGGTTCGACCGGATATTCGCCCACTCGCTCAAATTTGTTTTTCCCAAGATGACGGCGCCAGCCGAGCGCAACTTCCGCGCGATGAACGCATCGGCAGGGGGCTTCGATCCCACGAGCGCCAGCGATCCCGCCGTGGTTTGCATGCGATCCGCCGTCGCAATGTTGTCTTTGATCAGGACAGGAATTCCGTGCAGAGGCCCGCGCGGCCCTTTTTCTTTACGCTCGTTGTCCAACGCCTCCGCAATTTCCAGCGCGTCCGGATTTGTTTCGATGACGCTATTCACAGCCGGGCCGCTCTTGTCGACAGCCGCAATGCGAGCCAGATACTTTTCCGCGATCGATCGCGCGCTGTATTTGCCAGACTTCATCCCATCTTGCAATTCGCCAATCGTAATCTCGTCCAACTCAAACTCCGGAACATCTGCAGCCTCGGCCGCAGCTGCGTTTCCGCGCGGCGCCCGCAATACCGGCTGCAAAACAGGACCGGCCGCAGCCGCGACTCCTCCGAGCAGGCCGGCTTGCAAGAATCGACGCCGCCCGGGAGTTCCGGCGACGCGGTTCCCGCGTGGGTCCTTCACAGATTTCGCCGCGGCCATCTCCGCAGCGCGAATTTCGTTTTTCGTCTCTTTTTTCATTTTCAGATCCACCGACCTCTCTGTGTCAAAAGAAGAGCACAGATAGTACGCCAAACTGCCCTCTTCGTCCCGCCAAAATCGTGTATCTCCAAGGGTTTACGCCCAGGAACACACAAGAAGGAAAATTTTTCCCTTTGGCCCTGGTTCCGCTACAATTCTCTTCACGCGGAGTCCCCCCGTAGTCGGTTTGCCATGCTGCTGACTGACCTAAACGGCCCCATGTCTCTCCAGCCGCGTAGCACAGGCGCAGGGAGAATCTCGCGTCCTGTCCATTTCGCCGCACCCGCTATTCTTTTTTTGAGCTTCGCGACTTTCGGCGCCGACGTTTGTCGCGCGCAAGACCAACAAGATCAAAGCGTCGCCGAAGCCGCCCGCCAGGAACGCGCCCGCAAACAGGAACAGCAGAAGAGCGCCAAGCACGTTTACACCGAAGAAGATCTCAAGCATCCCCACATCTTGACTCCGGAAGATCGCGCGCAAATCGAAGCGAAGAAAAACGAATGCGCGCAGAAAAATAATTGTTCGCCCGCCGCTCCGCAAAATCCGGCGGCAGCTCTCGACGCAAATTCACAAACTCCCGGAACTTCTCTCGGCGAAGTCGCGCGTCAACTTCGCAAGCAAAAAGAATTGCAAGCGCTGAAACCAAAACAGTCCGAACCGTTTCATCTTCCTTTCGAGACTCCCGCGCTCGCCTCTCCGATTTTGCCGCAGCATCCCGCAGTTCGTCCTCCAGCTCAACCGGTTCTTCGTTCCAAAACTCCTTCGACCAAAATGCCCTCGAATGTTTTTCGCCGCGATCCTTTTTCCGCCGTTCCCGTTCGTCCCGAGGTTCGACGACCCGAAGTTGCCCGTCCTGAAATTCGTCCGAGTGTTCCTGACGACGTCCGTCCCGAAATTCGCTCGGAAGCCCACGCATCCGTTCGTGAAAATATTCGCCCAACAATTCGTTCCAAGGTTAACAACGACGTTCAATCTAAAGTTCGCGAAGATGTTCTGCGAATCGTGCGTCCGAGTATTCGCCCCGACTTTGGTAAAGAAGTTCGTCCGGCCCTTCGGGCTCATGGCCGGATGAGAGCACCCGCGCAACCAAAAATTTCTTCCCGGCCAACGTCTCCTAATATCTGGATCCAACCGCTCGCGCAGCCCGCAACGCCTATCTCTACGGTTCCACCGGCGCAACCGAACCCCGCTCCCATTGCCGTTACGACTGCGACGCAGAAAGTCGTAACCGTGCAACACGGCGATTCCCTCTGGAAGCTGGCGCAACAAACTCTCGGCCATGGCAATCGCTGGCCGGAATTACTTGCGGTCAATCCCAGTATCGCCGACCCCAAGCAGATCCGCTCCGGCGCCCAACTCAATCTTCCCGTCTTCGCTGCTTCTGGGTTGGTGAACCGCAGCGGCAAGAGCAGAGCCGCTGCAATGATTACAGTCCGCAAGGGCGACACCCTATGGGCTCTGGCAAAGGCTAATCTGGGCCGCTCCTCCGCTTGGTCCTGCCTGGCCGCTGCCAACCTGTTCATTAGCGACCCCAATCGCATCTATGAAGGGCAGAAACTGATCTTGTCCGCCGCCTGCTCATCTACCGCGGCGATTCCCCCCTCTCCGTCGCCTGCAGCTTCGGCAGCCAGGCCATAAGTCAATCCTCACTGCCATGAACTCTATCCTGCCTGATTCAAATGTAAGCGGCTTATTTTCTTATATTTATATAACTGGCCATTGGCCCGTATGCCCCCTATTCCAATTCGGATACAATAGCCTCCATTGGCTGCTACAGCCCACTTGACGGATGTCGAGGAGCGCGCGTGATTCACAGTAAGGTCTTCCACAACGAAAGCCTGCTAGCCATTGAAAAGGTTAGGCTTTCGCCCGGCCAGGCCGGCCTGATCTGCGGCTGGGGCCTGTTTACCACCCTGCGCATCTTTCACGGGGAGGCTTTCGCTTACGAGCGCCACTGGCGGCGCCTGGAAAAAGATGCCGCCATCATTCATCTGCCTATGCCTTACACTTCTGCCAAAGTCCGCCTCAATCTCCACGAAGTGATTCGCGCCAATCAAGTCACGGAAGGTAGCGCGCGCATTTATCTGATCTATAACCAAGTTGGTTTTTGGCAAAGCGACGAAAAGAATCCCGAAGTGGATCTGATCATTTACACTGCTCCGCTTCCGCAATATCGCGAACCGGTGCGGCTCGCTCTTCGCGAGCAGGGACGCCACGCTGCTTCGCCTCTCGCTGGCGTGAAGACCACTTCCTGGCTGCAAAATGTTTGGGCTGTTGCCGAAGCGCAGAAAGAAGGTTTCGACGAAGTTGTTCTTCTCAACGAGCGCGGCGAAATCGCCGAATGCACCGCGGCAAATATTTTTGCCGTGAAGAATGGAAAAGTTCTGACGCCACCCTTGAATTCCGGCTGCCTCGAAGGCGTCACACGCGGCATTCTTTTCGAGATCGCTCCCGAAGCCGGAGTCGCGGTCATCGAACAATCTCTTCGGCCGGAAGATCTTTATTCTGCCGACGAAGTTTTCATCACCTCCACGAATCGCAATCTCATCGGCGTTGGCGAAATCAACGGGCACAAGATCGCGACCGCCCCGGGACCTGTTACGCACCAGCTCAACGATCTCTTCGACGCTTACGTAGCCGACTACGTCACGCGCCGCCTCGCCGCCGCTTCGCACTGATCATAATTAGAGGATTAGTGGTTGCTTAGAAGCCGACAGACTGAAGTCCGCCCCACTGCCCTTCTCTTGACAATCGAGAGAAGCGCCGTATACTTCTCTCGACTCTCTAGAGGAGATCTCGCAACACGCGCACACCAAAGGCGGAGTCAAAGGACAGCGATGACCGATACTTCCGCCACTCTTGTGCAAGGCACGCTCGACATGCTTATCCTGAAAACGCTTGCGCTTGAGCCTCTTCACGGTTGGGGCATTTCGCAGAGAATTCAGCAACTCAGCCACGGAGTTTTCGAAGTCAACCCAGGCTCCCTCTTTCCCGCGTTTCGCCGGCTCGAACGCGCCGGCCTGCTCGATTGCGAGTGGCGTACGTCGGAAAACAATCGCCGCGCGAAATACTACTCCCTCACGAAAGCCGGCCGGCAAAAGCTGCGCAGCGAAACCAAAGAGTGGGAACGCCAAGTCGCGGCCATCGCAAGAATTCTTCAGACCGCGTCGTAGCGCTAAGCCTGCAGGAGCACACCATGCCTATCTGGAAAAATCTTTTCACCGGCTTACGCGGCCTGTTCCGCAAGCGCAAGGTTGAGCAGGAACTGGATGAAGAGCTGCGCGATTTTCTGAACAAATCCATCGCTGAAAACATGCGATCGGGGATGACTCGCGAGGAAGCTCACCGCGCGTCGCGTCTTGAGATGGGTGGCGTGGAAGCCGTGAAGGAAAATGTGCGTTCCGCAGGCTGGGAGACGCATCTCGAAACTCTATGGAGCGATTTGCGCTTCGGCGCGAGGTTGCTGCGCTTCAATCCGGTGTTCGCAGGTGCGGCCATTCTTTCACTGGCACTGGGCATTGGCGCAAACACTGCGATTTTTCAACTCCTTGATGCCGTCCGGCTACGCACCTTGCCGGTAAGAAATCCTCAGGAACTTGTAAGCGTCCGCATCGACCAGCGCCACGGAATGAGCGGCAGAAGCCGCGGTCGCTATTCCGAACTCACCTATGCTATGTGGGAACAAATCCGCGGGCAACAGCAGGGGCTGTCCGGCATATTTGCATTTAGTCCCACGGAGTTCAACGTCTCGCCTTCCGGCGAGATTCATAACGTGCAGGCGTTGTGGGTCAGCGGAGAGTTTTTCGAGACGCTGGGCATCGAACCCGCGCTCGGGCGCCTTCTCGCTCCCGCGGACGATAAACCAAGCTGCGCTTCCTCTGGCATCGTGATCAGCAATTCCTTCTGGCAGCATGAATATGGCGGCGACCGGACAGTTGTCGGGCGCTCTCTCAATATCAACCGGCGTCCCTTCCAAATCATTGGCGTGACTCCCCCGGAATTTTATGGCGTGGAGATGGGCCGTTATTTCGACATTGCCGCTCCTCTTTGCGCGGAACCGGTCGTCGATGGCGCCGAGGATGCGATGCTGCCGAGACGGGACAGCTGGTGGCTCGTTGCCATGGGCCGCCTAAATCCAGGGTGGACGACGGAACGAGCTTCGGCGCAACTCCGGGCGATTTCCCCCGGCCTCTTCGAGGCCACGCTGCCTCCCGATTTCAATCCAGCGCAAGCGAAACGATACCTGGCCTATAGACTCGGCGCCTTCCCTGCAGATACGGGCGTTTCCGATCTTCGAGCCGATTACGAAAGCCCGCTCTGGCTGATGCTCGGCCTTGCGGCGCTCGTTCTGATTATCGCTTCAGCAAATCTCGCGAACCTGCTGCTGGCCCGGGCGAGCGCCCGCGAAAAAGAAATGGGAATGCGCATGGCTGTGGGCGCCAGCCGGTGGCGGCTGATCCGGCAGTTGCTTGCGGAGAGCCTGCTTCTCGCCGGCATCGGCGCCTTTCTCGGAGCCCTGCTAGCGCGCAGTTTGAGTCAGGTACTTGTGGCGTCCTTGAGCACGCAGAGCAATCCCTTGTTTGTGGATCTGGGAACAGACTGGCGCGTGCTGGGCTTTACAATTTCATTGGCCTTCCTCACGTGCATCCTTTTCGGCCTGGCTCCGGCGCTTCGAGCAACAAATGTCACGCCCAGTCTGGTGCTGAAGGAGAGCGGAAGGGGAACGACGGATGGCCGCTCGCGATTTGGCTTACGCCGTATTCTCGTGGTGTCGCAGATTGCCCTTTCGCTCACACTACTCGTTGGCGCGCTGCTCTTCTCCCGCAGCCTCGGTAAACTCGCCACCGTGGATGCCGGTTTCCAACGAGACGGCATCCTTGCCGCCGACATCGATTTCACAGCTTTGAACCTCCCACTTGACCAACGCATTTCTTTTGCCAGGGAACTCCTCGATCGCGTGCGGGCAATCCCCGGCGTTGATTCGGCCGCGATAACGAGGATCTTGCCGCTGAGCGGCAACGGGGAGGCTCACGACATTGTTTTCGGAGTCTCAGGCCCACCGCAGGAAGAGAGCGCTGTTGCAGTATTCCATAGGGTGAGCCCCGCCTTCTTCCGCACGCTGCGAACGCCGGTCATTGCAGGGCGCGATTTCGACGAGCACGATGTTGCGGGCTCGCCTCTGGTGGCGATTGTCAATGAGTCCTTCGCCCGAAAATTCATCAAAAAAGGCAACCCCGTCGGCACTCTATTGCGAGTACGTCGCATGAGTACAATCTTCGGCCCGTACCAGATTGTCGGCTTGGTGAAGGACACGAAGTATGCGGACTTGCGCGAGACTGCCCAGGAAATCATGTACACGCCAGTGGCGCAACTCGATCGACCCGACGCGGACGCACAGATTTTGATTCGATCGAATGCGCCGCTTCCTGTTCTGATTTCCTCGGTGAAGAGTGTTGCAAACGGCGCGAATCCGAATATGGACGTCAGCTTTGTCGTTTTCCACCAGATGATTGAAGAAGGATTGCTGCGGGACCGCTTGATGGCGCGGCTGTCTGGATTTTTTGGAATACTGGCTGTCTTGCTGGCGGTGATTGGATTATATGGAGTGATTTCGTACATGGTGGCGCGGAGGAGGAACGAGATTGGCATTCGCATGTCTCTTGGCGCGGGCCGGCGGTCTATTATCGCTCTCGTCTTGCGCGAATCTTTTTGGCTACTTTCGATTGGACTGACCGTCGGTATAGTTCTGGCTCTCGCGGTATCGAGTGCCGCCGCTTCCCTGCTCTTCGGATTGAAGGCCCATGACGCCGAGACGCTGATTACGGCGACGGTCATTCTCGCTGTGATCGCGCTGGCGGCTAGCTATATTCCGGCATTGCGGGCTTCCAAGCTGGATCCGCTGGAAGCTCTTCGGCACGAGTAGAGTTGCGGGGAAAGCAGGCACGAAAACTGAATAAAGAGAAATGTGAGGAAAATGAGCAACCATAACGCTGAGACGCAGAGCATGCTGAGATTCGCAGAGAGGAGAAAGCAGATTCCTCGCCGCGCTCGGAATGACATTCGTCGGTGCATGAACGAACGGGTTGCTGGACTAATCGTTACTGCCTAAACGTTACGGATTGTATTTCGCTAACCAAGCTGCGATTTCCTGGAAAACGTCGCGCCGCTGCTCGGCCAAACGCGGAAAGTGCGGTGAACCTGGGTACGTCACCATACGGACAGTTTTCCCGTGTTCTTTAAGCAAGACAAAATACTCCCGGCCCTGAAACGTGGGGACGCGAATATCCGCTTCGCCATGTAGGATCAGCAGTGGAGTGGTCACCTGGTCCGCAAACATCACAGCGGAAAACTGCAGCATCGGCGCGGGACTCTTTTCTTGGAGGCGCGCATCGTAGTCAACTTGCGCAATATCGCTTGTCGGAATAAAGCTGAGCCAGTCGGTGATTCCCGCGCCTTCGATCGCCGCTTTGTAGCGACGCGTTTGCGTCACCGTCCACGAAGTCATGAAGCCGCCCGCGCTCCAACCGAAAATCGCCAGACGGTTGGGATCAGCCCAGTCTTGCGCGACTGCGAAGTCCGTGGCGCTGTCCACGTCTCGATAGGCGCGGTCGCCGAAATGCTGGTAAATCGCAGATAGAAAATCCACGCCATAGCCAGTCGAGCCGCGGTACTGCGGCTGAAGAACCACGTAACCCAATCCCGAGATCAGCCGCGAAAAAAAATCGAAGCTGAGTGTGTCGTTCGCTTCGGGGCCGCCGTGCGGCAAGACCAGGAACGGATATCTTTTCCCTGCCGTATACCCCGAAGGAAACGTCGCGATTCCTTCGAGCTTGATGCCCTCTTTCGAAGTCCAATGAACTGTCTTTACTTCTCCGAGTGCAACGCTTGCAAGCGTGTCGTCTCCTTCATGCGTAATCTTACGAAGCTCGCTCCCAGCGGTCACCGCCACGTTTGTCTCGTGCTCCGGATCATCGACAGAAAACGCCAGCACTTCCGGCGCAGCCGCAAATTCCGGAAACACAGGCAGACTTTCCACGACTCCTCCCGGCCAGCGATATGCGCTCTCGAGCTTGCCTCCTTGAAAGGTATCCGCCTCTGTGATCACTCCCCTATGCATCTCGACCCAAATTCTTCCACGCGGGTCGCCCTTGACGGTTGTCGCTGTACCTTCGAGCTGCGGTGTGCGGTCAACCGGAGCGCCACCCTCCATCGGCACGGTCCACACATGTTCCGGCGTCAACGTCGGCGTTGTTGTCGCAGCGAAGACGATCTCTTTCCCATCGCTGGACCAAGCAATCCCGCTGGTCGCGTCGGCGATTTCTGCCACACGGCGCGTTCCGGCCGCGCCACAAACATTTACGAACGAGTGCACCTCGTGGTGACCCAGCTTGGGAGTTTGCGTCATCACGGCTATTTGCGCGGAATCCCTGGACCAGGCGATATCCGTAATGAACTTCAAGTCCGCGCACCACCACGCGCCATTCGAACCGTCCGCGCCAACGACGTACAAGCTCGATTCGTCGTTTTCGACGACCGTGTGCACACTCTCTAACGGATCTTTGGCGCGCGAGTCTGCCAGCAGGGCAAATCGCGCGCCATCAGGCGAAATCGCCGCGGCGTGCATACCATTGGGCAGGGAGATGATGAGCGTGGGCTTGGCGGCCGTAAGCGGCACGATGGCGAGCTGGCCGAGCTTGTCAACCTCGTAAGTGCCAAACAGTGCTCCATCTTTTGTGAATCCTGCGGGCTCAAACTTTTCCGGCAGTTCGAGCTTCCGAGAATTTGCGCCGTTAACATCCATCAGACGCCATTCGTGCTTGATCGGCCCTTTCGTGTCGAAGGATCTGACGTCATACAAAATGGTTTGGCCGTCGGGCGAAACCGCAAGGGCAAGCGCCCTGTGCAGCGCCAGGTAATCGTCAATTCCAAAGGGATGCCTTTCCGCTGCGTTGCTATGCGCTGTCTCTGCGACGCTCGCAAGCACAAAGCCAAGCAGGAAGGTAGCGCGCAAACATCTGCTTTTGACGATATCTAGTTTCGTTCCCGCCGTACGTGACTCATCCCATTTCACTTCGCGTTCTTGCATGTCTTGCCTCCAACGATTCCACGCTACGAAAGAAGAACCTATCACAGGGGCAGCTGCAAGCGATGAGCAACACCGCCCGACCATCGCGACCGGGTCAGCAGCGGCCTTTTGGAGGTCTGCGTGCTACAATCCCGTCGCGAGCATCCCATGCCCGACACAGCCTCGATCTCGATGGGTGGTGCAGTTCTCGAAGTCGTCTCACCTGACGGCGCTCGCCGGTATGTGCGCGTCACGCAGACCCCGTTTCTGATCGGCCGTGGTGCAGAAACCGGCAATCATCTTCAGCTTTCCGATCGCCGAATCTCCCGCAATTGCGCCGCGCTTGTTATCGAAGCAGGCCGCCTGTACATCGAAGATCGCGGCCAGCGGCGCGGCCTTTTTATAAACGGCGAAAAAGTCGAAAGCCGCCTTCTAAATGACGGCGACTCTATCACTTTCGGTCTCGAAGATTCCTACGAAGTGGTCTTCCGCTCGGGCACCGCTGCCGGCGAGGAGTCCCTTCCCAATCTGCTCACGCGCATCGAGCACATCACCAGCTCTGAACCCGTCGGCGGCGGGCTTCGCAAGCTGAATCTTCTGCTTGAAGCGACCACTTTGCTTCACTCGCAACTTCCGCTCGATTCCGTGCTCGGGACGATGCTCGATCATGCTGTTTCTGTCACCGATGCCGATCGCGGTATGCTTCTCGAGGCCGACGCTACCGGCGCCCTGAAAGTGCGCCTCGCTCGGCGGACTGGCGGGCTGCGACTGCCGCCGGAGAGCATCACTCCCAGCCAAACCGCCATTCAGCTCGCGCTGCGCCAGCATTCTCCCGTTGTTACCGAAGATATTGAACGCGCTGAGATGGATCTGCAATCCGCACAAAGCATTATTGCCCAACGCCTGCGCGCGGTGGTCGTCATTCCTCTCTTTGCGGTCCACCGCGCGAGCTCGCCCGATTCCAGCTCGACCCCGGCTTACGGGCATTCGCTCGGCGTTCTCTATCTCGATTCGCGCCGACCTGCAGCTTTCTCGAAACTCGACCGCCAGATTCTCGACGCGCTCGCCGCAGACGCCGCCAGCATTCTGGACAATGCCCGCCTCGTCGTTCGTGAACGCGAGCGGCAGCGCATGGAAGAACAAATCAACATCGCGCGCGGCATCCAGCAAGCGCTGCTTCCACGCAATTTCCCCGATCATCCGCATCTCGCCGTTGCTGGCTGCAATTATCCGTGTCTTTCTGTCGGAGGCGATTATTTCGACGTTTTTCCGCTGGACAACAATCGCACTGCCTTTCTCATTGCCGACGTTTCCGGCAAGGGTCTAGGCGCTGCTCTTCTTACCACCATGCTCCAGGGCGCGCTCTCCGCCATGACTTTAGGCACCGACCCCGCCCGCGTCTTCAACCACGTCAATCGCTTTCTCTGCGATCATGCGGAAGTCGGCCGGTACGCCACAATGTTCTTCGGCATTCTGGATGACGACGGCCACCTAGAGTTCATAAATGCCGGTCATCCTTCGCCGTTTCTGATTCGCCATGGCGTGGCTGAGGAACCTTTCAGCGAAGGCTCTTACCCCGTCGGTCTCATCCCCGAAGCCGAATACACTATGGCGCGCCTGAAACTCGAACCCGGCGACACGATCGTTCTCTTCAGCGACGGCGTAACCGAAGCCATGGATCCCGACGAGCAACTTTTCGGCGTCCCTCGCCTACGCGAAGTCCTTACCGGGCAGACCGGGTGTCCGCTCGATCAGCTGCAAAAATGTGTTCTCGAAGCCGTCGAGAACTTCGCGCGTGGAGCAAGCCAAGCCGACGACCTGACGCTGCTCATTGTTCGTTATCGCGCGGCAGGCGCCCGCGCCACAACGGACACGGACGCCACCCCCGCCACACAATCTGTCTCGGCGTAGAGTTCCCTTTCTTCGTGTGTTCCGTTCCCCAATCGTATTCTGTCTGTCCATCGCAGGTGATTCGATAAACTCATTGGAATCTTTATCTTAGACAGTCCATGTAAAAAACCACGGGCTGCCCCAGCGGCCCCAACGTCTTTTCAACTCCTTTTCTATCTGAGGCATCGTGCGGGTATTCGAAATTATTTTTGTATCCATCCCCATCTTTCCGTCGTCGAATACTTGACTTCGCGGCGGACCGGC
>Ga0210402_10005913_pt1 | contig 10885 bp, 16 predicted proteins | sample IncBWC7MmetaG_FD_161055 | JGI IMG/M metagenome (GOLD analysis project Ga0210402, IMG submission 161055) | Forest soil microbial communities from Barre Woods Harvard Forest LTER site, Petersham, Massachusetts, United States - Inc-BW-C-7-M | ecosystem: Environmental > Terrestrial > Soil >... | reverse complement strand
CCACCTAGTACGGAAAAACCAGCAGGATCGGTTCCAGGAACTGCTTCACAGCCTGCTTGGCTTGAAACAGTTTCGGTGGATGTCACTGTGGCAATCAGCACACAGCGTGATCAGATTTTCGTCTGTGTCGTGACCCCGACGGCTCCGCGAGCAGAGGTGGTGGACCTCGAGACGATCGGAAGTCCCGCACGACTGGCATCGCCAGCCGTCACGCTCCAACACTTCGGTACGGAGTTTGCGATAAGACTCTGGGTCCAGTCGAAGTCTCGGTCGTCGTGGTTGGAAGTCGTTCATTGGACTTTCGCCATTTGCTGCACGAACTCCATTTTCTGCGGATCCGGAAGCAGTGAATAAAGTCGACCAAGTGCAAAGAGCAGTGAGTTGAAATCACCACCCTCGAGGTGAGCTCCCGCTAGGAAATCGGCGCAAATCATCTCCAAGCAATAGCCGCGGGATTTGCTCGCTCCGAGCATCAGTGCCGCCGTTTCGAGCGCTCGCTCAATCACTGGCAACTGGCTCTTATAGAGTTTGAAATAAATGATTTCCCACGGCTCCGTCTCCTGACCCGTCAAATGCTTCTCAACTTCTCGTTTGAATCCTTCCTTGGGAAGCTCGATCGCTTTGTGCAACCAGGTTGCACAATCGAACCGGTCGCCGTCTCGCCGGGCTACCTTCACCAGTTCGGCGGCTTTCGACCACCCCACTTGCTGCAAGTCGTGGTGAATGCGGCGAGGCAGTTGCTCGTGGATTGCCATCAGGTAGTAGGCTTTGCGCCTGGACTCCGGGAACCGTTTCGTCAAAAAATCATCGAAGGATCCGAGATTTTCGAGCCTCCAATACTGTCCCGCTCGCACTTCGCACAGGTATCGGCCCAGTTCGACGAACCGCGTGTCCTTCTCCTGCTCGGCATGGCGCTCCCAGGACAAGATCTCATCCACCTTGTCGAGAACGAACAGAGCGCGGCGCCGATTCAGTTTAGGTTCCAGGAACGCATGCCCGTTAGTCGTCAAATTGGTCAAGCCAATCAAGATCCGTTGCTCCCGCTCCGCGAATAAGTTTGGAATCCATCAATTGCTGATCCCCCAGGCAGAGGCCCAGATGGGAACAGCCGACGCATCCGTTTTGTGGAAAACGAATCCCGCTGTGCGGCAGAAAATGGCCGGCTTCAATCTGCTCGACGGCGGTTTCCACCAGTTGGCCAAATTCCCGACGCTGTTCTTCATCGATGGATGTCTTCAGATATTGAATTTCGGGCGCGCTTTTGCGAATGAACACCACCAGCGAAACATCGGCGATTCCGGTCATCCAGGAGTAGCAGATCAGCTGCGGATCGAGCGACAAGAGGCCATCGGGCTGTTCCGGATAGCGAGATCCTGTCGTCTTCCAATCGAGGATGCATTTCGTCCCGTTCAGCTCGCCAATCGCATCGACGTAGGATACAAATTCGCTTCCGCTCGGAAGCTGGCGAGTGCACTTGACCTGGAGATTCCTCTTCGGGCATCGGATCCGCACACGATCGTCCTGGGCGAACCGCTCGAGCAGGCGAACACCTTGGTGATACAGCCGGTCCCAGGAATCGTTCTTCGCATACTGGAGCGCAGCGTCCTGATGTTCTTGCCACTCCTTAAAGAACGCGGCGGTCGAATCCTCTTCGCGGAAATAGGCTGCCAGGGCGTTCTCGAAGCAGCGACCGAAGATCATCGAGGCCCGGTCTTCCTTTTCACGCCAGCCGTCGAGGTATCGATAGCGATACCTCCGCGGGCATTGCAAGTACTGGCTAATCTGCGTGAAGCTGTAAGTCATTCGACCCTCCCGCCACCACGCCTTCGCGAGCATCCTTCGAGATGAATTCCCATTCCGTGGACGGCGCAAATCCTTCGAGATTGACAAAAGTGCGACCCGCAAAAGTTTTTCTCGTAGTGCGCAGCACGCCAGTGAGGCCGAGCAAAGCTTTTTCATCCACCTCGTCCCGGCCGAGCAGGTCTGGGTCATAGCCGAAGTCCCGAAGAAACCAGTTAAGTTTCCAGAGTGACTTCTGGGTGCAGTAGATTCGTCCCGAAACTTTGCGGGAGAAGAGATCGCTGGGCTCGAGGATCACGAAGCTGAGAATGAAGAAAGGTTTTTGCGGATGCCAACGATAGTAAGCTCGATCCACTCGAACCAGGAACACCCCTTCCAGAACTCCATCGCCGCGTGATGCTTCAGCATGCAGACCAGGGAAATGTCGTTTCATGGCTTTGTCTCCACAACTTGGTTGTAGCTGTTCAACTTACAAACGAGCGCGGCACGATCCTTGGCGGCTTCTTTAGCCAGTGTGGAAATGAAGGTTTCGACTAGGTCTCGGCTGGCGTCGCGGAGCGCTTCGGTACCGCAGAAATCAGCCGCATAGAGTTTCACGAGGGTGGGATCAAGCTCGTATTTCCGAATCAGCATGCAGAGCTTGTCGCGGAGCCTGGGCTGGCCGGTGGCACGGCCATTTCCGTTTGGCGGATCCGCTCGCCTGTCCTGGGGAGGCTCAACGGCGAATGAGTGTAAGCCCAGTTCCTCGACCGAGCAGATACCAATACCGTAGGCCTTACGAAGGGCGCGATTGACGGCCCGCGTCTCAGCGACGCGCATCTCGGCCCCGCGGACAATTTGGGAAATGTTTGAAGGATTAGCATCGCCGAATCCAGTGAAGCCCTTTAATCCTGATTTCTTAAATACGATCGCGCGAAACACCCAACGATTCGAGAGAGGGTCACAAAAACTTCGAATCGGCTCGACCCGGATCCCCGAGCACCCTTTTCGCTCGGCAAGGCTGAGAAGTCCTGAATGGGTGACATACCACCGGTTTTCTAGAAGGTGCAGATCACCAGATCCTAAAGATATTCCATAGCTCAGCGTCAAGTTTTCCAGAGCCTTCAAGTGTGACTTGCAAATCTGACCGGGCCACAATTTTTTGGCGAGTGCTAGGTTCGCTCGAATCAGACGGCGCGAATTCTTCACCGATCTTCGTTTCATATGACTGTCCCTTTGTCTGTAGTAGAAACACATACATTCTAATACATACAAAGAGAATTGTCAATCGAATTGTTGGCACAGCGAAGCCTTTCTCATACAATTGCCTCGATGAAAAAGGACGCGCCACTAGCTTTTCGCATTCCGGCTGATCTCAAAAAAAAGCTGCAGCGACTTTCGAACCAAGAGGCGAGGAGTCTCTCTCAGATTTGTGAACTACTTCTGAGGATTGGTGTTGAGGAATATGATCGAGAGGGACATCGTTACTTGCAGAAAGTCCTCACCCGCGCTCGCGAAGACACTGACGCCTAACCAATATTCTTAGTTGCCATTTAAAAATGCTCGCGCTTCTTAGTTTCGGCCCTTAGAATTTGGCTGAGTGGGAGAAAGAGATCGAAGCGGAGATTTTGCTCAGAATTGGTAAGGAGTTTAAGAAGCCGACCGGAGTCGTTACAGGACGGGAAGGAGTGACATCTAGCGTTTAGAACGAACATTGCGACTCTTGTTGCGTCTTTGGCTATGTAACATCAGCGATGAGCGGTGGAACAGCCCTTTCATCAGCTGCTTCGGCTGCGCCTCTTTCTTCTCTGGCTCTGAATTCCCGTAAGACAGCCTCAACCTGGTCACCCATACCTTCGTTAATCATTTCTACGCAGAGCATTGCCGCTTTGCGCATTAGGTTCCGGTCGACCACATCGAACTTCGCCATGGTCTTGGCGAGAGAGGATTGTGGCTCCCGGGATTCTGCGATTACGCACGGCATATTACCGAAATTCGCCCGCATCCACTGCTCGCCGATTTTCGAGCTTTTGGATTTCGACCGCGATCGCAGCCAAAGTGCTCTTCTTGTAGCGATCCGGGAACCTCACCTTCATCCTGTCTTCGAGTTGGATCATCGCATCCAGCCGCTGCGGCTGGTGCAGGAACAGGTTTTTCAGCATGCTTTCGGAGTTCAATGCTTCGTGCCTTTCTTGACTCGTTCCAGATTTCTTCGCGATCCCAGGGCGATAGGGCAGCTTCGGGAAACAATTTACCACAAGGGCATCGCATGGTTCTAGCTTATGTCGCTTACGTTCTTTTTCTTCCCGGCGCTGGCAATGCTCGTCCCTCCGAGGTCAGGGTTCCTTCCTCTGCTTTGATAGCTCATTTATGCGAACCGAGCCCGCACTCGTCACTCGTGACGACGATTTCCAAATTGCTTAGCCGTTTTTCCTAAAGTTGTGCCTCCGAGTTTATTATTGACTTAATGCGAAGAAAAGGCGAAGCTTGCCTTGGCTGGCGGTAAACTAAAGTAGCTGGCGGTGCCCATATTGGGGCACAACGATTGCGGGCAGACTCTCCCTGAGGCTGCCCTTTTTTTATTTGAGGAGAATCCAATGCCGACACACGGTGGTGCCCGAGGTTCTAGGGGGAAGCGCAGCAACCTAGAGATCAAGAATGCCAATCCGCTTCCTCTAGTGTCGGGGGAAAATTCATTAAGGGAGTCGTCAGTCCGGAACAACACGACGAACGGACGTGCGGACTCGGACGTTCCGGCGAGGGGATCCGGTGGACCTAGAACTGAGCGAGGAAAGAAGAAATCGAGCCGTAACGCAATCAAGCACGGGATATTCTCGAGTGTAGTCCTGCCCAACGAGTCCCCCAAAATGTATCGGGTCATGTTTCGTGCTCTTTGCGACTATTTCGAAGCCAAGGAATGCGTTGAGCGAATGATTGTTGAGGAACTTGCAACCATTCTGTGGCGGAAGAGGCGATTGATTCTTGCTGAGAGCGCCGACGTCGTCTACACGTCGGAACGGGCAAAGATGGAAATGAAGCTCGCTGGCTGCCGCGACCTAAGAAATCGGCAAAACAACGGCCGGCTGATGGCGGACGACGCCCATTCAAATTCTTTGGAACGAGCTATCGAGCTGTTGTACAAATTACGAGCTCTTATTCAAGAGCGTGGTTTCGACATCGACGAGGATGTCATGACTCTTTTCCAACTCTTCGGTCCTGTCGAGGAAGGTCTGCCAGGCGACGCTCAAATGATTTATGCCTATTGGCAAAAATACTCCGAAGCTAAAACAGAAAATAGGCAGCCAAAGGATGGCATTTCACTTGAGGAAGCAAAGAAGCACGCCATCGATATGATCGATGGACAAATTAAGTTGGCGCAAAGCCGGCTAGAATGTCTTAAGCCTTTCGAAATTTTCCGGGCGACCTTCTCACTTCCATCGGAGATTGTGCTAGAGAAAATAATGTATTACGAAGGCCATCTCAGTCGCGAATTCGACCGCACTCTGCAGCGACTTGAGCGTGTAAGACGAATAAAGACGGGACAATCCACACCAGCACCCATCGAGGTCAAGCTCTCCACCTGACGGCGGCAGGAGAAAATGATGGGGATGCGCTCCGACAGAAACATTGATTGGCATGCCGCGGACAAAATTACAAAACGAACTCGGCAAACATATTTAGCACAAGGGTCTTGGCAAATTTTCAGACCTCCAAAGTCGACCCGTTTGGGTAAATCGATGGGTATAAGGTCTGCGTGATCGCCGGGGCTGCGCGAATCATTTGTGCTTGATCGGTCCCAGCGTCTTGTCGAGCCACGCGTTCAAGAACAATGCAGCTGAAAGTCAGCTAGCACTGCCAATCAAGGTTAATGTCTCATCGTGAGGCGCGAAGGGGTGGAAATTACAAAACGAACTATCGTAAGTCCCTATTTTGCAATGGAGTAAGAATTTCCGAGGAGACGGAAAGCGCTTCAAATCAGAGCAATTCGGCGGTTAAGAGGAAGCAGCTCCCGATCCTCTTTCACGGCGACTTGAACTAGCTGCGATGGATGTCACTGTGGCAATCAGCGCAGGGTGTGATCAGATTCTTTGCGAGACTGAAGAGCTGGTTCGTTGGGTGCTCTGACATCCTGCGATTCGGAGCGGTCGGAGTGTTGAGCCGATAGAATCGGACATCGTAATTAGCGCAGCGGAACGGACGGACTCCGATTGCGCGGAGGAGATACCTCTCCACGGCACCGCGCGATGCGACCGAAATGCCTCGGAACTATTGCAACGTGGACCGAGTCGTGCGCGTGGATGCCGCCCGGCTGGAGTTGCTGATGCCGGACGCTAGCACGATCCCGCTTCCCGCCGGCAAGCAGCCTTCTCCTGATACTCTCGCTTCAAAACTGAGCGGCCTCAAGAGCGGGGCCTACACGATTCGCTGGCAAGTGCTTGCGCCCGATGGACACATTTCTCGCGGCGAGATTCCCTTCACGGTGAAAAATCCTTGATGTCAGCTGGACTTTTCCGCGCATTTGGCTTTTTCTCCGTTCTTCTCCGTGCGGCGATTCTCTGTTGCCAGACGGTCGCGGTGGGCGGGATTATTTTTCTTCTTGTCATCGCGCGCGCCCCGCAATTTCGACGGGTGGCGTGGCTCCGGCCCGCCTGGCGGGTGATTCGCTGAGGCGCTGGGTTTTGCCTTGTCCCAACTCCTCTTCGTCACCATCAATATTCTCGTTTCACCTCCTCTACCGACCTCTCCGTTCGCGACACCTTGGGCGCCAATTTCGTCATCGCCGGGTTTCTGGGGATCGCCTCCGGCCTTGACCTGTTCTTCCGACCGGGAGGTTTGCTCGGCCGGGCTAGCTTCTTTGCCCTCATTCCTGCGGCCGCTATGATCGCGGCTGCTGTTATGACCAGCCATGCTGCCTCCCGTATGGAGGATCGCCTGTCGCAGTCGGCCAGGACTTTTCCATGGGTGATCGTTCGCGGGATCTTCAGTGAGAAGACGAAGCCGGGCGGCGTCTTCAGAGCCCAATTGTTCACGGCGTCCGCTGTCGTACAATGGTAGAAAGCTGTCGCATCTGTGAAGAGCACGCAGCCGTGCGTTCGTTTTATGAGAGGATTCTCGGACAACCAGACACGCAACTTGGACTTCCACCCCTCGGCGGAGGATCGCTACACTCCTGGTTGATTGCACAACCCCAGCAGTCGTTGATAACCGGATGCGTGACCACAGGGTGCTACGCCTCGCGTGATCAACTCGCGCTTAGAAGAGTCGCGAGACGTCGTTACGGTTCAGACGAAGAAGAGCAGCCGGGATCCACTGGGGTCCCGAACAGAATTCAGGTGACGGTCGATCATTATTCCCCTGCTGTGATTTTTTCGACGGTCGAGTGCTTGTCCTCGTTTCGTCTGGTCGTTCTAAAAAAGAGCTGGGTCACCATTCCGCTAGCAAATCCGAAGACGTAGAAAGCGGCGGGTGCCAGCGTCCCACCTGCACTAGTGCCCAGGTCGAGAAAAGGAATAGTGCCCCCGTGGAGGAAAGGAAAGTCGACAATGCGAAGGCGGAGAAACAAGCCGACGACGACAGCTGCCATCGCTCCCAGAGCCCCACGAAACAGCAGATCGGCTCCGTCAGTTTGTATCGCGCTGCCCTCCAGGCGTCGGCTCCTGAGGTGTACGGTTTCGGTTAGAAGTCCCCCGACGGCACCGAATATACCGGTAACGACGATTGTCCAAGGGCTACTCGCTTCTGTCTTGCGAAAGTCAAGCCAGATGACCAGAATGAACGCAAGGATGGACAAGAATGCGTTCACAAGAAACGCCACGCGGACGATCCGTGATCTCGCCTCTGACTCGCGTTTCCGACGAAGTCCGCATTCGTGGACGGTTCGGACGAGAGTCACAATCTCGGCACGGAGACTAGAGGTGATTTCGCCTGATCGTATGTCCTCTTCAATTTGGGCAATCTTTTCCTTGGACCATACTTTCTGACTGTGTTCATCGAGTCGATGGGTTCTCGCTCTCAAGCGAAGAAATACACCAAGCAAATCGTCGCGGGACGCAATCGGTATGAAGTTCTCGTAGGCTAGCTCGTACGAGTTCCACTGGCCGACTGGGTTTTTTTCCTGAGACATCGCACTCAGGTGGCCTTCGATCCTTTGAATGGTTTCCGGGGCCACCGTTCCTGTAGTGCGCGCCTCTTTCATCTTCTCCCTCAACAATTGGGACTGAGAATGGAGGCTCAATTGAAAATAGTGTTGATCGGTTCGCCCGGCCCCGACTGCCGAAATGCTGCTCATGTTAGTGGCTCCCTTAGAATGGATTTCCTGCTGAGCCTAACGTTTCCTACACGGCTAGTGTTGTTGAATTCTCAAGAAAACTTGTTGCCTTGGAGCACTTCTGCGGCGGAGAGCCTGAGCGCGCCGGAGTCTTTCGGTCTGCGGCTGGATCTGGGTGTAGCAGTCATATTCATTAGTTCCTCAGCACACCCGTTTGTCTGCGCAGCAGCGGTTGGTTGTTTGCTCTCGCGACTTCGACTTCGATCCGTTTCACGTCCACTCGATCGGTTCGGCCGATCAGCCTGGTTAGTCCTTTGTGTTGCTGAGTCGCGCCGCGGTCGTCCGAATCAGCATGGCCGTCAAGGAAACGGCGAAGAGGAGCGCTCCTAGTAGACCGATCAAGGGCAGATCGCTCCCTGTCTTGGGCAGCTTCGCGGCTGCCATTTCGGTCTCAGGCTGCGCGACAGGCGCGGAAACAATCAGGATCGCCATGTCCTGTTTTGGTGGTGGCGGCGCCGGCGGCAGCTTTCCAGTTCGCGTCACTTCCTGAGTGACCACTAGTTCAGGTTCCTCGACGACCTTCTGCGCATCCACCTTCATCCCCTTCCTAAGGCCAAACGCGTCTGTTTCTTTCCCATCGATCATAAACTTTTGGCCTTTGGGGATGTTGAACTCCTGGTTGGTGCCGTCTTCGAGCCTCAGGATAACGTAGCTCGGAGGTGAGACGTGCCAGACTTTGCCGGTTACCGTTTGTACGGTCGTAACGACCCTCGGCGTGGTTGTCGTAATGGTTTGCTTCTCGATCTTCATGCCCGGCTTGATCTGGTGGACGTTGAGTTGTTGGCCGTCCACATTAACAGTTGCGCTGTCTGGAACGTTGTTGAAATTGCGTAGCTCTCCATCCTCCCCTCTGATCATGACATCGTTCCCGGAGACATAAACCACTTCTCCGCGCTCGATTTGAACCGAGTGAGTTGGTTCACCGTGTGTTGCCGTTTTGCTGGTTTGCACTTGCGCGGCCGATGGCAGCGCGAAGGCCATGCAAAGGGCGCCTCCACCCAACAGGGTGCGCGAGATCGTTCTTGAGAACCTAGTTGCAGTCATCTTTTCTTCTCCTTGTTGTTTGGTGTTCCATGAGTTCCACAATGCCGCTCTGGGTCGAGCAGAGAAAGCGCTCCTTGTGATGGCAACGAGTCGTTGCAGCAAAACTCGCTTCAAGAAGGCTAGGTTTGTTTCGATCTGTAGACAACTAGGGGAATCCCTAGTTCCAATACGCGCGGAGCGAAGTAAGTTCTACAGACATGGGGACGACTCATCCCCGCGTGGGGCCAGACCCTGCGCATCCCATAGCGATGTCGTCTCCATCCCTTTGTGCTACCTTTCACAGTATCCAGCGGGACTTGGCCAATTGTTTCAAACTCTTTGTGGGATTACATCGATCGCGTGCTTCTGGAATACAGAAAACTACTTGCGACTCGTCCGTGAGTGCTATGGCTTGTTTTTGCGATAGTCAACGTTGTGTTGTTCACTTTTGGCGGAAGATGAGACATTCCACGGAGCGGCATTCTCGCGTAACAGTGCGAAGAAGGATCGAAATCAAGGCACTTAAACAAGTTTAGACGAATTCAGCGCCTGATAAGCGCGCCGAGCATAGACTTTCAGATAACTATCCTCGCCGGTTTCAGTAACGTTAGCAATACACTAGGGATTTCCCTAGTTGTAGCTCACAGCTCCCTCCTCTAAAAGCGAACCATAATCCAATCTCATAATTGCACTTATGGACAGCCTATCCGTGCACGGGAAAAGCCTACGATTCCTAATCGCAGATGACCATGCGATCTTCGCTGATGCATTGCGGGCCTTTCTGGAAAAAACTCATACCGTTCTAGGGTTGGTGCGGGACGGTCATGCCATGGTGACGGAGGCGATTCGACTGCGGCCGGACGTAATTGTTGTGGACGTCGGTATGCCGCTCTTGAATGGGCTTGATGCGGCCCGGAAAATCAATGTACAAGCTCCCGATATCAAATTCGTTTTCCTGACGATGCGAGACGACCCAAATGTTGCTGCCGCGGCTCTCGAACTCGGCCCAATCGGGTTTGTGCTGAAACACTCGCCCGGACAAGAGCTGCTAAAGGCGATCGATCATGTCTTGCGTGGCAAGTCCTATCTAACGCCCAAGCTGAGAGCTGGAGACTGGGTTGAAACGAAGGCCAGGGCGCGGCAATTCTCGAAGGAAATGACCCCGCGACAAAGAGGCATTGTTCAGTTGATCGCCGAAGGGCGATCCATGAAGGAAATCGCCGCTCTCTTGACCATAAGTGAGAAAACTGGGGAGTTCCACAAACACCACATCATGAAGGCTTTCAACCTTGAGAGCAATGCTGCCCTGGTCTTATTTGCCTTGAAGCAGGGATTGATTTCGCTCCCGGAAGGAAGATGACATGGACGTACAGGCCGACGAACGGCTCCTGATAAACATCGAAAGTTACCTGATCGAACTTCTATGTAACGCCCAAAGTATGGACGAAGTGAACCTGGTTGCGGAGGCATTGGTCTCGGTCCAGGACGTTCTCCGGCACTTGGTCCAAGAGCCAATTTGCAGCCGGATCCAATAGTGAAACGCCGGCGTCGCCGGAGCTTGCCGACAGCATCATAGATATTAGCGCGTGAGGCGAGGAGGAAAATTACTCATGGTTTGTAGATCGTGCCAGGCGGAAAACGTGACAGAGTTTGGCGCGGAGATTAACATCCATTTTCCCGCCCAGGAGGGTCTGGACGAGCCCCCCTTGTTGGTGTTCCCGAAGCTCGTGGTTTGTTTAGGTTGCGGCTTTACAA
>Ga0210402_10005912_pt1 | contig 10886 bp, 6 predicted proteins | sample IncBWC7MmetaG_FD_161055 | JGI IMG/M metagenome (GOLD analysis project Ga0210402, IMG submission 161055) | Forest soil microbial communities from Barre Woods Harvard Forest LTER site, Petersham, Massachusetts, United States - Inc-BW-C-7-M | ecosystem: Environmental > Terrestrial > Soil >... | reverse complement strand
CGCCCGTAACGGTGTCCGTGACAGTCATCTGCACGCCCACGTCGGTCAACCCCCCTGCAAAGACCCAGTACTCGTTGTTGACGGAACAGCCGGTCAGCACCTTGACGACCATTTCGACGTTCGCTGAATCGAAGAACCAGAAGTATCCGGTGTCGGCTGTCAGCGGAACAGCGGTTGCGGGAGACGAGGGACCCTCGGGTGTTTGCTGGAAAGTTGCTGTGACCGAGAACCTGCCGTTGTTGAGGCAGAGGGTGTGGGCGTCGGTGGTGCATATCGAGATGGCGATTTGATAGTCGAAGACGCCGGTGCTAGTCCCCGCGTGGAGGAAGCCGCCGGTCGAGTCAATAGCGAGATCGCGCGGTCCCTGACTCAGCAGGCCCTCGTTTATCGGGGTCCAAGTCGCGCCTCCGTCCGAGCTTGCGAGAACACCTCCGTCTGCTAACGCAAAGAAGTGACCCGATTGCGTCGGCGAAATAAGGAGTGTGGACGCATTGGTTAGGTTGGAAGCCATAGGTGCGAAGGTCGCGCCTCCGTCAATGCTCTTGCTGATCCCCGTCGTTGCGTTCACCGCATAAGCCGTGTTGGGCGTATGAGGGTCGAATACCGGCGAGCTGGGGCTGCTTAAGCCCGACACCGGCGACCAAGAAACCCCGCTGTCTATGCTCCTGTAATTGCCCCCCGGATAAAAAGAGTCAACGACCCATGCGAGCAGTACAGCCGTATTGAAGGGATTTACTGCCAAAGCCGCCACCGCCGAGGTAGGACCCAGAGACAAGCCTGCGATCCCCCAAGTGCGTCCTCCATCGGGGCTTCTCTCAAGGGTCACTCTGTCGTTGCCGAGACCCGAGGAATAGGTTTGGCGAAATTGCGCATAAATCGTTGCGGCGTTCAGAGGGTCGGCCACGAGGCTATCGACCGAAATTCCCGAAACGGGCATGGTTCCGGCGTTGGGAATCGTTGAGCGTATAGTCCAACTTACTCCGGCGTCCTCGCTGCCCAACACCACCGCCGATGTACCGAGAATACCCGCGACGTAGACCTTGCCCGCTGTGCCAGCCGCCACCGCATTGGGCGAGTACGAGGCTAAACCATTCGCCTGCCACGTAAGCCCGTTGTCAATGCTCCGCGCACCGACTGTGTAGACGACGCCCGCGATGCCCGGATCGGCGACCACCGTATAGGCCGGACCACCCGGCGGTCCATTGGTAGTCCAGACGCCCACCCCGGCTGTGGTTACCGTGCTGATCAGGACGGCGACGACGGCGATTCCGACTCGACTCCGGACCCGACTCGACAGGCATCCTTTGCTCATCGCTGTCTCGCGTCCTAATCCCTATGGACCGTAGAGCTTCAACCCGAAGGTCTTTGTCAGAAAGACCGCAATCTGACCGCGATTGACCGGATTGGACGGGCAGTACAGGCCAGTGCCGCAGCCGCCGGTCACGCCCTCGTTATGAAGCTGCTCGATCCAATCCACCGCAAACGCCGGGGTCGGTGTGCACTCGACGTCGGAGAAGATCCCCGTGCAGCTAGGCGGCAAATAGCTGGAGCCGTGTTCCGCCTTGAGCAAGAAAACGGCCATCTGCGCCCTCGTCACGGGACTGTCAGGACAGTAGTTTCCACCGCCGCATCCTCCGGTGATCGCAAAGCCAGCAAGCTGCTCGATCCACGGCGCGAACGAGTCGCTTGCCGGGACATCGGCGAACACGGTTCCGGTCGCGGGTGGTGGTGTTCGGGTCGCACCCAACTTCGACTTCATCAACAAAACCGCTATCTGCGACCGGGTCACGGCGTTCGTCGGACAGAAGTTCCCGCCAGCGCACCCGCCCGTGATCCCGTTGTGAAACAGATTCTCGACAAACGAGTAGAACGGATTCGACGTCGGGACGTCGGGGAAGCTTTCGCCAATGTGCACTTTCCAAGTCTTCGTGACCGAGCTGACGCTTAGGTCTTCGGTGAACGTCGCGTCCCAATGCTGGACGGGCCGTGTGCCGGAGACGCTCATGAGATAACAGCCGCCCGGAGAAGTGTTGCAGTCTGCGGTAGCTCCACCGGCAACGGCACCGTAGTCGGCGGCGCTGCCCTCAATCGTATAAGTCGGTCCTGCCGGGCCGGTCAGGTTCGACGCCGTTCCCCCGAACGACTGCGCCGTGGTTAGCGTATTCATCCAACGCGGGGCGACTTGGACCGTTTCACCCGGTTCGAAAACACCGTTGAGATTGGAGATGCTGCCCGTGACCATGTTGGCGTCTACGGCAAGGGGCTGCGGTGTCGCCGCAGCCGGAGTAATCCGACCGATTTTGTTTCCATATTCTTCTACAAACCAGAGGTTCCCATCTGGCCCAGCCACGATGCCCTGCGGAGCGCAGGAGAAAGTCGGGACCGAGAACTCGCCCGTCACAACGCCAAGGGTGTTGATACGACCGATCTGGTTGGCTACGACTTCGGTAAACCAAAGGTTACCGTCCAGACCGGGGGCGATGGCACTAGGCTGGCTACCGGCTGTGGGAGTAGGGAACTCCGTAATGACGCCGGTCGTGGTAATCCGTCCGATCTTGTTGCCGAAATTCATATCGAACTCGGTGAACCACAGGTTGCCATCCGGACCAACTGCGATATACGAGGGCTGACTAGCCGCGCTAGGAACGGGGAATTCCGTAATGACTCCCGTCGGCGTGATGCGACCGATCTGGTAGGCGAACACTTCGGTAAACCAAAGATTCCCGTCCGGGCCAGCGGCAAGACCACCATAAAGACCGCTAAGAGGCGTCGGGATCGGGAACTCCGTAATCGTACCAGCCGTCGTGATCCGGCCAATCTTGTTGGCAACCTGCTCCGTGAACCATAGATTGCCGTCCGGGCCAGTGGCGAGTCCGCCGTAGAGAGCGCCGGAGCCGGACGGAATCGGAAACTCTGTGATCGTTCCCGTCGGCGTGATGCGACCGATCTTGCCCCCACCGCCACCTTCCGTAAACCAGAGGTTGCCATCGGGGCCAGCCGCAATGCCAAATGCATCGGCACCGGGCGTCGGAATTGGGAACTCGGTCACAACACCCGCCGTGGTGATGCGGGCAATTTTGTTGCCACTAACTTCCGCGAACCAGAGATTGCCATCTGGTCCGGTTGCGATGTAGAAGGATTGACTGCCGGTCGTGGGAATCGGAAACTCGGTGATGACTTGGCCGACGGCGATGCCGCCCGCGCCAAGGAAACAGACCGCAACAAATCGAGCAAAGCCGGACAGGTTCATCTGTTCATGCCTTCTTCCAATGCGGTTGCCGAGTCTCCGCCGTCGCAACAGTCTTGTGACCGCCATCCACATGGACGAACGCTTCACGACGCACTCCACTTCTCGCCGAAGGCCGGGCGACGGGCTGGCACCCTTGGCGTGGGTCCGTCGGAGGGAATCGGAGGCCAAGATCGTATCACCCAAGAAACCTGTCGCGACTCAGAGGCCAACGGGTTCCGGACTGTCACGGCGAGCGGTAGGGCGTCTCAAAACCAGGCGATCTGCCCGGTACCGCCGAACGAAATTCAGAAGTCGATCCCATCGCTGCACGCAAAATAGGGAAGACTGCCAAGCTGCCCGACCTTCAGATCTACGACCTTCGCCGCTCAGCGATCCGAAAACCTGATCCACGCGGGTGTTCCACAGGCGACGACCATGAAGATTTCCGGCCACCGGACGGCGGATCCATTTCGCAGGTACATGATCGAGGACGCCGAGGACACCGCCAACGCGTTCAGGCGGGTCGAGAACTATGTGCGCGAGGAGAAGTCTCGGCAGAAAGGGCGGCAAACCCCGACCCCGGACACGGACAATTCACGGACAACCGACGAAAAAAGTGAGGATTCCTGAGGAAAGAGTGGTGAGCCGTGTAGGACTCGAACCTACAACCTAGAGATTAAGAGTCTCTTGCTCTACCAATTGAGCTAACGGCCCACTCGGGAGCGCGGAGAATACCCGATGGGACCCGCGCGGGCAAGCGCAAGCCGCCGGCCGCTGTCATCCGCCGCCGACCAGCTCCACGACCTCGAAGACGTCACCCTCCGCGAGAGAAGTCCCGGCGTACTGGGCCTTCGGCAGGATCTCGCGGTTGCGCTCGACGGCGACGCGAGGGGTGGCGATCTTCAGCTTCTCGAGCAGGTCTGCGACCGATGCCCCGGAAGGGAGACGCATCGGCTCCCCGTTGACCCGGATGGCGACTTCGGCGGTCATTTCTTCTTGATGGGGTACTGGACTTCGGAGCTCGCCCGGCCGCCCGTGACGCGGATGACGGCGGCGGCGCTTCCGTTGGGAAATGCCGGCACCATGAACGACACGTAGCAGGATCCGTCCGCGGCCGTCTTCCCCTCGAAGGCGGTCGCCGCGCGGGCCGACGTCGAGAGGATGCGCACCTGCACGGCGGCTCCGGCGAGCGGGCGCGGCGGCGAGCCGGAGGTCGCCTTGAGTCGCGACTGCACGGATCGGCCGGACACGAAGTCGGGCGCGGGCGTCAGGGTCAGATCCACCTCGTCCGGGACTTCGTCGGAGACGAGATAATCGAGAACGAGCTGATCGAGACTGCGGTCGCTCTCGGCCAGCGGCGACCGGGTTCCCGGCGGGGCGGTCGACTCCCCTTTCTCGTTTTTCCCGGACTTCGCCGCCTTTTCCGCCTTCTCGGGCCGCACCACCTTTGCCGCCACGGCGGCCGGGATCCCGGTCGGACCAGACGCCGGAGGCGGCGGAACGACCGACGACTTCGAGGCCGCCGGGGCCGCGGACGGCGCGGCCGCCGGAGCCGTGGGCGGCGACATCCCCTCCGGAACCTGAATCCCGCCGTTGGCGCCGTCGAACCGGCCGCGCTGGATGGCCGCGATCATCGTGCGGTGCTGCTGCTCCATGAGGTCCTGGACGGCGTGGTCGTCGCGGCCGGTCTGGACGACCTCGGCGTAGGAGGTTCGCTTGGTCGCGAGGATCTCGCCACCGACGTACACCAGCGATTCCACGTACGGATTCGCCTCGCCCTTGTCTTCCGTCTGGATGTGGAAGACGCGGTTCTTGTGCTTGACGTCGGTATTGAATCCGGTGATCACGGCAGGGGCAAATTGTAGCGCGGCCGGACGAACGGCCTCAGATCAGCTCGAATCGGGCCGGGGGGCGGGCGTTTGGCCCGGTGCGAGCCATCACCGTCCGCGCCCGGCTGCGGCTACAGCTTCGGAGCGTCCCGCTTCCGGAAGACGAGGAACGATTCCCGAGTCTGGCCGTTCTGGACGGTCCAGGTCTGGCGTGTCCAGACTTTGCCGCCCTCGGGCAAGCGCCACACGGTCCTCTGGACGGCGGTGCTGGGTGGCTCGCCGACGGTGGTCGTCGCCTGAATCCAGAGAGACTGCTTGTCGTTGCCCCACTGCGCCTGCACGGAGCCTTTGTGGCCGGAACCGACAGCCTTCTCGTAGAGCCGGCCGTCCACGACGATCTCCTCGCCCGAAAGGTAGGGCTTCGGCTGCTCGATCGGCTCGATCCAGATCCGGTCGCCGTTCTGACGGACGCTCAAGACAGCCTTCTCCATGTTCTTCGAGATCCCTCGGCTCCCCTTGAGGTCGATGTCCCACACCCCCGCGAAGTCGAGCGGGGCCTTCGGGGCCTTCGCCGCCTTTTTCACCGGCTTCGCGGACGTCGGGGCCGGGGTCGGAGGCGCCGTCTGCGCCGCGACCGTTCCGGCCGCGAGAGCGAGGCCGAGGGCCGCCGCGGCGATCCCGCGCCGGCTCACGCGCGAACCTTCTTGCGCGACGCCCCGAGCATGCGGCGCAGAAACTGCCCCGTGTGCGAGGCGCGAACTTCGGCGACTTGCTCCGGGGTGCCCTCGGCGACGATGCGGCCGCCGGCGTCGCCCCCTTCCGGGCCGAGGTCGATGACGTGGTCGGCGGTCCGAATGACCTCGAGGTTGTGCTCGATCACGATCACGGTGTTGCCCTTCTCCGTCAGCGACCCGAGGACGCCGAGCAACTTGTGGATGTCGTCGAAGTGGAGGCCCGTCGTCGGCTCGTCGAGGAGGTAGAGCGTCCGGCCGGTCGAGCGCCGCGCGAGCTCGCGGGCCAGCTTGACGCGCTGCGCCTCGCCGCCCGACAGGGTCGTCGAAGACTGGCCGAGCTGGATGTAGCCGAGGCCCACCTCGACGAGTGTACGGCAGATGTTCGCGACCGGGGGGACGTTCGCGAAGACCTCCAGCGCCTGTTCGGCCGTCAGCGCCAGGATGTCGGCGATCGACTTGCCCTTGTAGTGGACCTGGAGCGTCTCGCGGTTGTAGCGCTTGCCGCCGCACACGTCGCAGGTCACGTAGATGTCGGGCAGGAAGTGCATCTCGATCTTGATCTGCCCGTCGCCCGCGCAGGCCTCGCAGCGGCCGCCCTTGACGTTGAACGAGAAGCGTCCCGGCTGGTAGCCGCGCGCCCGGGCCTCGGGGGTTCGCGACATGAGCTCGCGGATCGGGTTGAAGACGTTGGTGTAGGTCGCCGGATTCGAGCGCGGCGTGCGGCCGATCGGGGCCTGGTCGATGTTGATGACCTTGTCGACCTCGAAGATGCCCTCGACCCTGTCGTGCGCGCCGGGTTTCTCGGACGCGCCGTGGAGGGCGCGCGCGAGCGCCCGGTACAGGATGTCGTTGACGAGGGTGGACTTGCCCGAGCCCGAAACGCCGGTGACCGCCGTCATGACGCCCAGCGGAAAGCGCACGTCGAGGTCCTTCAGGTTATGTTCCCGCGCGCCGCGGACGACGAGAGCCTTGCCGGAGCCCTCCCGCCGGCGCTCGGGGATCGGGATCGCCCGCTCGCCCGAGAGGTACTTGGCGGTCAGGGAATCCGGGAACCGCAGGAGGTCTTCGGGCGACCCCTCCCCGACGATCCGGCCGCCGTGCAGGCCGGCGCCGGGACCGAGGTCGATGACCCAGTCGGCCGATCGGATCGTCTCCTCGTCGTGCTCGACCACGACGACCGTGTTGCCCAGGTCGCGCATGGAGATCAGCGTGTCGATCAGCTTGCGGTTGTCCCGCTGGTGCAGGCCGATCGACGGCTCGTCGAGGACGTAGAGGACGCCCATCAGCTTCGAGCCGATCTGGGTGGCCAGGCGGATGCGCTGGGACTCGCCGCCCGACAGCGACGCGGCGCCACGCGACAGGTTGAGGTAGCCGATCCCGACGTTGGCGAGAAAGCCCAGGCGATCCTGGATCTCCTTGAGAATCTTGCCGGCGATCTCCCTCTCGCGCGGAGAGAGCTTCAAGTCTTCGAAGAAGCCGATCGCGTCCAGGATCGTCTCCGAGGACACCTCGTCGATCGGCCGGCCGCCCACGCGCACGGCCAGCGCCTCGGGCTTCAACCGCCGCCCGAGGCAGTCGGGGCACGGCTCGGCCGACATGTAGACCTCGAGCTCGGCTCGCTGCTCCGGGTTCTCGGTCTCCCGGTAGCGCCGCTCGATCATGGGCACCAGGCCCTCGAACGAGGAGCGCCAGTGGTACTCCCCCTTCTCGGCCACGTAGGAGAACTTGATCTCGTCGTCGCCGGACCCGTACAGAATGACCTTCTGTGCAGCCTTCGGAAGCTTGCCGAACGGCTGGTCCAGCCGGAACTTGTAGTGCTTCGCCAGAGTGGCCAGCTGCCGTGACCGCCAGTTCGTCGAGCCCGGCTTCAGGATCGCGATCGCCCCGCTCTCGATCGAGCGGCCCGGGTCCACCACGAGGCGCTCGGGGTCGACCTTCAGATTCGTTCCCAGGCCCGAGCACTTCGGACACGCGCCGTAGGGCGAGTTGAAGGAGAAGAGGCGGGGCGTGATCTCGGTCAGCGAGGTGCCGCAATCCGGGCAGGCGTAGTTGGCCGAGAGCACCTCCTCGGGGCCGTCCGCCACCGAGAGGATGATGAGCCCGTTGGAGACACGGGCCGCCGTCTCGATCGAGTCGGCCAGGCGCTTGCGGTACTCCTCGTCGCCGGCCGGCTTGGCCACGAGGCGGTCCACCACGATCTCGATCGTGTGCTTCTTCTGCTTGTCGAGCTCGGGCGGATCGTCGAGGTCCACCATCTTCCCGTCAACCCGGGCGCGCAGGAAGCCCTCCTTGACCATCTCCGCCATCTGCTTGCGGTATTCGCCCTTCTTGCCCGCGACGTAGGGCGCGAGGACCACGAACTTGCTTCCGAGCGGCAGCCGCAGGGCCCGATCCACCATCTCCTGGATCGTCTGCGCCTGGATCGCCCGCCCGCACTTCGGGCAGTGGGGTTTGCCGACGGAGGCGTACAGCAGCCTCAGGTAGTCGTAGATCTCGGTCACCGTCCCGACGGTCGATCGGGGGTTGCGCGAGGTCGTCCGCTGCTCGATCGAGATCGCCGGCGAGAGGCCCTCGATCGAGTCCACGTCCGGCTTCTCCATCTGCTCGAGGAACTGCCGGGCGTAGGCGGAGAGCGACTCCACGTAGCGGCGCTGCCCCTCGGCGAAGATCGTGTCGAAAGCGAGAGAGGATTTTCCCGAGCCCGAGACTCCCGTGATGACGACGAGTCGGTTTCTCGGAATGTCGCAGGAGACGTTCTGGAGATTGTGCTGCCGCGCGCCGCGGATCCGGAGGAAGTCCATCGGGAACGTGATTCTAATCGCGTAATGTTTTCGCTTGGAATAACGGAACTGGCCTTCTAGAATCGAGTCAGTTCGTCCCGGTTGTCAGGGGAGAAATCAGTTTGACGGTGGGAGCCTCTTGCGCCTGAGGTCTGTCCGGCGATTGGCCGGATTGCGAGCATTCCTGGCCCTCTTGCTCCTTCTGCCGCCCAACCCCTCCGAGGCCGCGGTCGACTGCGCGACCCCCGGCCGCGACGGGTCCGGAAACCTGACCGGCGTCGTCAACACCTACTGGCCCGCGACCGCCTCGGCAGCGGCGGGCACCGCGTCCGTCACCCTCGGGGCCAGCCGCGGCGCCGCGACCGCCATCGCGTCCGGCGACCTCCTGCTCGTCATCCAGGTGCAGGACGCGGCGATCGACTCGTCCAACACGGATTCGTATGGCGACGGCGTCGCCGGGGGCAACGCGAGCGGCTCGACCGCCCTGAACAACACGGGCAGGTACGAGTATGTGAAGGCCACGAGCGCCCTGCCCACCGGCGGCGGCACGCTGACGTTCCAGGGAACGGGTGCCGGCAACGGCCTCGTCAACACCTACACGAGCGCCGCCGCGACGGTGACCCAGGGCCAACGCAGTTTCCAGGTCATCCGTGTCCCCCAGTACAGCTCGGCGACCCTCACCGCGGGCCTGACCGCCGCACCCTGGGACGGATCGAGCGGCGGCGTTCTCGCCGTCGACGTGTCCGGCGCCCTGGACCTCGGCGGCGTGACGGTCAGCGTGGATGGCCTGGGGTTCCGAGGCGGCGGTGCCCGCCAACTCACGGGCGATACCGGCGGGGCCAACACCGACGTGGTTTCGGATTCCGCCAAGAACTTCGACGGCGCCAAGGGCGAGGGCATTGCCGGGACGCCGGGCTGGATTTACGCTGCGGTCTCCGGCACGACCGTCGCATCGGGCACCGACTATCCGAACCAGAACGCCGCGGTGAGCGGCGGAATCGCCCGCGGCGCGCCCGGCAACGCCGGCGGCGGCGGCACCGACGGTCATCCGGCCGCCAACGACGAGAATTCCGGCGGCGGCGGCGGCGGCAACGGAAGCACCGGCGGCCAGGGCGGCAGATCCTGGAGCAGCGGCCTCGACGTCGGCGGCTTCGGCGGCGCGCCGTTCCCCGCCTCGGTGACCCAGGTCGTCCTCGGCGGCGGCGGCGGCGCCGGCACCCGGAATAACAGCAGCGGGGCCCTGTCGAGCGGCGCGGCCGGCGGAGGCCTCGTCATGATCCGCGTCGGCAGCGTCGCCAACACCGGGACGATCACCGCCAACGGCGCGACCGGTCCGGTGCCTCTGAACGACGGCGGCGGCGGCGGCGGCGCCGGCGGCAGCATCGTCTTCACCGCCCTCAACACCACACTCGGCGGACTGACCGTGGCCGCCAGGGGCGGGGCGGGGGCCAACGCCTGGCCGACCTCCGGCCCCGGCACCAACTGCGGTGCCAATCCCCCCGGCGGCAACTGCAACTACCACGGTCCCGGGGGCGGCGGCGCCGGCGGAGCGATCCTGCTCTCGAGCGCCCCGGCCGCCTCCGACGTGACGGGCGGCGTCAACGGAACGACGACGACGGACGCGAACGCGTTCGGCGCAACGAGCGGAAGCGCGGGAACGCTCGCGATCAACGTCCTGCCGAACCAGGTCCCCGGCTCGAGCTCCGGCGCGGAGTGTCTCCCCACGCCGACGCCTACGTTCACGCCGACGTTCACATCCACGCCCACCCTGACGCCGTCCAACACGCCGACCCCGACCAATACGCCAACGAACACTCCCACGAGCACGGCCACGCCGACCAACACGGCCACTCCGACACTGACCCCTTCCAACACACCCACGCTCACCAACACGCCGACGAACACACCGACGAATACAGCCACGCCCACGAACACACGAACGAACACACCGACCAACACCCCCACTCCGACGCTGACCCCCTCCAACACACCGACCAGCACGGCCACGCCCACTCAAACCTTCACCAATACGCCAACCAATACGGCGACGAACACGCCCACGAGCACCTTCACGCCGACGCCCACGGCGACGTCTACGTTCACGCCAACGCTCACTTTCACGAGCACGGCGACTCCGACCAGCACGCCCACCAATACTCCGTCGAACACCTTTACGGCGACCAACACCGCAACAAACACGCCGACCAACACGTTCACGCCGACGCTGACCCCGTCCAACACGCCGACCAACACGGCCACGCCCACTCTAACCCCCACAAATACGCCGACCCATACGCCCACGAACACACCCCCA
>Ga0210402_10005911_pt1 | contig 10886 bp, 9 predicted proteins | sample IncBWC7MmetaG_FD_161055 | JGI IMG/M metagenome (GOLD analysis project Ga0210402, IMG submission 161055) | Forest soil microbial communities from Barre Woods Harvard Forest LTER site, Petersham, Massachusetts, United States - Inc-BW-C-7-M | ecosystem: Environmental > Terrestrial > Soil >... | reverse complement strand
GAATTCGTATTTTTCGTAAAGGCCCATGGACATGCAGAGATCATTCTGGCCGAGGAAGAGAATATCGACGCCGGGAACGGCGGCGATCTCCGCGATATTCTTGATGCAATCGGCGGTCTCGACTTGCAGCGCCACGATGCCGTTGGCGTTCCAATTTCCGGCGTAGCCGAGCAGTCCAGCTTTATTCATGCTGCGTTGCGGAAAATAGACCGAGCGCGTGCCGGCGGTGGGATATTTCGCGCAACTGACCGCCTGCCTGGCTTCGGCCGCGGTGTTGATGTACGGAATCAGCACGCCATCGGCGCCGAGATCGAGCGCCTGCTGGATGCCGCCGCGATCGTGGTAGCCTTCGACGCGAACCAGCGATTTGGCGCCGCCGCTGGCGATTCCGCTGAGCATTGCGGAAAGTTTTTCGAAGCCCATCGGCCCGTGCTGAGTGTCCACCAGCAGCCAGTCGTAGCCGCTGTGCGCGAGTTGTTCGGCCACGGTGGGACTGTGTGCATTCAGGAAAAGACCCATCTTAAGCCCTCCGGCGCGCAAATGCTTTTTGAATTCCGCTCCGCTCAAGTTTTGTTCGGCCATCATGGCACTCCGTGATCGAATTGTGGGGATGAATGCTTCTTCTTAGAGACGCTCTAGACTACACGGGGACGCTGGATATTTCCAATCGGATTCTAAACGGTTAGCGGCGCATCGCCGTGGTGGGCTTGCTCTTGCAACCCATCAATATTTCTGATGCCCGCACGGAAAATCCCCGTCTATAATTATAAAGATGACTACCCAACCCTCTATTCTGCCCGCGCAACATGTCAGGCGTCGGCACACCATTCTGTGGATTTCGCTGCCAGTGACGGCGCTGGTGGCCATTGCCGCTATTACTATAGGTAGTTCTCGCTTGAAGTCGGCCGCGCCGATCGTGGACCGCTCGGCCATTCGCATCGAAACCGTTCGCCGTGGGCCGCTGGTGCAACACGTGCAAGGACTCGGCGTGCTGGTGCCGGAAGAAACCCGCTGGATTGCGGCGGTTACCGATGCGCGTGTGGACCAGGTGTTCCTGCGGCCCGGCTTACGCGTTACCGCTGACTCGATCATTCTGGAGTTGAGCAATCCGAATGTGGAGCGGCAGTTGACCGACGCCGATCTTGCGACGAAAAAATCCGAAGCGGAACTGGCCAATCTGCGTGTGCAGTTGCAGGCGCAGCTCTTAAATGAACATGCACTGGAAGCGGAACTGCAAGCCGATACCACTCAGGCGCGGCTGGAAGCAGAGCGCGATGAAGCGTTGTTGAAGCAAGGTGTTGGCACCGCGATGAGCGCCAAGATTTCGCGTGCCCATGCGGATTCGCTGGTTACGCGGATGCAAATCGAAAAAGAAAAACTGGCTATTGCGGAAGAAGCACGTCAGGCGCAACTGGCCGCGAAGCAGGCGGAGGTTGCGCAAGTGCACGCGCTGCTGGAACTGCGCACGCAGCAAAAAGAATCGTTGCTGGTGCGCGCCGGAATTTCCGGAGTGCTGGACAGCGTGGCGGTTGGTGCTGGTCAGCAGGTCGGTGCTGGAGCGAATCTTGCGCGGGTCAGCAGTTCGGACCGGCTGATGGCGCGCATTCATATTCCGGCATCGCAGGCCGGGCAAATCGAGCCACACCAGAAAGCGACCATCGGTTTGCAGGACAAACGGGTGATGGCGCACGTCGCGCGGGTCGAGCCACTGATCGAAAACGGTTCGGTGAATGTGGAACTGAAAGTGGATGGGCCGCAGCCTTCTGGAGCGCGCTCGGAATCGAGCGTTGATGGCACCATCGAAGTGAGCCGCGAATCAAGCGTGATTTATCTGCCGCAAGCTTTGCCAGCGCACGCAGATCAGCCAATGCAGCTTTTCAAATTGTCGGCCGACGGATCGGAAGCGACGCGGGTTTCGGTAACGCTCGGCCGGGTATCGGATGACGGCTCGGAAATTACCGACGGACTGCAGCCCGGGGACCGGGTAATCGTTTCCGACATGTCCACGTGGAACCGCTACAACCACGTGCGCCTGCAATAGTTTTTGTTCATCACCGCCGATTTCATGACGAACATTGCGATGGATTCCGGGGCTGCTCCCGCAAGGCCGCCACTGCGCCTTGCGCTGATCGGCATGTCCGGCGCGGGAAAAACGTTTTGGACGCGCTGCATCGCTGCGACCGGAGTTCCGGCAATTTCCTGCGACGACATGATTGAAGAAAAACTCGCGCCGCGATTGGCGGCCGGAGGATATTCCGGAATTAATGGCGTGGCGGCGTGGATGGGCTGGCCGGATTCGCCGTCGTACGCGGAAAGGGAAGCGCAGTATTTGGCGGAAGAGGTTGCGGCGCTCGATGAAGTTCTTGGTGGGCTGGAGCGTGACCGCGCGCGTTCGCTGGTGCTGGATACCACCGGCAGCGTGATTTACGCGGCCAATCATCTGCTGCACCGGATGAGAAAGTTGATGACCGTGGTTTATTTGGCGGCTTCGGAGGCGGAGCAACAGTTGCTGATTGAAAGATATTTGAGCGACCCGAAGCCGGTGTTGTGGCGCGGGGCGTTTCAGGCGCGGGCCGGAGAGAGTCCGCGCGAAACGGTGGCGCGCTGCTATCCGCATCTGATGACCGCGCGGCGGCAGAGTTATGCGGCGATTGCGCATGCGACTTTGCCGGTGGCGGCGTTGCGTGAATTGCCGCAGACGGCTGAGGCGTTTCTTGGAATGCTGCCGCAACAGTTTCACCCAGAGCGCGCCGGCGGTTCGAAATGAGATATCGCAGCACAGGCGGGAAAGCTCCGCTCACTTCGCTCCGCGGGGCGGTCTTACGCGGGCTTGCTCCGGATGGCGGGCTCTATATGCCGGCGGAAATTGCGCGGCGCTCCCCGGAGGAGTTGGAAGAGTTTCGTTCGCTGCCGTTCACTGAAGTTTGCTTTCGCGTGGTGCGGCCGTTTGCCACGCCGGATGTTCCGGAAGAATTGTTGTGGCAGATTGTCAGCGAGGCCATCAATTTTCCGGTGAAGCTGGTTTCGCTTTCGCCGGGGCTGCACATCTTGGAGCTGTTTCACGGGCCGACGTTGGCGTTCAAGGATTTTGGCGCACGGTTCATGGCGCGGCTGATGGGCTATTTCGTTCGCGGCGAAGATCGCCAGCTGACCGTGCTGGTGGCGACTTCCGGCGATACCGGTAGCGCGGTGGCGCACGGATTTTTGAGCGTACCGGGAATCCGCGTGGTGATTCTTTATCCGTCGAAGCGCATCAGCGAAGCGCAAGAAAAACAGTTCACCACGCTGGGCGAAAATATCACCGCGCTCGAAGTGAGCGGCACATTTGACGATTGCCAGCGACTGGTAAAGCAGGCGTTTTCCGACGAAGCGTTGAACAAGCGCGCGTTTTTGACTTCGGCGAACTCCATAAATATCGGACGGCTGCTGCCACAGATGTTTTATCACGTGGCGGCCTATCGCCAGTTGCCAGTGGCTTCGACCCCGCTGGTGGTGGCGGTGCCCAGCGGAAATTTTGGCAACTTAACGGCCGGGCTGTTTGCCAAGCGAATCGGGTTGCCGGTCGCGAGATTTATTGCCGCAACCAATGCCAACGACGTGGTGCCGAGATATTTGCTCGGCGGAAAGTATGAGCCGCGCCCGGCGCAGGCCACTTATTCGAACGCGATGGATGTCGGCAATCCCAATAATTTTCCGCGCCTGCTCGATTTGTGCCGCGGGCGCCTGGAATACGTGCAGCGCGAAATCTGGGGCCATGGCGCGAGCGACGAAGAAACACTCGCTGAAATGAAAACGGTCTGGGAAAAGTATCGCTACATTTCCGATCCGCACACCGCAGTAGGAATTCTTGGCTGGGAAGCATATAAAAAGGAACACACCGAGCCGTCACAGGGATTGGTGTTGGCCACGGCGCATGCGGCGAAGTTCGCAGAGGTTGTAGAGAAAGCGATTGGAATTGCGCCGCCGCTGCCAGACCGGTTGACGGCCTACTTGAAACGTCCGAAATTGTCGGTTCCGATGTCCAGCAGCTATGAAGACTTCAAGCAATTCCTAGTCTCGCATTAGGACTTGCGCAGGCGATCGAGGAGGAAATACAGGAACACGGCGAGGACGGAGTTGACGATGGTGGCGACCAGAAGCTTCATGGTGAAGAGCGGTTGCGTCTGAGCCAGAAGTACTTTTTGCACCAGCACGACAATGGCCTGGTGCACCACAAAAAACGCACCGGTGAGCGCAAATCGCGCCAAGGGATGTTCAGTGTCGAGGCGCGCGCCGATGGAAGAAGCGAGATAGCCGATAATCGTTTTGGCAATCCCGAAGAGACCGAGCGGAGTCTTGCTCAAGCTGTCCTGCAACAAACCAATAAACGTGCCAAGCAGCAAACCAGTGGAAGGATTGCGGCGGCTTAAACCAAAATAAATCGTGATGAGCAGCGGCAGATCGAGAATTCCCGCCTTCGAGATGTACACCGGCAAAAACGATTGCGCGATCACCGCGATAATCACGCTAAGCAGAATCGTTCCACCGAGGAACTTGTGGACTTCGATGTGCGATTCGCCGATGCGCAGGTCGAAAGCGTCGTTCATGGATGTTTTTCCGCGGGCTTGGGATTGGTTAAGCCGAAGATGGGTTGAGTTGAGGGCCGAGAAGCCGAAGCCGGCGCGGCGGCATTTCCGGCAACCGGCACAGCCGGCGTGTCTTGTTTCAACGACAGCGGATCGGTCGTCAACAGCACAATCACTTCTTCCAGTTTTTCCAGACTGGCCGAAGGCCGCACGCGAATCTGTTTGAATGAATTGCCCGGCTTCACTTCGCTGACCACGCCGACCGGCAAATCCTTGGGAAAAATGCGGTCCATGCCGCTGGTGACCACGCGATCGCCAACTTTCACTTCGTCGTCGTTGCCAACGTACTTCATGTTCAGCCACGGCTCGCCCATGCCGCCGACCGGACTTTGTACGCGGGAATTGGCAATCATTGCGCCGACGCCGCTGTCGCGATCGGTCAGCAGCAGCACCTGGCTAGTATCGCGGTAAGACTCAATCACTTTCCCGACCACCCCTTCCGGCGTGATCACGCCCATATTTTTCTTAATGCCTTCGCGCTGGCCCTGATCCAGAAAGATCACCGCGCTGTTGGCGTCGGCGTTCGAACCAATCACCCGCGCCACCACCATCGGTACTTTGGCCTGTTTTTGTTTGAAATTGAGCAGCGCCGCCAAGCGGTCAGCTTCCGCCGACTTGCCCTGCAGCTGCATCACATCCAGTTTGAGCTGGCCATTTTCGCGGCGCAGCGATTCGTTTTCGCGCGCAGTGTCGCTCAAGGCAAAATAATGCCGCCAGGCATCGCGGATTCTGCCAATGCCCCAGGCGCCGCTCCGTTCGAATGGAGAGACCGCCGAGACGCTCCACACCCGAATTAACCGGCTGCGGGAGCCGTCCGCCGATTCCACTGTTTTGATTTGCACCGCGAGCAGTAGCACCTGCAGCAACACCACTCCGGCGAGCAGGAACAGCGAGCGGTGGCGAGAGGGAAGCGCGGGCATAAAGATAGTCAACAGTTCACAGTTTAAAGTTCACAGTAAAACCACCGAAGCGACTAGCAACGAGTGACTGGTGACTCGCGATTCACGAATACAGAAAAAGGGCTCGTCTGATTCTTACTTAATACTCACAACTTAATACTTGAAACTGTTTCTAATCGATGCAAACTTGCCGCAAAAGTTTGAAGTCGCTGAGCATTTTTCCGGTGCCCAGGACCACCGATGCCAGCGGATCATCCGCAATCGAAACCGGCAAACCAGTCTCTTCACGAATACGCTTGTCGAGATTCTTCAGCAGTGCGCCGCCTCCGGTGAGCACAATGCCGCGGTCGCTGATGTCGGCGGAAAGTTCCGGCGGAGTGCGTTCGAGCGCCACGCGCACCGCGTTCACAATGGTGGCCACGCATTCGCTGAGTGACTCGCGGATTTCGCTGTCGTCAATCGTAACGGTGCGCGGCACGCCTTCGATCAGGTTGCGGCCCTTCACTTCCATGGTCAGCGGCTTTTCCAGCGGATATGCCGAACCGATTTCCATCTTGATCTGTTCCGCGGTACGTTCGCCAACCAGCAAGTTATATTTTCGCTTCAAATACTGCATCACTGCTTCGTCCATTTCGTTTCCGGCCACGCGCACCGAACGCGAATAGACGATACCGCTCATGGAAATCACCGCGATGTCGGTGGTGCCGCCGCCAATATCAACGACCATGTTGCCGCTGGGCTCTTCGATCGGCAGGCCCGCGCCAATCGCCGCCGCCATAGCTTGTTCGACCAAATAAACTTCGCTGGCACGCGCTCGATAGGCGGAGTCCTGCACCGCGCGCTTTTCCACCGGTGTAATTTCGCTCGGAACTCCGATGACGATGCGCGGATGAACCAGGACCCGGCGGTTGTGGGCCTTCTGAATAAAATAGGTCAGCATTTTTTCGGTGACTTTGAAGTCCGCGATCACGCCGTCTTTCATCGGCTTGATAGCCACCACGTTGCCCGGAGTGCGCCCAAGCATCTCTTTGGCTTCGCGCCCGACCGCCACCACTTCGCCGGTGTTCTTGTTGATGGCGACGATGGAAGGCTCGTTCACGACAATCCCTTTGCCGTGCGAGAAGACCAGGGTATTCGCGGTGCCCAGGTCGATCGCGAGGTCGGACGAAAACAGACTGAACACCGACCTCATGTTGTAACCGTTCTTGTTCATTCCCCCAGTCCTTTCAAAACAAAAACTTTCCCGCTGATAACGCCCCCTGCGGAGGGCCTGGCAGATTTTCGCGCTGCCTGCAACTCTTCATTCTCGCCGAATACCGCCGCCAGTGCAAAATTCGCGGCGCGCTGCGAATTTATTTCGGCACGACGATCGTCACTTGCTGCTTGTCGGTTCCGCCGCGCCGGTTCTGTCCAACGATCACGATGGTATGTTCGCCGGGCTCTAGCGGTTCGGTGAAGTACCGGAAATTTCCATCGGCACCGATGCTCGGCACCGGCTGGCCATTGATGATCAGCGCCGCGCCCGGCTCGGTCTTGCCGAAAATCTCCACAATTCGTCCGTGCACCTGGGTGCCGGTAATCTCCAGAACCATCTCCTGCGCGCGGCCCTGGGCCACAATCGTAAACTTAAACGTTTCGCTGACGTCGCTGGTCTTTTTACCAGCATCCGTGGCGATCACGTTCCAGAAATAGTCACCCGCATCGAGGCCGTTCACTTCGGCGCTGGGGCCGGATACCGTCCCTCTCTTTACCAGTTTGGTGAACATCGCGGTGGTGCTGATGCGCAGCGTGTAGGACACCGCGTCCTTCACCGGCTTCCATTCGAAATGAATGGTTGCGGCTTTCGGGACTTCCACGATGATCGGCGCAAGATTCAGCGGCTGCGACAAATCCGGCGGCGCCAGAACGTCGGACTTGGTCATTGGCCCGCTCGACGGAATATTAACCTTCTGGAATTGTCCCAGTTCCACTTTCTCGCTGCCGCGTTGTACTTCCGCGCTGCCGCTGGCCACGCTGATTTCGCTTTCTTTCGATTGCGGGTCAGACTTCACCGACGCACGGCTGTTCGGCCGGATCTGCGCGACCGTATCTTCCACGCTGACTGCCGCATGGGAGTTTGGCGACGTCCAATTACCAGTTGAAAGATCCACCGCACCAGTGTTCACACGGACCGCGGTAGTCGCCTGGTCGCGGGTTATGTTGTTCTCCTCCACCGTCACCAGCGTCTCGGCCTTGATGGTGTACGAAGTGGAGTCCGCGAAGGTGATACGCGCCGCTCCGTCTGCCGCGGTCTGAATCAAATCGCCTTTATCCAGCGTGGTCCGGTAATCCGCATCCACCCACGTTACCGAATTTACTTTTTTTACCTGGACTCGCCCGTCCAGATTCACGAATTTCGCCTCAGTCGTGGCCAGTGGAACCGCTTCGGTGTCTCCACCAACCACCGCGCTCGAAACTTTTTTCATCACTGCCGCGTAGAAACCCGGGGTCACAAAATACACCGCGCCGAATATCACTGCGATAATCAACAAAATGATGCCGACCAATTGTTTGTAGGAAACCGCGTGCCAATACACTTCCACCCGTTTGACGCGCTCGGGTCCTTGGTACTGCTGCTGATTGTTTGGCAGTTGGCTATTCACAATTGGGCGCACTCATGCGGCGCCAATTTCGCAATGTAGCACACGGTTGCAGCGCGTGAACGTCCGCGCGCGCGGTCGTAGTCAAACTGCAAATAGCGATCCGGTTACAATTTCCACAAGTCGCTTCCTGGCGGCCCAAAAGTTCAGCTGTCCTTCCGGCCAGCTTGCGTCGCGAGTTTCCGGGATTGTCTTGAGGTATTCTCCGGCAAAACCGGCTCTCAATCGCCCCGACTCGTCTTGCAAGGGAAAAAATCATTCATGTTTGAACTTTGCCGTTGACTCCGCAATTGCGAAAGACTACCGTACTACGTTGCTGGGTGGGGGGTTCTGGTACTAACTCTCTATTGTCCATCCCATGGGCAACTGAGAACATGGCCGTATTGAGGGAAGCAAGAATTCCGTCAACGGCCGGTAGCAAGAACGCGGGAAGTCTTCCGCAACTGCTTCGACGGCCTAGTCTCAAGCCGGAAGCATCCTCAAGATCGAAGCCAGCAGGAGTTCCTGGCCAACGTATGTCCCTACTACACTTTCGCTGTAAAGAGCGCCGCCGCACTCAACGAGTTTCATTGACTGTGCCGCTTGCGGTGCACGGCCATTACGAAGACGGGCAAAAGTTCTGCGTCCACGTAAAATCGAACGCTGTCAGCCAGCACGGCGCGCAAATCGAAACCGAGCATCCTCTGGTGGTCGGTCAATCGATCGTCATTGTCAACGAAAGTAACGCCCGTAAAGTGGAAGCGCGGATTGTGTCCGTTCAGCGCAAGCGCGATGGCAAGACCTTTTTCGGTGTCGAGTTTCTCGCCAGCGAAATCAATTTCTGGAATATGACCTTTCCCATCCCTGGCGCCAAGCCGCTGCGCCGCTCCATTCCTGACGTTACCCGGAACAAAGTCACGGCCTAGTTTTTCTTCGATCGCTTCGTTTTTCCGGCAGCCTGGCTTTTCGCTTTTTTCGCCGCTGCCGGCTTCGTATTCAATTCCGCTTGCACCCTCTTCGGCAGCTTCGCAAACACCAGCTGGTAGGAAGCACTCAGCAGTTCCGCCAATTCCGCGCGCGAAATTGCATCCGGACTTTCCAGCGCCACCCACTTGGCTCGCGCCATGTATGGCGCCGGAATGATCCGTGGGCATTCCGTCAGCTCCGCAAACGATTCGTCTGAACATTTGAACGAGAGGCACACCGGCGCCGGCTCCAGTGGCGCTACGGCGAACATCTTTCCGCCCACCTTGAACACCAGGTCGTAGCCCCATTGTATTTGTTCGGTCGTGGACGGGAACGCCAGACAGATTTTGCGTAGCCACTCGGCATCCATCATCGGCGGTTTACCCGCTTCCGGTATTCGCTGGTCGATAGGGATTAGTTGGCCTGGGCCGCAGCGTATCTCCGGAAAAACGAATCTGGCTTCCACTGCGGCCGTTCGCTGGCATTGGCGGTGTCCACCAGCAACCGCCGCACAATTTCTTCATACAGCGCTGCCGTGTGTAGGTCCATCGGCTGGTTCACGTCATCGCTCGGCGCGTGATACCGCTGGGTCAGCCACTCCTTGAAAATTTTCGATTCCGGCGAATCCGGCTCGTAAAACACATCCATAATCACCGACGGGATTCCGTGCCGGATGAAATTATATTGATCGCTGCGCACGAATAGATTCCGCAGCGGTTCGGGATCGGGGACTGCCTTGACTCCGAACGACTGAGCGATCACCGCTGCTCGCTCTCCCAGCGTCGAATCATTGATTCCCTGCACCCGCAACACTTTCATCGGCACGATCGGCAAAAACATGTCCATGTTGATGTCCGCCACGATGGACTTGGCGTCCACCGTTGGATGTGCCGCAAAATATTTTGAGCCCAGCAGGCCTTTCTCTTCCGCGGTCACCAGCAGGAAGAGGATCGAGCGCTTCAGCTTTTCCGGATGCTGCTTGAGCGAAGCCGCAATGTCCAGTACTGCCGCGGTGCCGCTGCCGTCATCCATCGCTCCGTTGTAAATTTTGTCTCCGTTCACCGGTTCGCCGATTCCGATGTGATCGATGTGCGCGGAGAGCACCACATACTCATTTTTCAGCGCCGGATCGGTTCCGGTTAGCTTGGCCACCAGGTTTGCCGACTCCAGCGGAATCTTCTTAATTGACGCGCGCGCTTTCAGCGTCACCGCAAGATCAAAGTGCGGCAGCGGCTTGCGCTCTCTTCCCAAGGCGGCAACCTCGGCAAAAGAGTGCCCGGAACTTGCAAAGAGCGCTTCCGCCGACGCGGGATTGAACACCAGGCCGATCTTCAAACCGGCTATTTCGTTGAATTCAGGATCCGCCAGATCCATCGACGGATGCGCCCGGTTCAGCGACATCCGGCTCCACGGAATATCCATCGAAGCGGGATTCGGAATGCTGATAATGCCTACAGCGCCGCGCGACGCGTAACTCTTCCAACGCGGCCCGAGTCCGCCGTAATGCGCCGCCAAGGATCCCGGCACAGTGGATGGCGATCCCGCAAGATACACCACCACTTTTCCTTTCAAGTCCAGGCCCGCCAAATCGTCTACGTTATTTTCTGGAACTTGCAGGCCGTTCCCGGCGAACACCAGCGGCACGTTGATTTCTTCGTCAGTGCCTTCCACCCGCGTCGAAAAATAGCCGTCATCGCCCAGTGCCACCGGATTCGCTTGCCCATTGAGCGAAAGGAACGCGTACGAATTCTGCTCGTCGATTTGCAGCTGCACGAATT
>Ga0210402_10005910_pt1 | contig 10887 bp, 10 predicted proteins | sample IncBWC7MmetaG_FD_161055 | JGI IMG/M metagenome (GOLD analysis project Ga0210402, IMG submission 161055) | Forest soil microbial communities from Barre Woods Harvard Forest LTER site, Petersham, Massachusetts, United States - Inc-BW-C-7-M | ecosystem: Environmental > Terrestrial > Soil >... | reverse complement strand
GCACGGCGATCCCGACGACTACTTGCGTCGCACCCTCGCGCGCGCCGCTTTCCCTTTTCCCCCCTCAGGGGGCACTGTGTGACGGCCGCCGTCCAGAAAAATACGTTTTCTGGTGACCGCTAACAATTCAGGTCTACGATCGGCACGTTGTCCTCTCGGGGCTCCCTCCATATTCACTCTATTCATTACATCGATCTTCCGACGTTCTTAAAGATAGCGCAGCTAATGTGCTGGGACCATCGGACGCGATGCCTCGTTTAGCGCCGAACACCGGGGTCCACAGACGGCGTTCGAGGAAGTTGCGCCGGATAGGTACCGAGTCGGCATCGCGACCGGAATGTGACCAAATCGATCCGTAAACCCATGGCCGTGACGTCCCCGAATGCACTTGGGGCTCGCCACGGGTTACAGCAGCGGTTAACGGTATCCTGGAGTTTTCGGGATGTCGTACATCATCGAACAGGACAGTTCGGAACGAGAGTCAGTCGCGACCCACCGGTTGCTTGCGACAATGCCGCTCCGCGCCCAACTTTTTCATGGCGTCTCGTGGTTCATCATGGAACTCCGGTTATCGACGCTTGGCCTCGACGAAGCGGGTGAAATCGACATCATCGGCGGACGGCTCACCTTTAGCGATCCGGACGCGTACCGTAGCGTATACACCGAAGAGGCAGCGAGGTGGCCCGAAGCCGCGCCGGGATTCGTGGAGATGATGGCAACGCGGCGGTTCGTACAGGATGGCGGACTCGCATGGCCGCCGCCCATGGATCTCCTCGTCGGGGTCGAAGTGAAGTGCTCATACGAGAATGAGGGCGTCATCAAATCGGCAAAGGACTCTCCCGACAAGCTCCGGGATCTCCACAAGCAACTCCGGCGCGATGTGGATCTGGGACTCGACATGGTGAGCTTTCTCGACATCATCGCGAACCAGCCGGCAACCGGAAAAGACAGCGACGCATGGTGGAACGCATCCAGCCAAGCCTTCGCGACGCTCGACGCGGCAGACCCCATCCTCGCGAAACGCATTCCGGCAGGATTGCCGGTCGGCCACTGGGTATGGAGCGTGGGAGCCGTCGCTGGTGGCCATGAAGGGATACGCGGAGCTGGGGGACCGATCTGCGTCCGCCGACCGTCCCCAAACCCCCACACGCCGAAGCGCGTCCGCGTCGAAGAACTGCTCATCCAACTTCTCGGTGTCCTACCGCGGCCGCGCACGCCGCCTGTCCTCCTCAAGGACTGCAAGACGTGCCGGCGCATTCACCCATTCGCCGAAGGATCCGAGCCTGGTGACGGCTGTCTCAGCTAAAGAACTCACAGCGGCGTCGTATTCCCGGCAGTATGGCCTTCAAGGTAACCGTGTTGGTTCGGCTGAAATGCGGAAAGCGATCCTAGAGTCGGTTACGACAGTTTGGATTGCTCCCGACGAAACGGCGTCCTGGGAAGCTCCGGCGGATTAGTACCCGGAAGTCGGGTTCGATCCGCTGATGCTTCGAAAGCCCTTCGGCGCTTTGACGTAGCAGCAGCCTCATCGAATCCGCGCACCGCGATGGCCGTTGCGAGCTCCTGCATCGAACAAACACTCAGGCCGCAGCGAGCGCCTGAATAGCCCTCGCGATCTGGGTGTCCTCACCCGCCCACGCCGCCTCCGGCGAAAAGGGTTCTGATACATCTGGGGCGACTCCTCGCCCTTCAAGAATCGTGCCGGCCCATGTCCGATACTCGACAACCGGCAGAGCCACCCGGTAGCCATGGCCGACTTTGAACGAATTCGCGCCTACCACTCGGCCAGGCGTCTTCTCGCCGACAATCGTTGCCAGTTTGTCTTCGGCGGCAAAGGCAGCAATCATCTCGCTGGCACTGGCGGAATGCTGATTCACCAAAACCACGATTCTGCCGTGAAAGGGCTGGTCTCCCAACCCCTCCGTCTTGACCGCCACAGACTTGTCGCCAATGCCGAATTTGAGAATCAACGGAAAGAGGCCGAGCTTCGAAGGCGGGATTCGGTCGAACACCGGCAGGGACTCTTTATCGAAGCCCTTTTCCGCCCTTGATCGTGTCACGCTGTGGCCCACTCCTCTGCGGTCGGGACAGAGATGGCTCATAACACGTAGCGACCCCAGGACGCCGCCGGTATTGCCACGCAGATCGATGATCAGGCGATCGCAGGCGAGCTCGCGAGCCGCCGAGCTCACCGACGCAGCCACGTCGATGCCCACGATCCCGGGGAACATACTGACCTTCAACAGGCCGATGGAGTCCGCGAGCCGCTCCGAGGTCACGACATCGGGGATATTGACGGGCTGTTTCTTCGAGCGCGGGTCGGGGATGTCGATTGTCAATCGGGCGACTTTGTTGCCGGCTTGCGCGATGTCGGCCTCGATTCGCTCGCCCATGGGAAACTGCGGGGCTTCTGACGTCGAAACCTCGCGGCCTTTCAGTGTAAGGACAATGTCGCCCGAGCGGATACCTGCCTTCTCCGCAGCCCCACCCCGGTGGACGTCTTGAAAGCGCCAACGTGGGCCAAAGGAGGTCTCCGCCTTGATGACCGTGGCATTGATGGCTTGTCGCGCGGATGCAGCCTTGAAACGGATGCCAAAGAATCCCACATGGCTGGTCTTCAGCCCCAGTAGAAGTTCGTTCAATGCCTTCTCGAACTGATCTGGCGCCGCGTTGAGGATGGCCTCTCGCCGCTGGTTAACGAGGCTTGCCCAGTCTACGCCGTTCAGTTGAGGGTCATAGAAGCGTTTGCGGACAACCTCTGCGACATGATCCAGAATCTCCGACCGATCATTCCTTGTTAATTCAGTGTTTGTCTTCATGTGCGTTCGATAGGATCCGAAGCCCGTCACCGACGACTATGAAACCAGCCCACAGACGCGGCGGGGCCGCCTTCCCATACCTCCCGGTAATTCGCAGTTTTGCTTGCGTAAGCGCGGAGCCCACGTCCAAGCCAGATTCGAGTTGGCTGAAAAACTCCTTCATCAGAGTCCTTGTAAAGTCGTCGTCGGCGCTCCAGAGATTGGCGACGACTGCCTTCGCACCAGCAACAAGGAACGGCCGAACCAGGGTTGCCGATCCTTCTTGACCATTGATTTTGCCCGTGCCAGTGTCACAGGCGGACAGCGTGACAAGGTCAGCCTGAAGGGGCAGCGTTACAATTTCGCGGGCCTGCAGCAAGCCGTCTTCACGGCCCTGCGGATCATTGCGAAACACGAGCGCTGATCGGTCCGGATATCGAGTGCTGATTAGGCCGTGGACGGCAAAGTGCAGGATTCGGAATCGTGATAATGGCTGCTGCTTGAATGCAAATTCTGTTGCTTCGGCTCCCTTGAGTACCACGGAATCTCCGCCCACAATCGAGGCAACGGTCTTGGCCTCTTCCTCGGCTGCGGGTAGCGGGGGAAGTTCCGTTCCATCCAGGTCATAGATTCCGCGCTGAACCCTCAAGGACGCTTGCGTGGGCAAGCCTTCCCGGCGTTCAGGACCGCCGGCGGCGACGGCTAGCGCAGAAACTGCGCGGCGATCGGCTGCGGGGTTCTCCCGCAGTAGTGCGAGGACGGTGCCCGAAGGGGCGTAGGTAACCATGTGCGACTGCAACAAACTCTTGCCCGACGGGGCGATGAGTACCTCAAACGGAAGACCAGCCAGGGGACTGTCAGGCACGACGATCAACCGCTTTTTAAGACTCATCTCGGGAATGCTGCCCAAGAGATTCCTGTAGGCCTCGGCGGCCAGATGAGTCTCGTAGTCGTTTTGGCGGATGTTCTGCAGGAGAGCTTCAACGGAACGGCTGATGACGGCCTTGCCGGGTAGAGCATTCAAGCGCAGGCTTTCACCTGTCGCAACCAAGCAGTACGAAACAGGTTCGGCGAGGACGTATTCGATGAGAACTTCATCGGGACGCAGGCGCGCTCGCAGCGCGCTCGGCGCGACCGGTTGAGAAGTACGCATCCATTTACGGCTATTGGCAGCCTCGGCCGGAGAGATGGACTGTTCGGCTACCAGGATCCGATCGAGGATCTGTTGCCGCTGTGGTTTGTTCGTTGTTTTCTGGAGCGCCAGTTGGAGCGTGGAGATTTGTCTCGCCAAGGAGGAGGTTCCTCTGGCCAGCATCGCGCTTGTGGTGGGGGCCAGCCTCAAGAGATCTGCCACCGACCTGCCGCGAGCACCTTCAATGACGGAAAACGCTTCGGTCGCGCTTTTCAGATCGCGCGCCGTGAGAAGGAAATGGCCGACGTAGAGATCATCCATCACGGCAATCAGCGAACTCTTCGCGCTGGTGCTCGAAACGTTAGAGAGCATCCCATTCGCAATATCGGTTGCTTCCTGAAATGTATCGTCAGCCTGACGATACTGGCGGCGGGCAGCCTTGATTTCGGCGTAGGCCGCCAAATAGCGAGGCAGAGTGTAGCGATCACCGGCATTTCGGGTTGCCTCAATCCCGCCGGCCAAAGCCTGTTCGGCGGCATCCAATTGGCCACGCTCCCGATAGATGTTCGACAACTCCAGGGCAGCCTGCGATACCAGGCGGCGGGCGTCGACTTTGTTGGCTAGCTCGAATGCCTGCTGAAGCTCGTCAATAGCAGTACTCTGGCGGTTGGCCTTTAGTGAGAGCCTCGCCATCTGGATCAATAGATCGGCTTGATATCCGTAGCTTTGGCGCTCGACCGCAGCATTCAGCACGCTCTGTAAGATCTTGGTTGCTTCCGGCTCCTGGCCAGCAGCCGCCAGGGCGCGCGCCTTCTCTGTGTATGTCATGACTGGATCCGCTAAATCCGGAGTGGATGCCACGACCTTCAGCGCGCGGTCCAGATATTCGAGCGCCTGCTCGGGGCGTCCGAACTCCGTGAGGCCACTTCCGATCAATGTAAGGTATCTAATCTGCCCTCCAATATCACCGTTCTTGAGCGCGTGGGACAGAGCGTTGCCGATGCTCATGACTGCGCCGGAGTGATCGCCCTGCAGGAAGCTGATGATACCCAGCTCGCCCGTCGCGCGCGCTTCCCAATCTGGGTCCTTAAGCGATTTCGCCAGCGTCAGGGCCTCGGTCCAGTCCGTCTGTGCCAGACCATCATCGAAGTCCAAATCCACGTCGCCCTTCACGACGAGACAGCGGAGCTTCAGCCTGGGGTCGTTCTGAACGATTGGATTATCGAGATAATCGGAGAGAGTTTGCGAGACCTCAATGAGCGGCAACTGCGGAAGACGCCCTCTGATGGCGCTGATCCTCGCGTATAAAGCGTTTCTCTCGTCGCCGGCTGCAGTAAACATCTGGTCTGCCTTTGAAAACAGGGGCTCGGCTCTCGACCAGTTCTTCAGCCAAGCCAGACGGTCGGCCTCGGCTAACAGATCCGCAGCGGTTTGGGGATGAGCGTTCCCAATCGCCGAAGCGAGGATAACCAACGCAATCACGAGTCTGGTGATTTCATGAATCCCAGCCGTACGTTTCACTCCGGGCCGAGGCGAAGCCCGCGATTTGGTGGGCCAGTTGAGAGGCGACCCTGCCGCGCGATTCCCACGAACTTGATGTCTCATGAAGAAGCAGGCCATCGTTTCACCTTTATCAATCCAAAACGACTGCGTACTCGCGCCAGGCGGAGGTTCCGATACGGATCGCCAACACGTAATCCCCACGTGGCAAGTTGCGGAGATCGACCGCGACAGCAAGAGTCTCGGCAGCTCCATCCCATGCCGCCGTGCCCGTGGTGCTAACGACAGATTCACCGGCTTGGTTTCGGACAAGCACAGAGTACAGACCGTCCTCCATTCCAACGGGTAGCTCGATGCTGAGATCGAGCTTCGCCCGGCTCAAATGTGGGGCGAGGGGCTCATTGGGCGCTTGTTTACGCTCCGACCTCTCTGCCGTCCTGTTCCGGAAGTCGAGCACCGCCCTGAGGGCTATCGGGACTTGTTGAGCGACAGTCTCATTTCGAGTCCGCCCGGGCGTCGCGAAGTGCCAAATGAGCCCGGTAAGCAGTAAGCCCAACAAGCAACATAATGCCGCTCCGCCGATGAGACGCCGTCGTGATTTCCGCCGAATAGCGTGGTACTCGAGGAAGCATGGTGAACACGTCGCGATGTGGTCGACGATGTCCTCCGCCTCAGGAAACTTCAGATTTCGCCCCGCGATTGATTTGAGGGCTGCCGATCCGGGACAACCGAGGCGCTCTGGATTTGGAAAGCCCGATCTGACGTATTCGGCGGCAAGCTCTAGGAGCCTCCGCTCCTCGCGGTGGGTGAACTGTTTAGCCGCGCCCTTCTCGTCTATCATTCCTGCTCCTTACCGTTTCGTCGCTTCGCCTGGTTCTCAAGGAGCGTCTCGTAGGCTTTCTTCACGCCGTAGTAAAACCGCGATTTTGCTTGCTCTACCGTGATTCCTGCAAGCCGCGCAGTCTCTTTCCAGGAAAATCCTAGCGTGCGGAAGTTGAGCATGTGCTTTATCTGGTGAGGAAGATATGAAACGAGGAAGTCCAGAGCCAACTTCGTTTCCATCGCCGCAACCCAATCCGGCGCTCTGGGCTTGTGATTCTCCTCGAGTTCGTAGAGGAGACCCTCGTAAGCCAAGCGACTGTCTCTCAAGAGTTGGGAGCGCACGCAGTGGTGGAACGCCGTAATCAGGTATCCGCTTAGGTTGCGTTCCACATCCGGCTCGTCGCGAAGCCGAGCAGACACCTCCATCGCGACTTGCTCCAGGAGTTCTGCGGCGCGCGCGCCATCGTGCAACTCGATCTCAACGTGTCGATATGCCCACGGCCAAAGCTTCCGCGAGGCTTCGAGGAGGCGTGCATCAAGTGGACTGCCGCGCCTATCCTGCGGCCGGATCCAGAATTCTGGTATCCGGTCGGAGCCTCGGTCCCGTTTCCTCCGCTGTGCCTCTCCCATCGCTTTGGCCCGCGCGAACAGTCGTCGGCAGAGGGTTGATCACGAATGAAGTCGAATGCGAGTATCCCCTCTATTTAAATAAGCCATGGACGCGGCAAAAAGTTAGAAAGATTTTGCATGGTTTAGATGCCCACAGGGTTTATGGGGCGAGATTTCGTAAGGTTCAGTACGGTCCATCGGCTGCGCACCCGGGGGACTACCGGCTAGGCACACCCTCGCAGCCAAACAGCATAATAGCAACCCGGCAGCGAGAAGGTCCAAGCCGTTGCGCTAGGCAATCTGAAGTCCGCCCACAGGAGATCTTCGTGAAATTGCGCCAGCTGCTCCGAACGGTGACGGACATCTCTGTCTATCAACCGGTGGGGGTGAATGTGATGAATTTCATGGTTCCAGGCACATCCAAATCTGACTTTCCATGCTGCGAACTACTTATTTCAGTAGAAAGCCAATCTGGCGGATGCCGAAACTCGGCGGCGGTTCGAGGGGGCATGAAACGCTACAAGGTACCACCAGAGCGGGCCGGCGACAATATGAAGGCAGGCCGGAGGAAAGGCCGGAAGGTTGGCAAGCCCAGGGGGAAAACTTGCCGCTGGAGTGCGGAGTTGGATGAGGTTCTAAAGACCGCCTGGGCTCGTGGAGGTCTGCGCGCCGCGCGGCGGGCTATCCGTCAGCACCAACCCACGTGGTCCAGGTACTCGGTCAAGAAACGCGCTGCGGCGTTGGATTTGTGCCGGCGAAGGGCGCCGCGCTGGACGGACGCGGATGAGAGCCACCTGCTCTGGTCCATCGACAGCAATGCGTCGCTGGCACTGATTGCGGAGCGGCTCGGCCGAACTGTTGCGGCTGTCCGGAAGCGGCTTCGGGATCTCGACTACACTGCAGAGAGTCTGGGCGGATTCAAAGTCAAGGATGTCGCCGACATGTTCGCGGTTCCACCTGCCAGGGTTCAATACTGGGTCGCCGAAAAGCTTCTCCTTACCAAAGGTGGCCGCATCACCGATAGTTCGGTGTCGAAGTTCCTCGCTGACCATCCGGAGAAAATAACATTCGAGAGTCTGAGCGTGGACATGCAGAATTGGCTTCGCGAGATGGGATACCCGGACCGCGCCAAGCAGAAAGCAGCCGGAGGGGACAACGAATGAGGTTTAGGCGCTTCGAACAACACAATAGCCGTCGGCAGCTTCAAGCCATTCGGAAAACGACGGGTAGTCCCGGGGACGAGCTTGGGCCCCCTCATCATGGCATCGCTGATTGTAATGAATGAGCCGTTGGTAGCGAGGGTGGTGAACGACCTCGTAGCGCAGTGCCGCGTACCATCCTTCGGACCGCGCCGCGCTCCGCCAGTTCGACTCGCCGGAACGAATGAGGCTATAGAAAAGAGATCGGATCCACAGAGGGCCAGCACCGGAAGCGGGCAGAAGGTTGGGGCATCGGTCTCGCAGTTCATTCGCCACAGCTTCATGAAGGGGTTGCCCCGGTTTGGAGACAGCGTCGACCCAGAGTGCGAAAGCTCGCGATTCGAGCAGTTCGGTGACGGCTTTGTTGAGGCGCGACGCTTCCACCGCTCCAAGAGCATGAACAGCCCGCGCCTTCTCGGTTCCGGGACTGGCCAGGCTGCGCGTAGCAAGAACCTCCGACGTCCATTGTTCCAGTGTCGGCCATCTGACCGGCGCTGTCTGGCGCCAATCGGCCTTGGAGCGCTCCCACGTCGTCCAGGCTTGTTCGGTGCGGAGATCCTTGTAGGCGTAGTACATCAGGGCATCGAACCAGCCCTCCGCGCTTGCCGCGGCGAAACAGTGTGCGGTCACCCACTCTTCCAAAGATTTCCAAACGGGAAGACTGTCCTTTTGTTCCCGATTCTGGCTCTCCAAGAACCCGGAGCACCGAGACTGCAAGGCGGACCGCACAATTTGTGGAAGCTGCTCTGCGGTTTCAGTAATGACCCGTACCCACAAAATGATCATGTGCCATTCCGCGAAGGCCGCCGCGCCATCCGCCAATTGCCGCCAAGGCACCAGGAGTGCCCCCTGCAGTGCTTCTTGTTTTCTGTCGCGCCGAACGTTGAGAACGAGGTTTGCGGTGTCTCTTTTCGCCATCCACGGCTCATTTCTGGGGGAGGCCGCTTGGACTGGTGGTCAAAGCTTTTTTACTGTACCAACTCCAGTGCTTCGGTGGAAGAGCCAGAAATCGACCAACACCTAGTAGCCTGCACGACGTCGGCGCTCGTCTCGGGGGGAGACCAGGAGAACTGTAATGCGGGGTGATCAATGATCTTCAAGATCGGCGAATGCCGGGAGGTCGTGTTCTGGGTGTTGCTGCTCGGCAGTTGGGAGTTTTTGGCATCGCCAGGAAGCCAGACCGGCATTATCGGTACCGTCGGCACAGCCGCATTCCTGGCGTACGCGTGGGCAAATCTCGATCGATTGAGAGGACTTGGCCTCAATTACGCGCGCTGGCGATCGGCCGCCCGGGCAGACTGGGTCCTCGCCGCCGTGGCCGGCGTACTGGCCGGCAGCACTGTCTTTGTGATCGGGACAGTTTCGGGACAAAACATGAGGCTAGGCGAAAACTGGAAGCTTATCGCCCTCCAGGTGACGTTGGGGCCGGTGCTCGAAGAGATTGTGTTCCGCGGTTACCTGTTCGCGGTCCTGATGTGGCTGTTGAGCAAGGCAGCCAGTGACTCTGGCAGGGGCGCGTGGACAGTGGTTTTCGCCGCGGTGGTCTTTGCTCTGGTTCATCTCGCGCAACCCGGCGTCAGTTGGCTACAATTGGCGTGCATCACCTCAACGGGAACCCTGTACGGCTGGATCAGGTGGCGCTCTGGATCGACGGCTCCCGCGGTCGTTTCACATGCGGCATACAACCTGGCCCTCTATGCGATCAGCGGTGCCATGTTGCTCGGGGAGAAGGCCTCGCGATGAATCGCTTGTTGTCGTTCTAAGTTGACAGCTTAAATGTTGACATTTATGATTGTCCCTGTCATGATGGAGGTGGATCTTGATTCCGGCGTTTGACCACAACACTGGCGCGTTGCCACCGGGAAACCATCAGGCAACGTTGGAGCAGATCGGGAAACGCTTCGGTTTCACGCCGCGTCGTCGATGGTTGTTGAAAGGGCTCCGGGTCGCAGTCGAGGCTTTTTGGGCGGCGGGCGTTCGAGAAGTCTACGTTGACGGCAGCTTCTGTACGGAGAAGCCAGATCCCGGTGATATCGACGGCTATTGGGTTGAGCCGGACGATGGTGTCTATGATCGCATCGATCCCTATTGGATCGACTTTGAATTGGTTTTGGTTCCGCTCGTACGGAAGTGGAAGTGGCGCATGTGGAGTGATCATGGAGTTGAGTTCTTCGTTCATCCGGCAATGCAGGCAACTCCCGAATTGGGATTTCCGGAGTTCTTTCGGCAGGATCGGGACGGGCAACCGCGAGGCGTGATTCAAGTGGTTAAGGCTGGCAAATCATGATCAAGAGCGACGCGCAAAGAGAGCGAACCGTGGCCCAGATTGCGGGTTTTCAACAAGCACTCGCCAAGGTGGCACAGGACAAGCCTGACAAGCGCTCCACCGCGATTCGCGGAAGCTATGAGAGCATGATAAGGCAACTCGAAGATGAGCTGGGCGAGTACGACCGGCTGAAGTCCGGCGAAGTCGCTCTGCCGCACGTCGAACGGCTCGATCAAATAGCACCCTTCATCACAAGGATCCGGATTGCCAAGGGCGTTTCGCAGACCGAATTGGCGAAGCGTTTAGGCGTGAGCAAGCAGGTGATCAGCCGTTATGAAGAGAGTGAATACCAGACAGTGGCGATCTCCAGGCTCCAGGAGATTCTTGATGCCATCGGCATCAAGGCAAACGTGACGCTGAGCGCGTAAAAGCCAAGTGCAGCCACACCGTCTAGGCCCGCGGTGTTAGCGGTCACCAGAAAACGTATTTTTCTGGACGGCGGCCGTCACACAGTGCCCCCTGAGGGGGGAAAAGGGAAAGCGGCGCGCGCGAGGGTGCGAC
>Ga0210402_10005909_pt1 | contig 10888 bp, 10 predicted proteins | sample IncBWC7MmetaG_FD_161055 | JGI IMG/M metagenome (GOLD analysis project Ga0210402, IMG submission 161055) | Forest soil microbial communities from Barre Woods Harvard Forest LTER site, Petersham, Massachusetts, United States - Inc-BW-C-7-M | ecosystem: Environmental > Terrestrial > Soil >... | reverse complement strand
ATGACTGGGGGCAGCCCAATCAGATCAGGCGCGCGCTTCGAGCACTAGGTTGAAGGGGGTTTCGGTGGCGCGGCGGAAGTGACGGAAGCCTCCGGCTTCGACGACTTCACGGAGGCGCTTTTCGCCGGCTTGCGCGCCGAGCGCGGGGCCGCCGAAGGCGAGCGAATGCGGCACGCACAGCATGGTCGAGGCCGAGTAGTACACGCGACCGACGGGGTTGTGGTTTTGCTCTTGGCGATCGCTCGCGAAGGGCTCGACGATCATCCACGTGCCGTCGGGCGCGAGGGTTTCGCGCACGCGGCGCGCGGCGCCTTTCGGATCTTGCATGTCATGCAGGCAGTCGAAGTGCGCCACGAGATCGTAGCCGTTGCCGGGGAAATCCGTGGACGATGCGACGGCGAAAGTGACGCGGTCGGCGACGCCTGCGGCGGCGGCGCGCTTCTGCGCGAGCTCGATCGAGCCCGCGTGATAATCGAAGCCCCAGAAGCGCGAGTTCGGGAAGGCCTTGGCCATCAAGATCGTGGACGCGCCCACGCCGCAGCCCACGTCCGCCACGCGCGCGCCCTTTTTCAATTTGGCTTCTACGCCTTCGAGCGCCGGGATCCACGCTTGCATCAGGTTGCCGATGTAGCTCGAGCGGAAGAAGCGTTCGGTGCCTTGAAACAGGCACGGGTGTTGATGGCCCCATTCGACGCCGCCACCGGTTTTGAAATTCTGCGTCATCTTGTCGACGCCCGCCCAGCACGCGGCCGCGACCTCGAACAGGCCGGGGAAGAACGCGGGGCTGGTTTCGTCGGCGAGCGCTGCGGCTTGTTCGGCAGGCAAGGTGTAGCGGCTCGTCTTCGGATCGTAAGTGACGTAGCCGCCGGAGGCTTGCGCATCGAGCCACTCGCGCACGTAGCGCGGTGCGGTCTCGGTGCGCGTCGCGAGCTCTTCCGGCGTGCTCGGACCGTGTGCGGCGAGCGCCTTCCACAAGCCGAGCCGGTCGCCGATCACGACCAGGATGGAGCTCATGGTCGCACCGATGTCGCCGACCGCTTGGTTGATGAATTGATTGAGCTTGGTTTCGTCGATGGTCATGGTGTCTTCCTTCAAGGTGCGGAAATTTCCGCTGTTTTTGTGGGTTGCTCAGGGATGCGTGTCGAGAAATGTAAAGTCACGGGAAACAGGCACGAGCTCTCGGTGCAGGCTTGGTAGCGGAGCGCCACGTCGACGCTGGCGAAGCCAGCGCTCGACCTCGAACCCGCGCCTGAGCTCGCCGCGCAGCGCGCGACCACTGCCGTGTCACCGCGAAATGTGGCGATGGTGCGCGCGCCGAACGTGTACGGCACGGCCGGCGGATACATCGCGGGCTCTAGTTCTATCTCGCGGCTCTCGAACAGCACGCGCGTGGCGATGAAGTTCGGCGCGCTCGGCTGATCGGACATGATGTGATAGCCGGGCGCGATGTGCAGCGTGACGCGCACGCCGCACGCGAGCGGCGAGAGCCCCACGGTCACGACGCGCTCGGGTGCGAGCAGCGCGCGTTCGGGCACTGCGCTGCGCGCGCAGCCGCAGCTTCCGAGCGCGCTCAGCAGACCGAGCGCGAGCCCTGTAGCCGAGCGGTACACTAACCGGACTCCGCGGTCAGACGTCCAAGCTCGGCGCGCACTGCCTGGAATGTAGGATCGAAGTGCGCCGTGTCCGGCAGGAGAAAGAGCCGTATTTTGCCGTGTGGATCGATGATCAGCGTGGCGTCGAGCACGGCTTGCGCGCGATCGTTGAAGGCCGGCTGCGCGTGCGGCGGCGCGAACGTGGCGGCGACCTTGCCCGACGCGTCGCGCCCCGAGAGCACACCGTTCGCGACGTGGCTCTGCGCGTAGCTCGCCCACACCGGTGCGGACTCTTCTACGTCGAGCAGCACGACGCGCACGTGGCGCGTCGCAAAGCCGTCGGCAATTTGCCCCAGATGCTCGATCTCGGAGTCGCAATACGGGCACCAGGAAGCGGTGAAGTGCAGCACCACCCAGTCCCCGCGCAGCGCCGACAAGCGCACCGCGCCGCCGCTGTCGGCGGGCAAGGAGAAGTCGGGCGCGAGCGAGCCGGGCTGCGGCGCGCCCATGTCCGGGCGCACCGCGCCGCCGAGCCCCGGTCGTTGCCAAACCGGAACGTCCGCGGCCGCGCTGGCGCAGCCCGTGCAAAGGGCCAGCATAGCCGCGCATTTCTGCGCGGTTTTCGCCGAAAACATCAGGCGCCCTGCAAGGCGTGCTCGAGCGCGTGCTCGACGTGGACGAGCTTCGCGTCGAAGTGCGCGGTGTCGAGCAAGGTGAAGAACTGAATCCGGCCCTCGCGATCGATCACCAGGTTGGAAGTGACGACCACTTGCTTGCGATCTTTGACGCCGGGGTTCGCGTGCGTGGGCGTGAAGCGCAAGCTCACCGCGCCGTCCGGATCGTGCAGCACCGGAAACGGCAGCTTCATGCGCGCCACGTACTCGTTGAAGGCCTCGTCGCTCTCGGCGACATCGACCGCCACCACTCGCACGCCTTGCGCGCCGTAACGCTCAGCGAGCTCAGCCAGGTGCGGCTGTGCCGCCGCCGAGAACGGACAGAACGATGTCACGAACGCCAGCACCACGACCGAGCCCCGCAGCTCGGACAAGCGCACGTGGGCACCCGATTGATCGACCAGGTCGAAATCCGGCGCGAGCTCGCCGATGTGCGGTGAGCCGAGCTCGCCCGTCACGAGCACGCTCGGGGGCAGCGTTGCGGGATCGCTCGGGGCAGACGCCGGGGCTGCCTGCGCGACCGGGGCGCTGGGCCGCGCGCTTTGCCCGGCGCAGCCCAGGAGCGGCACAGCTGAGACTAACAAGTAGCTGAAATGACGATTGATTTTGGCCATGGGTTCCTCTCGGTTGTGAAACCCAGAGTGCCCGTCTGGCCGCTCCCGAACATCGGGGGGATCCCCTATTTAGGGTCGGATTCGGTCTTCGGCTGCTTGAGCGCGTAGGCGGCTGCGGCCGCGCGATTCTTCAAGCCCAACTTGCCCAAGATTTTGCCGACGTGGTGCTCGACAGTTTTTGGGCTGATGAACAAGCGCTTACCGATTTCGGCGTTCGACAGGCCTTGGCTCAAACAGGCGAGCACTTCGTACTCGCGTTCACTGAGCACGCCTTCGCTGCGCCGACCTGGGCCCGTGCCGACGCCGAGCTCGCGCAGCACCTCCGAGGCGCGATCCACTTCGCGCGCGGCACCGAAGCGCTCGAACTCGTCGCGCGCGCGCCGCGCGATGTCGCTCGCGCCGTTCGGATCGCTGCTCATGAGCGCACGCGCCAGCCCGAGCCGAGCGCGCGCGGCTTCGAATGGCATCTCCAGCGCCGCGAAGTGCCCGAGCGCATACTCGAAGTGGACCCAAGCGCGCGGCTGAGCTTCGGCCAAGGCAACCAGGCCGAGCGCGTACTCGCCCGCAGCGATACAAGCGCCGCGCTCGGCGGCCGTCGCGATCGCCACCAAAGCGCGCGCCGCCTCGCCCGCGCCCCCGAGATCGCCCGTGTCGACTTTGGCTTCTACGAGCAGCGCGTACAGCGGCGCGGCTTGCATGCTGTCGCCACTGACCAGCGAAAGCCGGCGCGTGAGCAGATTCACGGCCTGCGCGGCGTCGTTTCGGGCCAGGCTGAGCTTGGCCAGGGCACGCACGCAGGCCGCGTTTTCCTCGTGTCCCGACAAGAGCTCGGCCGCTTCGGACAGCCGCCCTTGCACCACGCGCAACTCCGCAAGCTTGCTGTACATGTGCACGGCGAAGGCCGGATTGCCGCGCAGTGCCATCTCGATGCCCGCGCGCAATTCCTGCTCTGCCTCGACGAAGCGCCCCAAGGAAAGCAGCACCGAGGCGTAGTTCAGGCGGCAGAACGTGTACATCGTGAGGCCCTTGATGCGCTTGGAGACCTCGTCGGTGACGCGGCACCACTGCGCGAGCTTCTCCATCTCGGCTGCGCCCTCACAGGTCGTGAGCATGTTGCAGCAGGCCTCACAGACCGTGAAGAAGCTGCGCTGCTCGCCGGCCGTTACCGCCGCCATCGCTTCGTCGAGCCGAGCGAAGCCTTCCGCCGAGCGACCTTGCGCGACGAGCGCTCGACCGACCTGGCTCAGCGCCACGATCTCCAAATCCACATCGCCGATGCGCCGCGCGAGCTCCAAGGCCTCGCCGCAAACCCGGGCCATCTCTTCGGGGTCGTGCACGCGGCGGCCGCGGGCAAATAGTAGCCAGCCGTGCTCGACGCACGGCTCGAGGCCGTCGAGCAGGGTCGCCGCGCGCTCGAGCCAGCCGTTCCAGGCGGCGCTGTTGCCGGCCGCGATCAGGTATTCGTTGGCCAACCAAATGGCGGCGCGTGCCGCGTCGCGTCGCGCGCCGAGCGCGCGATAACGCGCGAACGCGCGCTCGCGCACTTCACGCGATTCGTGCCACTCGCCCAGCCACCAGCGCGCTTCACTGAGACCGTCGAGCACCTCGGGAGAATCCGGCTCGAGCGTCGCAGCCTGCTCGAAGCAAACCCGCGCCTCGGCCCAGCGCGCCTGAGCCAGCGCGGCGCGCCCCTGCCCGAGCGAGTCCACGACCGAAACCATGGCCGAGTATCTCGCAGTTCGGGCGGGGCGCCGCAAGCGCCGCTGGGTTTCTCAAGGCTTCTTCAGGGCTTCACAGCCGAGCAAACCTTTGTCGCCGCAATGGGTCGCCAGGCAATCCGTCATGCTCGCACGCCCGAAGTCCGTCATGCCGGAGAGAGTCTGACGGCAATCAGCAGGGGTAGGAGCGAGGGCTTGGTTCGCGCAGCTCTTCGCGATGTTGTCACACGCGAGCGCGACGGGTGAGCTCAATGCGTTGACTCCAGCGTCGCTCGCGTTGGGAGCCGCACTCGGATCCGGGCAAGCCGCCATCAGCGCAGCGTGGCCGCACAGGTTCACGCGCGCCGGATCGCACAGTTCGTTGCCCTTCAAGTGGCGAAGGCACGACACCGCCGCTTGGGCGACCTTCGGCTTGAACGCGGACTTGAACTCAGCGCAGCGCTTGGCCGCAATATTGCTACACACGCCTTCATCCGAAGGCCCGACCGCCGGGCAATCCTCGGGCACGCCGACGTTGTCGTCGCACGCGGGCGGCGGGGGCGGCGGCGGAACGCGTTCCACGACGGCAGCAGACGTCACCACGGGCGCCGCTGAACCCATCGCCGCGATGCGCAGCTGTTCGCTACGGTCGTGTTGGGCCTTGGAGTCACGCGCGAGCCACCCGCCGACGCCACCTGCAGCCAGAGTGCCTGCCAGCACCAAAAAACCCGATCGCTCGATGACCATGCGCGCTCTCCTCAAAAGGGAGCAGCGCACGACCGTACTATGCGGCCGTGCCACTGCCCTCAGTGCGACTTAAAAGCACGCGGTGTGCCAAAGCCAGCAATGCTGGAAATGCAGTAGTTAGTGGGCAAACTAGCGATCGTGAGTGTCAGATTCGCACACTGCACGCACGATTGCCTCATCGAAGAACGGGGCGCGGACTCCTGCGGTCTCCTGAGTTTGCTCGTGGCCTTTGCCCGCGATCAGCACGAGATCGTCGGGGCCCGCTTCACGCACGGCCCGTTCGATGGCGCGCGCGCGATCCAATTCGCGGCTCACTCCTGGATGACCGGCCAGGCCCTCGGCGATCGCATCGAGGATCGCAGTGGGATCTTCCGTGCGCGGATTGTCCGAAGTGAGGAGCACCCGATCCGCGGCGCGCGCGGCCGCTCCGAGTAACGGTCGCTTGTTGCGATCGCGATCCCCGCCCGCACCAAACACGACGCTCAAGCGACCCGCACACAAAGCCCTCGCCGTGACCAAGGTCCGCGTCAACGCGTCCGGCGTGTGAGCGTAGTCGATGACGACGTGCGGGCGCTGATGCACCAATTGAAAGCGCCCGGGCGGCGGTGCAGCCTGAGCGAGCAGCTCAGTGGCGACTGCCGCCGGGACCCCCGCAGCCAACGCGGCTGCCAGCGCGGCCAAAGCATTTTCGACGAAAATCTCACCGATCGCGCGGATGCTCAGCGTTGCTGGGAGATTGAGAAAACGCGCCGAGGGCTCGAGCGCGAAGTGCGTGCCCTGCAAGCCGACCCGCACGGAGTGCGCCCACAGATCCGGCAGCGCCCACGCTTCACCGCGCGAGGCCAGGCCATAGCGCACGACCTCGACGCCGGGCGGGACAACTTCGGCGAGCAGCTCGGCAGCTGAATCGCATGCGTTGAGCACCGCGACGCCGCCGGGCGGCAGCGCCATGAACAGCTGCGCTTTGCTGGCCAAGTAGTGCTCGGGCGAGGCATGCGCATCCGAATGATCCAAGCTCAAGTTCGTGAACGCGGCGACGCGGCAAGGCCAAGCTTTGGCAAAACCGAGCGCGAGCGCTTCGCTCGTGAATTCGACCGCCGCATAACGACCTCCGGCGTCGCGACATCGCCGCATGGTCTCCAGAAACCCGGGGTAATGCTCGGGCACCTTCAAACGCGCTTCGTCGAGGAACGAGCCCAGCGTCGTGACGCGCGCCACGGGCCGCCCGAGCGCGCCGAGCAAGGCGGCCACCAGGCCCGTGGTGGAGGTTTTCCCGTTCGTGCCGGTGACGCCGACCGTGAACAGCGACGCCTGCCAGGGCGGCGGTTCGGGCGGTGGGCGGACGTCGGTCATGGTGCGGCTCGTGGCGACTTTTTTAGGCGAATACCGAGGAGTATGGCCCGAAAAGCCAAGGGTGATAAGCGCGGCCGCGTCCGTAAGATCGAGGTCCTGACCGAGCCCCGTCACACTTTGTCGGGCTCGGCCGATGACCAAGAGCGACCATGGTGATGCCGGCAGACCTCGGGCTACGAGAGCCACACGATAAACGGACTCGGCTCGCCGATCCTGCGCTGCGGCGCGCGGTCGAAGCCGCGGTGAAGCGCCGAGTTCGCGGCGGCGACGCGGACGACATCGTGCAAGCCGCGCTCGCCGACGTGCTCTCGGCCGCGCGCGTGCCCGACGATGCCGAGGAATTCCGACGCTTCGTCTTTGCCGTCACGCGGAACAAAGTGTTCGATCATTTCCGGCGCCGCGTGCGCGAAGTCCCCGAAGAGGAAGCGCTCGAGCCGGCCGCGGCCGAGGCCCCGCTCTCCGCGCGGGACATCCTACGCTGGGCCGAGGAAAAGCTTCCCGACGCCGAGGCCGAGCACACGCTCGAGTGGATGCTGCGCGAAGGCGATGGCGAAAAGCTCGAGCACATCGCGCGCGACGCGCAAGTTCCCGCGCCGCGTGTGCGACAACGCGTCTCCCGCTTGCGCCGCTTCCTGCGCGAGCGCTGGGCCGCGGAGCTGATGCTCACCGTGCTCGGCCTGGTCGTGCTCAGCTCCGGCGCGATCGTGTACTACGCGCACCAGCACCAGCCGCACGAAGTCGCCAAGCCCGAGCCGCAAATCTCCCCCGAGCTTCCGCCCTCCCCCGAAGAGCGCGGTCGCGAGCTGCGCCGCGCCGCGCTGGAACGCTGCCCCACGGGTGACGCTGCGCAATGCCTGGAAGGCCTGGATCGCGCGCGCGCCCTGGACCCGACCGGCGACCGAGCTCCCGAAGTTGCGAACGCGCGCAGCGCAGCCGCCGCACGCCTCGCCCCAACCCCGAGCGCACTCCCGATCCCGAGCGCGACGACGGTGCCGAGCGCGACGCCCATTCGACGCACAGCGCCGCACACCGCACCCACTTCCACGGAGACTCCGAGTCCCCGAATCGCGCCCAAGGTGACACCGAGTTTCGGTTCGTCGGGCTCATCGATCTAGCGCGCCCCAAACCGCACCACCCGAACGTGGCAGAACAGGTCGACTCAACCTGCGTTCGCGTTGATCTCGCCAAGATCCGTTTGGCATGTTCGTTGCTGGGCAAAGCTCGGATGAAGCTGGGTGCGCTCGCGCTATTTTGTCTGACCGGCTGCGGACCCATACCGGACGTCGCGCGGGCGCGCGCTGCGACGGATTTACAGTGTGCGCCCGAGCAAATCGCCACTTACCGCGCAGAAGACGGCTCCACCGTCGCGCGCGGCTGCGGCGCTTGGACCCAATACGAATGCTTCCGCGCGCAGAGGGAGTTCAACCGATTTGGCGTGAACGACACTGTGGTTTGCGTCCGAGAAGCCCCAGCACAAATCAACGCCGATGCCCCCGCTCCTGCTCTGGTCGAGGCGCCCTTCTCCCCCCCAACCCCTGCCTCCGCTGGCAGCGATGGCAAGCACGGAAACATGCACATGAGCCCGCGCCCGACGGCCAAGCAATCCCCGGCTTGGAACTCTTCCGATCCCGATCCCGTTCTCGACTAGGCGCAGCTTGCACGCTCGAAACTTCGAGCTTCGAGCTCCGCGTCACACTCCTCATCGCTCCGCCGATGACTAGCTGAAGCGCCGTAATCGACGGCTGCCGCTCACGATGCGCGTGAGTGAGCGCGTCGTGACGAGACGCTTCGCGATTCGGCTTTGCCGAGGAGGCTCGTCATGGAGCGAGTGTGCGCGCGCCGGTTGGGCGTGGGGGGATGGGTGTGTCTAATGAGCGCGATTGCGATCGCGCTGGGCAGCGAGAGCCGGGCTCGGGCCGCTGAGCCTGAGTCTTCGGTGCCGCCCGTGATCGAGCTCACCGAGACGGCGGAGCTGCCGGGAGTCGTGATATTTCCGGCGCGAGCGAGCGGACCGCGGCCGATCACGGTCGTGCTGCACGGCATGTGCGGCGAACCGATCCGCACGTGCAGTCACTTCGCGGCGCAGGTGACCGAGAGCGCGAATCTGGTGTGTCCGCGCGCGAGTCAACGCTGCGCGGGCGGCGGGGTGAGCTGGCCGCAAGCGGGCTTCGCGGACGCCGTCGAGGCCGCCGTGCAGCGCGCAAAGACCGCCTTGCCCGAAGCCGCGGACGACGAGCACGGCCGCACGCTGATCGGCTATTCTTTGGGCGCGTATCGCGCGCTCGAGATCGCGCAAAATAGCTCGGGCAAATATCCGCGCGTGATGCTGATCGGCGCCAAAGTCTCGCTCAACCAAAAACTGCTCGCCGAAAACGGCGTGCTGCGCGTGCTGCTCAGCGCCGGCGGCTGGGACATGATGCACGACCCAATGCAGCGCGAGGCCGAGCGCGCGCTCAAAACCGGCGTTGTAACGCGGTTCTTGGATTTGGGGCCGGTCGGGCACGCGTTCAGCCCGAGCTTCGCGAGCTATTTGCCGACTGCGTTGGCCTGGCTGCGCGAGGGCTGAGTCGCTTTCCGCGATCAAGACGCGCGCTTCGGACACTAGCTCGGCGTGCAGGGTAGCGTCGGGCAAGTCGTGATCGTGGGTTTGGTGGGTGCGCTCAGCGCGACGCAAGCGGCGTGTGCCAGTCCAAGAGCGCTCAGCGCGGCCGCAGCAGAGAGTCGAAGCATGAGTCAGAACAACGGCGCGGGTGGCGCAAAGGGCGGAGCGCGGAGCGCGGTGCACGGCGCGCTCCGCGCGCAGGGCAAGGACATCGTCGACGCGGCCGGCCAGGTCGTGGTGTTGAAGGGCTTCGGCCTCGGCGGCTGGCTCGTGCCCGAGGGCTACATGCTCGGCAACCCGGGCGGCAAGGACAGCCCGCGCGGGATTCGCGCCGCGATCGAGGCCAAAATCAGCGTCGCCAAGGCGAGCGATTTTTTCGCGACCTATCAACGGAACTACGTGACCGAGGCCGACATTCAGGCGATCGCGCGCTGGGGCTTCAATTCGGTGCGCTTGCCGCTCAATGCCAACTCGCTCATGCCCGAAGCCGGGCAACCCAAAGTCGCGCCGTATCGCTACGACGAAGCCGGCTTCAAGCCGATCGACGATCTGGTGCGTTGGTGCCGCGCGGCCGGGCTGTACGTGATTCTGGATTTGCACGCGGCACCGGGCGCGCAGAGCGCGCACAACATCGCCGACAGCGACGGAGAAGCGCGCTTGTGGAGCGAGCCCGAAGTGTATTGGCCGCGCACCGTCGACTTGTGGCTCGAGCTCGCGGCGCGCTACCGCGCCGAACCGCTGGTCATCGGCTACGATCTGTTGAACGAGCCGATGCTGCCGGGCGCCGAAATCGGTCACACGAGCCAGAGCAACGGGCCCTGGGCCGCGCACGACAATCGGCCGCTGCGCGCGCTGTACGTCGCGATCACGCAGGCGCTGCGCGCTGCCGGCGATCACAAGATCGTATTTCCGGAAGCCGGATTTTGGGCCATGAACTTCAAGGATTTGCTGCCGCCCTGGGACGACAATCTGGTCTACTCATTCCACTTCTATCCGCCGCCCACGGGTCCGAAATTCTTCGAGAGCGCAGATTCGACGCCCAGCTTTGGGCCGATCTTCGAGGCCAACGTGCCGCTCTGGATGGGAGAAACCGGCGAGTGGCGCCAAGATTGGATTAAGACGCGAGCGGATTGGCTGGCGGACAACCGGCGATCGGTCGAGTTCATGGCGACGGCGAATCGAGGGCACGCCATCAGCTGGTCGTGGTGGACGACCAAGAAGTTCGGACGCGAGACTCAGCCTTGGAGCTGCCAATTTCCAGCCGAGTACTCGGCGCTGCTCGAGCATTGGGACAGCGCGTCAAGCGCCGACGCCGAGCTCGCGCTCGCTAAATTCGCGCACGCACTCTCCACGGCTGAGTGCACGTATCATGCGGATTTAGTGCAGGCCCTGGGCGGTTCGCCCTAGCCGCATACTCGGGCCTACATCGGCGCCTTGGTTTCTCGCCCCGAGAAACATCGGGATTCGTGATCGTTTCTTGATCAAGAGTGCGAGTGCCGGACACACCCGCATGCATGCGCGCACAAACTTCGATCGGGTGGATGCTCGGCGGTTTCGTGGCGATCTGCTGCTCCGCTGGGCAAAGCACGACCGGTGGCCACGTCACGCC
>Ga0210402_10005908_pt1 | contig 10888 bp, 13 predicted proteins | sample IncBWC7MmetaG_FD_161055 | JGI IMG/M metagenome (GOLD analysis project Ga0210402, IMG submission 161055) | Forest soil microbial communities from Barre Woods Harvard Forest LTER site, Petersham, Massachusetts, United States - Inc-BW-C-7-M | ecosystem: Environmental > Terrestrial > Soil >... | reverse complement strand
TTTCGTGGCTTGGATGAACGGTCTCAGCATTTTTCAGATCAAAGTATCGAACAAGTATACTGGTGAAGATTTCGATGACGATTTGCGTACTGTTCTTCGTCGTGCCGGTTGCAAGGGCGAAAAGGTTTGTTTCATCATGGATGAGTCGAATGTCCTCGACTCTGGTTTCTTGGAACGCATGAACACCCTTCTCGCCAATGCCGAGGTACCTGGCCTTTTCGAGGGCGATGAACATGCTGCATTGATGACAGCTTGCAAGGAAGGCTCTCAACGCGACGGACTAATGCTAGATTCTCACGAAGAACTTTATCGCTGGTTCACGCAACAAGTTGCAAAAAACCTACACGTTGTGTTTACCATGAATCCTCCTGAGAATGGTTTGGCTTCACGAGCCGCTACTTCTCCAGCTTTGTTCAATCGTTGTGTTTTGGATTGGTTCGGTGACTGGTCAGATCAGGCCTTTTATCAAGTGGGCATGGAATTTACTCATACCCTTGACCTCGACTTGCCATCCTACAACCCTCCCGCTCATTTCCCAATTGCATACCGTAGCCTTGCCATGCCTCCTCTACATCGAACAGCGGTTGTCAATGCATTGGTCCATGTGCACTCTTCGCTGCACCAAATCAACCAGCGCTTGAGTCGTCGCCAAGGTCGATACAACTATGTCACACCGCGACACTACTTGGATTTGTGAGTATTCTTTCCAACGGCCGTTGTGAATATTACTGAGGTTATTTCTTCAGCATCAACCACTATGTCCGGCTCTACACCGAAAAACGCGACGAGCTTGAAGAACAACAGCGTCATCTGCACGTCGGGCTCGATAAGCTCAGGGACACGGTGACCCAAGTGGAGGAACTGCGAAAGAGTCTTGCGATCAAACGCTCGCAGCTCGAGGCCAAGGATGCTGAAGCCAATGAGAAACTTAAACGTATGGTCGCAGACCAGCAAGAGGCCGAACAGAAAAAAGCCGCTTCCATCGAGATTCAAGCAGCTTTGGTCGAACAGGATCGACACATCGAACAACGGCGGGCCGTTGTCATGGCTGATCTTGCTGACGCTGAACCAGCTGTGCTTGACGCTCAGGCCGCCGTCAGTAACATCAAGAAGCAACATTTACAGGAAGTTCGCACCATGGCCAATCCTCCCGAAGCTGTGAAACTAGCGATGGAGTCCGTATGCACTATCCTAGGACATAAAATTGACAGCTGGCGCACGGTCCAGGGTATCATCCGTCGGGACGATTTCATCCAACGAATCGTCAACTTCGATACGACAACCCAAATGACGAAGCAATTACGGGACACGATGAAGAAAGACTTCCTCAGTCGGCCATCCTACAACTTCGAAATGGTTCAGCGTGCTAGTAAAGCTTGTGGACCGCTTGTCAAATGGGCTCTGGCGCAAGTTCGATTTTCCGAAATCCTAGACAAGGTCGAACCGTTGCGCAATGAAGTGCAATCTTTGGAAACACAGGCCGAAACTACTAAGAAGCAGGCTGGAGCAATCATCCATATGATTGCTGAGCTGGAAGCCAAGATCGAAAAGTACAAGGAAGAGTACGCACTCCTCATTAGCGAGACTCAGGCAATCAAATCAGAAATGGAGCGTGTTCAAAGCAAGGTGGACCGTAGCATGAAGCTGCTGGAAAGTTTGTCTTCCGAAAGAGGTCGCTGGGAATCAGGCAGCCGAACCTTCGATGCGGAGATGAGCACAATCGTCGGCGATGTGTTACTCTCAGCGGCGTTCTTGGCGTATGGTGGATTCTTCGACCAACACTACCGGGAAGTCATGTGGCAAGAATGGTCGAACCATCTCGCTGAAGCGAACATCAAATTCAAACCCGAGTTATCGCTTACGGAGTATCTCTCCACCGCCGATGATCGTCTAAGCTGGCAGTCGAAATCTCTGCCCTCTGACAACTTGACTACCGAAAACGCGATCATGCTCAAACGCTTCAACAGATATCCGTTAATCATTGATCCCACAGGTCAAGCCACGACGTTCTTGCTCAATGAATACAAGGAACGTAAGATAACAGTGACGAGTTTCCTGGACGAGGCTTTTCTCAAAGTGCTGGAGAGTGCTCTTCGATTCGGAAATCCACTCTTGATCCAAGATGTGGAACATCTTGACCCCATCCTCAATGCTGTCTTGAATAAAGAAATCCGACGAACCGGTGGCCGAGTTCTCATTCGTTTGGGTAGCCAAGACATTGATTTTTCACCATCGTTTACCATGTTCCTGTCGACCAGAGATCCCTCTGTCGAATTCTCACCTGACATCTGCAGTCGTGTTACCTTTGTCAACTTCACGATGACCCGAAGCAGTTTGCAGAGCCAATCACTAGATCAGGTGCTCAAGGTCGAACGCCCCGACACCGAACGCAAGAGAACTGACCTCATGAAAGTTCAAGGTGAATTCCGGCTCCGGCTCCGTACCCTCGAAAAGTTACTTCTCCAGGCTCTTAACGATTCTACCGGAAACATCCTCGATGACGACAAAGTCATCGATACTCTGGAGACTCTGAAACGAGAGGCAGCCGAGATCACGCACAAGGTGGAAGAGACAGACGTTGTGATGAAGGAAGTTGAACAAGTGACGGCGGAGTATCTTCCCTTAGCTCAAGCCTGCAGCTCCGTGTTCTTCGTCCTGGAGCAATTGAATCTTGTCAATCATTTCTATCAGTTCTCCTTGCGCTTCTTCCTTGACATATTCGACTATATCCTCCACCACAATCCAAATCTCAAAAACGTATCCGATTACAGTCGTCGCCGGGGTATCCTCCTCAATGACCTTTTCCTTGTGGTATACAAGCGAACATCCCGAGCGTTACTCTATCGTGACCACATCATGCTTGCCGTTCTGCTTGCACAAGTAAAGTTACGTGGTCTGGAGGATATTACGGATGAAGTTGAGTTCCTATTGGAGAGCGGAGACGGGATTGCTGCTGCTGCTGCTGCGACATTACCAGGACAGCAGAGCTCTGTCCTGTCCCCTGATCAAAGGCTTCGTCTCGAAAGCTTTGCCAAGCAGTCTGTTTTCAAACCCGTTCAGGCTCACATTATGGAACGCGAAAGTGATTGGATACCATTCCTGGAATCGAATACCCCTGAACAGTCCGTGCCTTGTCCTTGGGAACCAAGCACTCGTGAGTTTCGAACCGTTGTACTGTTGATCATCTTCGAATGACGTTGCAATACCAGCTGCTGTCGAGGCTATCCGTGTCATGCTGGTCATTAAATGTCTGAGACCGGACCGTTTATTGCAAGCAACTGCCATATTTGTTCGCTTGGTCTTTGAAACGGATCTCTCGGCAGAATCCAGCTTCGATCTCGGGGACATGGTCACAAATGAAGTTCCAGCTTCCACCCCGCTCGCTTTGATTTCCGTTCCCGGCTATGACGCCAGTTATCGAGTCGAAAATTTGATCAAAAACACAGGAGCTCGATCTTCGTCTGTTGCTATGGGCTCGCAAGAAGGCTTTACACTGGCAGACCAAGCTATCGCTGCCGCGTCCCGTCAAGGCTCTTGGGTGCTGCTGAAGAATGTTCACCTGGCGCCATCCTGGTTGGGTCAACTCGAGAAGAAATTGCAAACGCTCAATCCTCACCGAAACTTCCGTCTCTTCCTTACGTTGGAGGCGAACCCTTCGATCCCTGTCAACATCTTACGCCAGTCACGTCTTATCATGAACGAACCCCCTCCGGGCATCAAAGCAAATCTTCTCGATTCTCTCCGCAGTATACCCTCCTCACGCCTATCTCATGGCCCTACCGAGAAGGTCCGCTTATACTTCTTGCTTGCGTGGTTCCACGCTGTTGTACAAGAGCGTCTCCGTTATGTTCCACTGGGTTGGAGTAAGGCGTACGATTTCAATGATTCGGATATGGCGTCAGCTTTCGGTACAATTGATACGTGGCTCAATACCGTTTCCAAAGGTCGAACAAATATTGATCCTGCCTCAATTCCCTGGGACGCTCTGCGCACGCTCGTTAAACAATCTGTCTATGGTGGCAGAATCGACAGCGACTTTGATCAGAGAATTTTGGATGCATTCGTCGATGGCCTCTTTATCCCATCCGCGTACAACGTCGACTTCGATCTCGTGCCTACCGTGACTGGGAGTCAACTCCTAGGAGCTCCGGACGGCACAAAAATGGAGCATTTCTTGTCTTGGGTACAGGGTCTACCTGATCGCGAACCACCTTCGTGGCTTAGTCTTCCACCAACGGCCGAGCGTGTTATCGCTGTTGCTCAAGGTACCAGTACGGCTTGATCAGGGTGATTAAATGCTAACTAATTCCAGGTAACGAGCTACTTGGCAAACTTCGTAAGATGAGGATGCTCGCGGACGACGACGACGACGACGTGACACCTGCGGCTGCATCGAAGTCCCAGACGTCGCAGCAACCTGCTTGGATGAGGACGCTCCTGGAGCGCTGCTCCGAGTGGCTTTCCCAATTACCCGGGGTATGTCGCATTTCTTCTCATACAAACTTTCGTGACTCATTCTTGATGCATAGAAATTCAATACCCTCACAAAACAATCTGGTGAGAATCAAGATCCTATGTATCGCTTATTCTCTCGTGAGGGTGCAATCGGCCGCAAGCTCCTTGGCCAAGTCCGAAAGGACCTGACCGATGTTGTAAAGGTTTGCCAGGGAGAGCTAAAACAGACCAACCATTTGCGTACGCTCATGAGCGCGCTGACTAAAGGTGTGTTGGTTTTGCGCGTTTCTCTGTGGCCTCTTCTCACAAAGTTGACAGGTACGATTCCGGATCATTGGCGACGATACAAAGTCAACAAAGCGATGGCAGTCTCAGGATGGATTGCTAACCTTGCTCGCAGATTGACCCAACTAGACAGTGTAGCTGCATTGGATAACCTGAACAACGTGGAAGTATGGCTAGGCGGGTTGTTCTTCCCTGAAGCTTATATCACGGCCACGAGGCAAGCTGTCGCCCACCGGAAGAAATGGAGTTTGGAGACTTTGCACTTGAGACTTGATATTGAGCGTGTTAACGACCCTGGGGCTTTCATTGTAGACGGTGCGTTTATTTCAGCACTGGAGCCTTTCTGTTCCCTTCATTTCCTCCCTGTTACAGGCCTGGCTTTGGAAGGCGCTTCGTGGTCCACAGACAAACTGGTCCTCAACGACGGTGAAGCTGTCAGGCTTAACCCATCTCAAATCCGGTGGGTTCAGTCGGACGACCAATCAAGAGAAAGTCTAGTCAACTTGCCGGTATACCTGAACAATGACAGAAGTGACGTGATGTTCACTGTTGATTTGCCATTCGACAATAGTGCGGGCTCACTTGTGGCAATGAGGGCGGTGTGTCTTACTGCTGGAGGTTAGAAGCAGACGGAGATCCCCTATTATATATTCCCGATACCCACCTAATATTGCCTGGAGACACTCCTCGAGATACAATACTAGCACTCCCAATTAAATGATTAAGATGTCACAGTTATTTGAACATCTAGATGTCGATTACAACGCAGGGGTATGGATAAGGGCAGTCACTGTAACACATCACTGTAACACAACGCTGCCACCAACAACTTCCAACACTCTCCAATCAATCTCTACACCAGTTCGCTTAAAGATGGCCCGAGCATCTTCAGCAATGGCTTTGAATCCACCTGTTGCAAGGGCCAAGATAGTAGGTCCTGCACCAGAAAGGCAGATACCAAGAAGGCCAGGATGGGTTGAAGGGGTGATTGAAGATGTCACTTCCGGAAGACCAGGAATCTTGAAGCTGGCATTGGAATGATTGGATAGATGCCAACAATAGAAAGACGCACCAGGGCCTTGCGATATGGCTGATGTACGCGGTCTTTCATTGCTTCGTATATGAGCTCGGAGTCAGGGGGTGATTGTCCCAGTGCGGTGGTGAGGACGGCAAGGCGTTGAAGATTGAAAACCTGCAACAAACGAATCTCAGGATTTGATAACCCGACACAAAGATATCTCCAACACACAAGGTCTTTGCGAGAGTACTGCAAGGGTAAAACGTCTCTAGCCCTTGCAGTACTTAATTCAAACCTAGGTATGATAACCACGGCTTTGATGCTTTCCGACCAGCCAAACCGAACATAGTGACCAATACCCAGTGGTGGTACGGGAGGATTTAGACCCCAATCTTCACCAGCATCGGGAGGAAATTCGGGCAACACCTCACTTAAAGGTACGCTGGCAGCCTCGCTCGCCAATTGATCAAGTTCTCTCAGGTAAGACCCAACGAATCCACCGACGAGCGCCGCGGTGACGTTATCTGGATGTCTCTCAACCATAAGAGCAAAATCGAGTATTCGTTCTTGGGAGAGATTGAGTTTGCCAAGCTCATTTCCAAGCAGAACTCCAGCAATGACAGCAGCACCTGAAGAGCCCAAACCGCGACCGAATGGTATTTCGTTATCCGCGTGAATTATGAGGCCAGAGGGAAAAGAACGGATGCCATGGCACCGCATAACGTAAAGGGTGACACGGGTGGTCAGGTTTTTGTAGGCGTCCAGAGAGACTTCGGAAGCACCTTCGCCGGAGTAGGTTAGTGATGGTGGAGAATATGAAGTATTGTGTGGTGAGGATGGTAGAGTGACAGTGAGAGTCAGATGGAGAGATAGGGATAGACCAACTACGTCGAATCCTGGTCCAATGTTCGCAGAGGTCGCTGGAACCTGTATCATAAAAGTCCGATTGGAAGTCATCTAAATTCATGTTCATAAGTATAGTGACAGAAATTCAGTGGACGCTTACCCTTGAGATGTTGTTGAGATGAAGACCTTTTTCGAGTTCAAAAATCAGTTTCAGTTATACTTCCCTATTTAATCCAGTACAGAGTGATCAGTTTCAAAATGGAACTTGTTTGACTATGCCGCCGCCGGCATGTGGTAGGACCCCACCATACTACTTTGAAAGGGTATGTGCTTCCATTTCGAGATGTTTAACTTTACGTAAGAAGTTGACACTCCAATCAGATGGCGGAGATTCGGGTGATCGTTACTATGGTTTTGATGAGATTCAAACATAGGACGCATTAATCCACATGAAAATACATCTGGCACTGTGTCACATTAACAACATATTTGCACAGCTTTCTGTCTCTTCAGAATATCTAAAAGTATTCAAGTATTTAAGTGAAAGAGCGGCATAAATATTTATTCTGCATGACCGTTAGTGGGTCATGGACAGTATTATTGTGATTCCATTGCATCGAAATCGTAGGACGTGAAGGCTGTCAAGCTTGTCAAGGTTCATATACGGATAGTATTTGATAATAAGAATGGTCCAGCCTTGAACGTTGTTCCATAGAAGGGTTGTGAAGAAATTCAAATAACACCTCATCCAAAGTCACAACATTATTCATGAAAGGAGGAATTCGCTCAAACCAATCCACTACCATTGACTCGACCGACCAACTGTACAAACACAAACACATACAATAAAGCAATATATAAAGAGAAGCACTGCAGGCAAGCCTAGCAAGTGATGTCGAAGGTTGGTATTAAGCTTCCGGAGAGTGAGGGAAACTTGAATATGGGATACAGTACTCCAAAATCTAGCGCATCAAAGTGGAAGAGAGCGAAGGCTAAACTCTAGTTAGATCAGGTTCAGAGCCTCATCCGTGAGAATTGCATCCGCTTTCCCTTGTTTCCCTTACCTGCAGCAGCACCCTTACCGGCCTGCAACGAAAAGTTAGACTTGCGGTGATAAAAAGGCCAAATCGCGAAAACATACTGCAGCAGCTCCTTTGCCTCCGGCGGCGGCTGCAACCTTGGCAGCAGCACCGTTACCTCCAGGCGCAGCGGCGGTGGCGTTAGCGGCAGCGGCATTGGTCGCGGCAGCAGCGGTGGCATTGGCAGCGGTGGCATTGGCAGCGGCGGCGTTGGCAGCGGCGGCGTTGGCAGCGGTGGCATTGGCAGCGGTGGCGTTGGCAGCGGTGGCGTTGGCAGCGGCGGCGCCATTAGCACTCACAGTGAACTAAGAAATTTGTGTTAGAATTATTAGCGGATTGGAACAAACGTCTGGACTACTTGCATAAACGGCATCATCGAAGGATCCATGTTGAGCGATGGGCCCGAGGACGGGTTGATGGTTAGCCGCGGTGTTGATAGAGGCGAGCCTGTAAACGCCGGCGGGAAGACCGGCGGTGACAGCGGCGGTAAGAACGCCACCGCTAGCTGCGGCATTGAGACCTTTGAAAAATGCGAATGTCTTGGGGTCTGTGGTCGTCGTCTGGTCGAGCGCAGTAAGTTTCTCAACGACGACGTGCGAATGACCGACGATTAGGCCTTGCTGGTTCAATTGTTGGGGGGCTGCAAAGTAGTTTTCTTGGGCATTGACGAAATTGCCGGTCTCGAGATTGCTGATAGCCATTGAGATGGTGAAGGCGGTGTTCGCAGCAACAGTATCGCCGTTCTTAGGGTTAGTGAACTTGGCCGATGGCATGGAGTCGGAGCTCGGAATGCTACCCATCGGTGCGGGATTACATGAGCCTGTAGTGATCTGCTTGCCGTTCGTGATGGGTAGGTTAGGGACAGTGGCACAGAAATTGATGAAGTTGTTAGTCGATGTTAGTGAAGCAACTTGACCTGTTGAGACGGTTATTAAATATTGACATTTTTGTGTCACCAGTGTCATAGCAACGAACCTGCTTCAGGCACATTCTGGCCATTATTAGCGAAGCCCGACGCAATGACCGCAGGGTCGAGAGTCAGGGAGGTTTGGGGATCACCAGAGGCAGCTGCCCCTCCTGCGGCGGTCGCATTGGCGGCAGCAGTCGCGTTGGCAGCAGCATTTACGGCAGTCGCGTTGGCGGCAGCAGCTACGGCGGCGGTCCCGTTAGCGGCAGCGGTCCCGTTAGCGGCAGCGGCACTGGTGGTAGCGTTGGCAGCACCTGCAGCAGCACCAACCTGAAAAAGAGTCATCAACATCACGTTTTGTGTTCGATGAAAATATGAATTTACCCCCGCAGCACCAGCAGCGGCACCCTTGCCGCCTCGCCTTCCACCGCCTCGCTGAGGGACAGCAGCGACCGACAACGCAACAGCGAGAGTGACAAAAATAGAAGTCTTCATTTTTGCTTCGAGTATGTGTATGTGTATGTGTAAAAAGAAAGTCGGTGAAGGAATGAAGCTTAACGAGTCAAATGAGGAGACACCAGGTCAAGTCGATGAGTATGGTGGACTAGCCGGGGTTACGATCCCTGATCGCGAAAGCCTGGAATGAGGAAAAGAAAGGAGAGGAGCGGAAAGGTTGAGAACAAGAGAGAACAAAAGCCTGGGACTGGTTTAAATACCAACATGACAGTTTGTTTACATCTGATGGGACAATTAATGAAGTTCGGTAACCATGGCAGACACACCATAAATAAACAACTATTGACCCCATTATTCTCACACGTTCCTCCGTTCCTCGACTTGTTCCTGAGCTGGCGCTGGCGACCCGTTGAAGTCGCAGCTGTTTTCACAAACTTAGGATTACGTTCCAACGTTGGGGTCGACATGCAAATTTCTATTTCACACCCATCGATCAACACCTCCATATGGACATCCCTATTATGTATATTCCCATTATGCCCGCTTCTTGTTGCTTTACAACAGCTACTTTCGCAACCATGCACAATGCATTGAATTTATTCCGGACGACTGCTTAGCATCATTCTCGAATATATTAACGAGCAGATGTACAACTTGAATGGGTCCTATTTGATTTAGAAGACCGTACAAAATATTTTCATCATTGTATCATCCCAACCGTTTGTGTTGCCAGTGTATGTACTGCTGATCAATCCACTATCGATCCTCCATTGTCAGACGTCGATCGCTGCATTAGCGAGGCATATTTGCACGTGCATTCGATGCTTACCGAGGACAGCGTTTTACTCAAACCATCATCAAACGAACTGCCAGGCACTGCGCTACTCACTGATTTGATGCCATTCGACAAACTGATCATGACAGCTCATCTGATTGCGGTATAATTTACTATAAACGTCTTCCAGGTTACCACTATGCCCGCTCGACGAAACAAACTGCGGAACAGATCCACATTCGGGGACCGCGGTTGTTAGAGCTTTGTGGAGGACAATTTGAACGTCTTGTGAGCAAACACCTCAATGGAGAGAAAAGGATGTACGTATTTTTTTCCACAACCTGACGCCACCAATATTAATCCTACCAAACGTCTAATTACCCTTAGGTCCTAGTTCATTCCTGCTCGTAGCTCGTTCTTTATATTTCACCGCTGGCAAATTTGAATTATCAACGGCGATCGCGTCTAGGTTCCGCTCATGGTCACGCGGTCATGGTTGTGATGAGATCAGTATGTAAAGGAAACTTGCAACCTACTAATGTTAACCTATTATGGTAACGAGAGTGATCAGCTCCAAAATGCATGCCGTGCCGGGACCCCATGTACCGCATGCCATATACTGCCAGTGGTTGTTCGTGACGGCGATCACGACAATCTTATCAATACTGAGTTTTTGTACATGATTTCTCTGGAATGCCAGGGGTGTGATCAAGGTGAGATTCAAGTCTAATGTGTTGGACGATTGGGCACACTTCCAATCAAGACAGTACTGCAAGTATACTAGTTATCCCACTTTCCTCAACTTCTGCCGCGATCTCTGGATATCCTGTTCTGTAGGCTCATTTTTATATTCAAGTATGCTCTGTGGATTATCTATCTGTCTCTGGTGCTTTGGAACTTCGTGCATCTATCACACTGGCCTCAAACGATCAAGATCTCCTTATATGGCCCACTGCCTCCGAGTCCCAATTCTTCTTCTAATCTATCTGTCCTATCTACTACTGTTCAAGCGACCTGGTAGGTATCAAACAACTCATTTATGTGCCCTAATACTCCACTTGGTCTTG
>Ga0210402_10005907_pt1 | contig 10890 bp, 10 predicted proteins | sample IncBWC7MmetaG_FD_161055 | JGI IMG/M metagenome (GOLD analysis project Ga0210402, IMG submission 161055) | Forest soil microbial communities from Barre Woods Harvard Forest LTER site, Petersham, Massachusetts, United States - Inc-BW-C-7-M | ecosystem: Environmental > Terrestrial > Soil >... | reverse complement strand
CAGCACTCTGGATGCGCCGAAAACCCTCCGCACACGAAGCGCATTCGTTAGAGTATGATTCGCAAACTCAAATCCGGTGAATTTCGTCTCTATTCGCGCAAGAAGGATGCATCGACAGGCAAGCGCCGCAATCTGGGAACGTTCTCCAGCCTAGAAAAGGCAAAGCAGCATGAGCGCGAGGTTCAGTACTTTAAAAAGCATTAAGCGCATAGGTATGTTTGAACCGATGGCGGGGGAGTAGAGGCCCGGGAACAAGGCATCCTTAGCAAAAACGCCCTCTAACGAAACGCCCGTAGACATTGCTGTCTACGGGCGCAAGATTCAGTAGCCCTCCCCCAAGTGCTACTCAATGTCTGAACTTTAACGCGGTCCCATTTATCTTCCTATCCCAATTTGGTTTCTTTGCGCATCTATGTCGTAATCGCGTGCGGTTACTCTTGTGTAATCTGAAACTTGAACACCCGAGCCGATGGCCCACATCAACAGCTTCGTCCGCATCCCGCTACTCGCCATCCGTCAGCGCATCCGCCCGCTGCCGCGTATCGGAGTTCTCGACGAAGACCGCATCCACATGCGCGTCTGGCCCAACGACATCGACTTCAACTTCCATCTCAACAACTCGCGCTACTTGAGTTGCATGGACTACGGCCGCATCCACATGATGGCTGCCTACGGCATCCTGGCCCACGCAATCAAAGAGCGCTGGATGCCCCTCGTCGGCTCGGTCGACATCACCTATCGCCGGTCGCTCGATCTCTGGGCGTCCTTCGAACTACGCTCACGCACCCTCTGCTGGGACGAGAAGTGGATCTACATGGAGCAGAGCTTCTACTCTCAAGACGGACTCGCTTCCGTAGCCAGGGTCAAAGGCCTCTTCCGCGGCAGAGAAGGAAACATCCCGCCACAGTCCATCGTCGACCTGGTTGCACCGGGAACGGTGTCACCACCCGTTTCGGAATCCCTGGCCCAATGGAACGAAATCATAAAGGAAAGGCTCAGCAGTCCCGTCCTGAAGGTCTAGCGCGCTAGAAAGCCTGATCACGGAATCAGCAAGTGGCTAACAAAGCCCTGCAGACTCAGTACCTGAGACAGGCATTCCCCAGGATTGAAAATCATGTAGATCGGGTCATATCGATACGACCGGGCCGGTGCTGTTTCATCGAAGCGGGAGAATCCGAGGAACCTGAACTTCGATGAGTGCTCTTCGATCCGTGCAATCGCCAGTCGAAGTCGATCTTCAGCAAGAACGAACATGTTCTTCTGCCACAGGCACAACGCATGGCCAAAGATCGCAAAGGGATCCTCCGGATCCTTCGCAAGAGCGAACAGCATCCATTGCAATGCATCTTCATAAAATGCGTTCGCTAGATAAGCGAAGCCCCTGTTCACAATCTCGGGAACATCGAGATCGCAGTCCTCAGGGATGCTGCCAAAGTATAGGCCTTCGCGTTTGCCTCCGGGCTGCATCATGTTCTGCCAGTACGTAAGTGGTACGTTGATCTCCGCGTCCACTTCTACCAACGGAATAAGGATTTCGATCGCTTCCCGCCACTTTCCCTCGGCCATGTAGACATTGGCGCGATCGAACGCAACGATGGAAGGGTCCTCCGCCTGCTTTGGAAAGCGCTCGAGAATCTCTTCAGCAAGCGCCAGGCGCTCTCTACGCGGATAATCGACCGCATGCTGCAAGAGTTTTCTCACCTGGAACTCAGAAGGCTCTGTCGACACAAGCAGGTCCTTCATCTCCTGCAGCAGCTTTGCATCCCGTTCCTTCGCGATTCGCTTCATCTCGATCGCCTCCGGAGTGCTGTCGCCACTTGAGAAGAATTGGCTCAACGCCCGCAGCGTCAGCGCGGGATGTCCCGCATTCAGCGCGCATCGTGCACTCATCCGATACCCTTCACGGGCAGCGTTGATGATGGGAGGATCGCGAAACCGGTCAAACCTCGACGAAAAGCGTTGCCACAGGTTCCACGCTTCAAACCACTTGCTTTCTTTCTCGGCAGCAAGAGCCATGTCCTGCAGCTTGATGGCTGCCTCTCGAAAGATGTCATACCTTGTACTGCTGATAAGGTGCGTCACGTCATGTGGAAACTGCCGATCCTGCTTGAACGATTCATCCGGATCGCCCTGCCCATTGGCATACGGCCCGAGTTCCCATCCATAAGCGACGACCACCGCTAAGTCTCCTCAGGCACGTAGTATGCTTCGCAAAAATCATCGAGCCCGCTTTGCACTTCCTTGAACAGCAGACCCGCCGCCGCAGCAGCAACAGCCGCCGTAATATCGGGAAGCATCCCGCTGCCCAGGATCATCTTCGCGACCTCCGAGATAAAAGTCCCGCCGCCTGCGGTAATCAGCACTCCCATCGATTGATTGCCGCCTTTGGGGCGTTCTTTACAGACAAGCCGCGCAAGTTTCGGCCGGAGTCGAAGCCAGATGCGCTGGCCTTCGCGTTTTTTCTCTTCAGGAGAAGGTGCCACAGCATACGATACGGGCTGGATCAGATTATCCAGTTCAATCAGCAGGTCGCCCTTTGAGAGCTTGGCGTATCGGTTCGCCCTGCTGGATAGATCATCTGGATCAAACGTCTCACCCATCAGAATGCCTCTCGAATGCTCGTTAACAAGCTATGCTATTCGCGCTCTCGAAGTCGACACGTATATCGACGACTCCGGACTACAGGCTTCACGTCGCCCGAGAGAGATTCACTGAATCATTCATCAACGAAGTCGTCTCTAACTCGCTTTTGGGAGGTTCTACCTTAGACTGGATGACACTAGCCGATACCGGGCCTACACATCATTTGAGACAAATTGCCTGAAAGGCTAGGTATACAAAAAGGTGAGCGAGAGCAAAGCGATATGAGCGAACAACCTATTTTGGAAAAGCTGAAGGCCGGCGTGCGGAAGTTCCAGGTCGGGGTCCATGCGGAAAATACAGAGCACTATCAGCGGGCGGCATCTACGCCGCAGGCGCCACACACGCTGATCATCGCTTGCGCTGATTCGAGGGTGGACGTGGAGACAATTACCAGCTCGGGGCCGGGCGACCTGTTCGTCTCGCGCAACATTGGCAATATGGTGCCCCCTTATGGCGGAGCAATGGGAGGCGTCACTGCGGTAATCGAATACGCGGTGGCAGCGCTCAAAGTGAAGCACGTCGTGGTGTGCGGGCACTCCGATTGCGGGGCGATGAAGGCACTTCTGCATCCTGAGTCGACGGACAAGATGCCGACAGTGAAAAGCTGGCTGCACAACGGCCACGCTGCGCTGATGGTAGCCGACAGTCTTACGCAAAAGGACGACCGTCCGAGCGAAAAACTACTGCGGTTAACAGAAGAGAATGTGCTCATGCAGTTGGTGCACCTCATGACTCACCCGAGCGTGGCCGGTGCAATGGCGCGCGGCGAGCTGACGACGTCCGGCTGGGTATACGACATTGGTACAGGTGGGGTGCGGATCGCCGAAAGAGGACGGAGGGAATTTGTGCCGGTGACAGCGGCCGGCGGAGCCGAAGGATGATTGTTTCCCAAAAGATTCCGCAGCTGATGATGATGATCCGGGGTTTGGGATGGTCGCTGCTGCTCCTGCTGGGATGGGACTTTGCGATTGTGCTGGGCTACAAAGTCATGCATTGGGGCTGGGTGGGCTCGCGAAACCTGCCATTGGCCTTTTACGGCGTAGCCATCGGCATCGTCGTAGGCTTCCGCAACAGCTCCGCATACGCGCGCTGGTGGGAGGCGCGAACACTGTGGGGCGCAATCGTGAACGAGAGCCGCACACTCGCGCGGCAGGTACTGACGACAATTTCACCCGAGGCAACTGCGCCGGCAATCGAACAAGCGGAAGTTGCTGCCGTACAGCGGCAACTGGTGCTCTATCAAGTGGCATATGTTCATGCGCTGCGCCAACAGCTTCGAGGACTTGATCCAGTGGCTGCCGTGGCTCACTTGTTGCCTGACGAGGACTTGGAGAAGCTTGCCCGCGAAAAAAACCTGGCGCTGGCACTGCAACGTCGAATGAGCGCAATGCTGGTCTCAGCACGCGAGCGTGGCTGGCTGGACCAATGGGAGTGGCAGGCGATTGATGAGAGCATGGCTGGCCTCATGGACGCACAGGGCGGCGCGGAGCGAATCAAGAACACGCCGATGCCTAAGCAGTTTGACTTCTTCCCGCGGTTATTCGTGGAGATTTACTGCCTGATGCTGCCGGTGGGACTGGTGGAAACCCTGGGATGGTTTACGCCGCTCGGTTCGACGGTGGTTGGATTCATGTTTCTGGCGCTGGAGAAGATCGGGAATGACCTCGAGGATCCCTTCGACAACACCATCTATGATGTGCCAATGACCGCAATCACGACGACCATCGAGATCAATCTGCGTCAACTGTTGGGCGAAACTGAACTGCCTCCACCCGAGCAGCCGATCGACGGCATCTTGTGGTGATCGAGCAAGGCGCATTGCCTTCATTGCAGTAAAAGATTACATAACAGCACCGACCTGCCACGGCACGAACTCGTAATTGCCATAGTCGTACTGTTCACTGCAAGTCTGTTCCCCCGAGGCAACCGCTAAGATCTTGTTGAAAATCTGATTGCCTATTTCCTCGATTGTCTTTTCCGCGGTAACAATGCCGCCACAATTCAGGTCCATGTCTTCTGGCATTCGCTGGTAAAGCGGAGTGTTCGTGGCCAGCTTAATACAAGGAACCGGTTTGTAGCCCGTGGTCGACCCGCGTCCAGTCGTGAAACAAAGCATGTTGCAGCCGCCGGCAATCTGGCCAGTCACAGCCACTGGGTCATACCCTGGCGTGTCCATGAACACAAAGCCGCGTTTGGAAATCCTTTCCGCGTACTCGTAAACAGCTTCCAGTCGGGCCGAACCGCCCTTGGCGACGGCTCCAAGAGATTTTTCGAGAATCGTGGTTAATCCGCCCGCCTTATTGCCGTGCGATGGATTGTTGTCAAGATTGCCCTTGTTGCGCGCCGCATAATCCCGCCACCACTCAATGCGATCGAGCAGCCTTTGCGCGATTTCCGGCGTTGCGGCCCGCCGCGTCAACAGGTGTTCCGCGCCATAAATCTCCGGAGTTTCAGCAAGAACAGCAGTGCCTCCATGCCGAACCAGAAGATCTGACGCATAGCCGAGTGCAGGATTGGCAGAAATACCGGAATAGCCATCCGATCCGCCGCACTCCAACGCAAGCACCAGCTCTGACGCGGATTGAACACTGCGCTGCTGTGCATTCAACGCGGGCAGCATCGCTCGCACCGCATCGATTCCGGCTTCAATCGTCTTCCGCGTGCCCCCGGTTCCCTGGATGGTCATCGTCCGCAACGTCGGCCCCGCAGTAAGCGACTGGGTTTCAAGAATCGCCGGGATTTGATTCGTCTCGCACCCCAGGCCAATCATGAGTACCGCTCCGACATTCGGATGACGCGCATACCCGGCCATCGTCCGGGTCAGATTCATATATCCTTCGCCGCGTCCATCCATGGCACAACCGCCGCCGTGGGTAAAGGCGGCAACGCCATCGACATTCGGGAACATGGCGAGTTCACCAGACGAGCTGAAATGCCTGGCGATCGCCTGGCAGACGGTTGCCGAGCAATTTACCGATGAGAGGATCGCAAAATAGTTCCGCGTTCCAACCTTCCCATCACTGCGCTCGTATCCCAGAAAAGTAGCGCGCTCTGTTTCCGGAAGAAACTCCGGAGCTTTGGCATCGACGCAGAACTCGTGTTGCAAATGCAGATCGCTGATCGCAAGGTTGTGCGAATGCACATGGTCGCCAGCCTCAATCGTCTGCGTCGCATGGCCGATTACTTGCCCATATTTGATAACCGCTTCACCGGCGGAGATAGCCTTGAGGGCAACCTTATGTCCCGAGGGAATTGGCGTCCTCGCGCTAATGCTGAAGTCCGAAAGAACCGTACTCGCGCCTACCGGCACTATCGCGACAGCGACGTTATCCGAGTCGTTGAGTCGGATCAGCGGAGACTTTGTCGTGGTGATCGAATATAGGCTCGTCGGCAAATGCGTCCTCCAGAACGCCTCGACGCTACTGCTACAGCAATGGCAGCTCGCGCCCGCCAATAACAGGCGCTCAATTCCCACAATCTTACGCCGCATGCGAAAGAGAATCACATACCTACCAACAACAGCCTGTCGAGTCTGTCATCCTGAGCGAGCGGACGGAGTCAAACAACCTGCGGCTTCCAACGAGCGGCACGAGAAGGGGTGCCCCATCCTTTCGCGCTTTTGCGATAGGTGGGGAGGCAATGACCCAACCTAGCAGTTTCTACGTCGTAGGAAACGGCTCAAACTGCAAGTATTTTCCCCAATGCTCAGAAAACCAGTCGCGTGCACGCTCAGAGAAGAGTACCGAGCCGTAGCCTGAGCCTTTGATAAGGTCTTCTCCCTTCCTAGTGCTCAAATCGAGTTGCAGTTCCTTATAGGAACTCACGGTGGGCTTCGGTCGAAGAGCAGTCACGATTTGTGGAACCTCAACTTCCCATAGGTCCCCAAGAGCATTCGCGGTAGCGGGACTGTGCGGATTTGCGAGGATGCAATCTTCAGGTTCTCCCGATTCGGGGTACTCTACGGGTTCTATAGCACCGAGGTCCCATTCTTCCCACCGCAGTTCAACAATGTGGACCTTCTCAATAGGAAGAAAGCTGAATCCGTTTAGCTTTGAAGATTCCAATAGCTTTCGCGCTTCAGCAGTAAGAACAATATCCGAGATGCCAGGGAGCGTAATGGGCGGAATATATGGGCCGGTTCTTTCTAAAGCAATTCTGCCGTTTACTCTCGGTTGATGCATTGACATTCCGTGTTGCAGAACGTCTCCGTAATCTCCCCAGTCTCCCTGAATGATCGAGCGTCCACTCAACTTAAAGAATGCACTTGCCGTCTATGAGTTCGCTTCCATGTCTATTCGCCGAGCAGGAAATAGTCCGATCACTCGAATAACAAATTTTCCATCTAGTCTTCCACCCTGATCGAAGGTGCAGCCAATTCCGTCTCTCTCAACTCCCGCACCCGACCCCCAATCGCATACTTCAGCGCATCCACACCCAACCCAGTCACCGCCGAAATCGCATAAAACGCGAGCTTCTTCCGCTTGGCCATCGCCTGCAGCTTCTTCAGCTTCTCCGGATTCGCCACATCGGCCTTCGACGCCACCACGATCATCGGCTTCTCATCGAGGCCATGTCCAAAGCTCTTCAGCTCGCCCAGGATCACCTTGAAATCCTCAACCGGATCAGGCCGCCCGCTCGAATCCGACACATCCACCAGATGCACCAGCAGCCGCGTGCGCTCAATGTGCCGCAGAAACTGCATGCCCAGCCCGGCGCCCAGGTGCGCGCCCGCGATCAGCCCCGGAATATCGGCGACGACAAAGCTCTCCTCATGAGGAGCCTCGCCAATCGACACTACTCCCAAATTCGGCTCGAGTGTCGTGAACGGATAATCGGCAATCTTCGGCTTCGCCGCCGAAATGCGCGAGATCAGCGTCGATTTGCCCACATTCGGATAACCGACCAGACCTACATCGGCCAGCAACTTCAACTCCAGCCGGTAATTTTTTTCTTCGCCCGGACGCCCCAGCTCATGCTCTCGCGGAGCCTGATGCGTCGAAGTGGCAAAATGCTGGTTGCCGCGTCCGCCGCGCCCGCCGCGCGCTATCACAAGACGCTCGTCAGGACGCGCGAAGTCGTGCACCAGCTCGCTCGTCTCCTCGTCATAAAGGGACGTGCCGACCGGCACCTTCAGCACAATATCTTCGCCATCGCTGCCGGTGCAGTTCGATCCCTCGCCGTGCCGCCCGCGGTCGGCCTTGTGTTCAGGATTGAAACGGAAGTGCACCAGCGTGTTGTGCCGCTGGCTCGATTCCATGATCACATCACCGCCATGGCCGCCGTCGCCGCCCGACGGGCCGCCGCGCGGCACAAACTTCTCACGGCGGAAGGCCATGCACCCATTACCACCGTCACCGGCTTTTACCCGGATTCTTGCTTGATCAATAAACATTTCTATTGTTTAGTTTATCGAATCGCGTAATCTCGCATCACGATTCCCAAAATTGGACAGTAGGGCGGGGGGGAACCTCTAACAAAACGAGGGCCAAAGCAGCTCGTCATTCTGACGACCAAAGGGAGGAAGAATCTCAGCGATGACGGCTAAACCAATGCCGTTAGGGATGCTTCACTCCACGCAGAATGACGCACTGCGATAGCCCGACCACCATCCCGTAAATTCCGCACGGGGCTTTAGCCCCGGGCTTTTCGTTGCGTGGCCTTGGAGATCTCGTGTTGAAGCTTCGCATCGCGCTGCTGTGCGCACTCCTGCTCGTCCCTTGCTGCAGGATCATCGCCCAGTCCACCACCGCCGGAGCCATCGCAGGCACGGTCCTCGACGCGGAAGGCCGAGCCATTCCTAACGCGCAGGTCGCGCTGCGCAACCCGGCTACCGGATTCGAACGTAACGCAAGAACAAGCGAAACCGGCGGCTTCTTCTTCGAAGAGCTGACACCCGGCACCTACACCCTCATGGCCGGAGCCGACGGCTTCGCGCCACTCATCGAACAATCCGTCACTGTAGAGGTAGGCCGCCTCACCCACATCGTCCCGCGCCTCGCCGTAAGCACCGCGCAGGAAACAGTCCGCGTGTCCGACACCGCGCCCATCATCGACACGACGACCGCAGCCGTAACCCAGAACATCAATCAGACAGAGGTCGACGAACTTCCCAGCAACGGCCGCCGCTGGTCCAACTTCGCCCTGCTCGCCCCGGGCGTCACGCCCGACCAGAACGGCTACGGCCTGCTCAGCTTCCGCGGCATCAGCGTCTTGCTCAACAACAACACCATCGACGGCGCAGACAACAACCAGGCCTTCTTCTCTGAAGAGCGAGGCCGCACCCGCATTGGCTACTCGATCCGCAAGCCGCCGTCCGCGAGTTCCAAGTCAATACGTCGAACTTCTCGGCGGAATACGGACGCGCCGCTTGAGGCGTCGTCAACACCGTAACGAAGAGCGGTGGCAACGATCTCCACGGCCAAGTCTTTTTCTACGACCGCGACAACAACTGGGGCGCAACGAATCCCTTCACCACGCTCACCTCGCGCACGAGCACAGGTGACTTCGTCACCACGCCATTCAAGCCATCCGACATCCGCAAACAATGGGGCTTGAACGCCGGCGGTCCCATCCGAAAAGACAAAATCTTCTGGTTCTTCGCCTACGATCAGTACCGTCGCGATTTCCCCGGCGTAGCCCGCGCCGAGACCCCGGAAAAATTCTTCGAGACCCCATCCGCATCGCAAATCCAGACGCTCGCCGGACGCATCCAGCAAACCCCAGCACAGGCCCTCATCAGCTACAACACGCTGCTCAACAACCTCAACAGCCTGCTCGGCAACGTCCAGCGCAACGGCAACCAGGTAATCTTCTTCCCCAAAATCGACTGGCAGCTCAACGAGCGCAACCACGTCATCGTCCAGTACAACCGCATGCGCTGGTCGTCGCTCAACGGCGTGCAAACCGCCGCCTCCGACACCTACGGCGTCGCGAGCTTCGGCAACGACTACGTCAAGGAAGACTGGGGCATCGCCCGCTGGCAATACTTCCTCACCGCTAACATGCTTAACGAGGCCCGCTACCAGTACGGCCGCGACACCGAATCCGAATTTGCCCCAGCCCCCGCGCCCTTCGAGCAGAGCCTGTCCAAAAACATTTACGGCCACGCCCCGCAGATCAATATCGCATCCGGCAGCTCCGGATTTCGCTTCGGCAAGCCAGCCTTCCTTGACCGCCCCGCCTATCCGGACGAGCGCCGCCACCAGTTCGTTGACACCATCAGCTGGATCAAGGGCAACCACGCCATCAAATTCGGCTACAACCTCAACTACGTCACCGACTACAGCAACAACCTCTACGACCAGAACGGCACCTACGATTACTCCAACCCATTAGACTTCGCCGCCGATTACTACTCGCCGAACCACTGCACCGGCACCACAACCGGCGTCGGCACTCTCCCCTGTTACGCGTATTTCCAGCAACGCGTCGGCTACACCACTTTCCAGTTCCAAACCGCCGACTACGCCGGCTTCGTCTCTGATGAATGGAAGCTCCGCCACGGCCTGACCTTGTCCTTCGGCGTGCGTTACGAATACGAGCAGCTGCCCGACACCAACAAGAACCTCGTCAACCCCGACATCTCGCAGACCGCGATCCTCCCCCACGACTACAACAACTTCGGCCCGCGTCTGGGCCTTGCATGGGACATCTTCGGCAAAGGCAACACTGTCCTCCGCGCTGGATACGGTATCTACTACGGACGCATCATCAACTCCACTATCTTCACCGCGCTCGCCAACACCGGATCACCCAACGGCCAACAGACCTACTTCTACCGCCCGACCGACAAAGGCACACCGCCCTTCCCCTACGTCTTCAGCGCCAAACCCACGCTGAGCGTCGCCACCAACGCCGTCTTCTTCGACCCGCGCTTCCAGAACGCGCAGATCCACCAGGCCGAGCTCTCCCTCGAACAATCCCTTAGCCATAAAACCACGCTCACCTTCACCTACATGGGCAGCGCGGGACGCGAGCTCCCCCGGCGCCAATGCCGGCCTCACCTTTCTCAGCGAAGCCAACGGCCAGGCGCGTTTCGGCACCATCACCAATGCCAACAGCACCACCCTCTACCGCGAGCGGCAGCTCCGACTCGCCCTTCGCCTACGTTTTTAGCTGGCCCAATCCACAGCTATCCCCGGTTATCATGGAAATAAAGAAAATAGAGCTGTCACAGCACCTGTTTAACCAGCCTGTAAAGCAGTTGTGGGAGTCTGATGATGGCAGTCTCTGGCCCCTTGCGCCCTG
>Ga0210402_10005906_pt1 | contig 10891 bp, 10 predicted proteins | sample IncBWC7MmetaG_FD_161055 | JGI IMG/M metagenome (GOLD analysis project Ga0210402, IMG submission 161055) | Forest soil microbial communities from Barre Woods Harvard Forest LTER site, Petersham, Massachusetts, United States - Inc-BW-C-7-M | ecosystem: Environmental > Terrestrial > Soil >... | reverse complement strand
TTCGGGCGCGCCATCGACGCATTCACCCGCGTGCGCACACAGGCTGAAGTCATCGATCACGGTGATTTCCTTGCCCACAAACTCGGAGGCAGGGATTTTTTCCGTGCTCAGCCGTCGATCGGAGAAGCCGGTTTTTTCATGTGAACCGTCGCAGTAGGGTTTGTTCAGCGATGCGCCGCAACGGCAGAGGAAAATCGATGCGCCCGCGTCGATGGTTTCGCCCCGGTCATTTTTAAGCGCCGTGATCCGCTCCGCATGCAGCGGCCCATTCGGGGTGGGCGTGATCTCGGCGTCCATGGCCGGTTACCATCCACGAATCATGGGATTTTTCAAGAACGGGAAAGACCTCCGTGTTTTACCACGAAGAACGATCCAGGGCTTGGTTCCTGGCTTCGCGGTCTGCGCCTCTGCTTCCAGGTTTGCCGTCAGCGGTTTCCCGGATGATAGCCTATTTTGCGATCATGACTTGGCCCAGGGTCGGCCAGCAATTGGCGAATGGTTTCAAACAGGTTGGCGATGGCGGCATCGTGTCCTGCAAACTTTTGCTCCAGTTCGGCCAGCTTGCCGGCAAGCTCCTGGTGGGTGGAGGGCAACTCACGGAGATGGACGAAGGCCCGCATGATGACGATGTTGATATCAATTGCGCGCCGGCTGTTTAACACGCTGGAAAGCATCGCAACACACTGTTCTGTAAATGTATAAGGTCGGTATCGGCGACCGCCCTGGCCACTTGAGGCACCAATTTGGTACCTCAAGTTTGCCCACTCTTTAGCGGAGAGCGTGAACATAAAATCGGCTGGGAATCGCCGAAGGTTGCGGCGTACCGCACGGACAAGGGTTTTTGTTTCAACCCCGTAGAGTTCCGCCAGGGTTGTATCCGGAATAATCTTATGGCCGCGAATCAGCAGAATGCTTTTCTGGATTATTTTGGCGGGGATGATGGCGGTTGACGGCATAAAAGAGGTCGGGATGCAAAACCACCCTGCAGTCTAGCTGCAAAATCCCGTCGTTTGAGGTGCCAAATTGGTCCCTCAACATTCCTCATCGCCCAAACCTCATGCTCTGTGTGAAGATAAACCGGAGTGCTCCTTGATCACGGTTTCCAATCTACGGTTGGCCGGTCGCTAACAATATCTGTCAGTCCAGTCTTGGCCAGTAGAATGGGCAGGCTTTGTTTGATCAGAGTCCCCAATGCACGGGCGGTCGTTTGTTTTTCTTCCGAAGTATAGGCATCCCAGCTGTCATGCCAGTGAACGCCGGGGAGGGGGCGTGCCTGATCCGCCGAGCTGTCGAATTTGAAGAATTGGCCGGTTCTGCAATCAAAAAAGCGCATCAAAAAGTTGCCATAGATCGAAGCATCCCCTTTTTCGGATTGGGAACATAGTCCAAACCCTTCAAGAAGATTGATCGCTCTTCCATTGAGCCAGTCACTTGTCACTTCGCTTTGAAGAAGGATGATGCGGTCAACCTGCCATTCTTGACCGAGGATGATCAGCTTGTCTCTTATTCCCAGTAGCGACGAATCGGATGCCGGGCCATAAGATGGCTCCACATTTTCCAAGGCTATTCCCACGTCCTTGCCGTTGACGAGCTTTGCCTCCCGATTAAGAACTGTTTTGGCGGTACTGAGGGCGATGGCATTCACATCAAACCCGGGATGCCATGCGACCCAGCTTTTGTACCCGAAGATCGTAAAAGTGATCTTATATCCCCGCATATCCGCATCAATGGCGGAGATCAGCGCCACTTTTTCAGTAGGCAAAATTTTCACGACCGGATGTGGCGTTACGCATCCGCTGAAAAAAGCCACCGTGCTTATCAATAGTAAGAGGCGCTGCATTATCCGTGGAATCTAGGAACAAAAAAAATCCGCTCAAGTCCGTTTATATGGATCGAACTTCGTGCAATTCACTTCTTCTCAAGAACCGCTCAGCGCTGAAAATTCGAGGTTGGAAGGTGGGAGGTGGTCGTGTGACGCTGATCGCCGAACGATGAGCGCGGAACAGCAGCAGGTTTTGTTGGGATTATTTTCCCCGGCCCCAAGCGTGCACATGACGCCGCCGGTGGAGGCGCGGCGCGTGCAGGAGGATGTCGTTTTCCAGCGCAGCCATCGTGCGCGTCACTACCGGCTCACCTTGCGGCGCGACGGCACGGCCGTGGCAACCATCCCGGTTCGTGGCTCGGAGCGCGAGGCCCGGCGGTTTGTCGAGCGGCAGCGCGACTGGCTCAAGCGCGCGCGCGAGCGCGAGGCTCATCGGCCGCGCAGCGCCGGGGTGTGGGCACCCGGCACGCGCGTGCTTTGGCGCGGCGAACTGGCGGAGATCCGCGTGGTCGCAGCGGGCGAGCGCCCGCAGGTATGCGTGGGCGTGGACGTGTTTCGCGTGCCTGGTTTTGACGACGACCTGCGCGCGGTGCTTGAGTCGCATTTCATGCGGCGGGCGAAGATCGAACTGCCCGCGCGCGCGTGGGAGCTGGCGGCGCTCGTCGGCGCGGATGTGCGGCATGTGACCGTGCGCAACCAGCGTTCGCGCTGGGGTTCATGCTCCGCCAGCGGGACGATCTCGCTCAACTGGCGGCTGGTGCAGGCACCGGGCAGCGTGCGCGATTATATTATTTATCACGAGTTGGTGCACCTGCGGTATGAGATGAACCACAGTGCGCGTTTTTGGGCGCGGGTGGCGGAAGTGTGTCCGTGGTGGCGCGAGGCCGAGCTCTGGCTCAAGTGCAATGGCAGCCTGCTGGGATTGTAAACAAGGGCTGGAGTCTGCATCGAGAGATCCAGGAGATATTTCCTCTGTGTTCTCCGTGTCTCCGCGGTGAAAATCAGAATTTGGAGTTCAATGTTGGGGGCTTTTGAGCACCGCGCAAAAGCCGGCTTGCCCCTTGGTCACTGCGCGCTGTTCACTTCCAGCCCAACCCCCTATCCTCATGCTAAGATTTGGCCTTATCGGACTCGGTAACATCGGAAAGGTTCACACGGGTAACTTTTCCTCGGGCAAAATTCCCCGCGGCAAACTGACCGCTGTCAGCGACATCGCGCCACCCAAATTTGAACTGCCTCCGGGCGTGAAATACTTCCCCGAGGCCGAGGCGATGATGGATGCCGGCCTGGTCGATGCGGTCATCGTCGCGACGCCGCATCCGCTGCACCGGGCGCTCGGCGAAAAAGTATTGAAGCGCGGCCTGCACCTGCTGATGGAAAAGCCGCTGACCGCGACGAAGCTCGACGGCGAGCTGCTGCTCGCGGCGCCGCGCCAGCCCGGCCAGCAGTTTGGCCTGATGATGAACCTGCGCACGCACCCGCAATACCGCCGCATCAAAGAGGTGCTCGACAGCGGCGGGCTGGGCTCCTTCCAGCGCATGCAGTGGACCATCACGAACTGGTTTCGCCCCGAGGCGTATTACACCATGAGCAACTGGCGGGCCACCTGGAAAGGCGAGGGCGGTGGCGTGTTGATCAACCAGGCGCTGCACAATCTGGACGTGCTCCAGTGGTTGTGCGGGATGCCGGTGGCGGTGCGCGCATTTTGCAAATTTGGCCAGGATCACGACATCGAGGTCGAGGACAGCGTGATCGCCTATCTTGAGTTCGCGAACGGCGCCACGGGCGTGTTCACGACCAAAACGGGCGAGGCGCCCGGGGTGAACCGGCTGGAGATCGCCGGCAGCGGCGGCCTGATGGTTTTGGAAAACGAGCACTTGGTCGTGACCAAAAACAAAGTGGACATCCGCGAGTACAGCCGGACGACCGACAACGCCTTTGGCGTGCCGGAAAAAACCATCGAGGAATTTCCCAACCGCGACGAATATCCCTCGCACGCCGGGGTGATCAATAATTTCGTCGAGGCGGTGTTGGACGGGAAGCCATTGATCGCCGAGGCCGCGGAAGGCCTGAAGTCGGTGGAGCTGGCAAACGCGATGGTGTATTCAACTTGGAAGGACACGCGCGTGGTATTTCCGCTCGATGCCGCCGCCTATCAGGCGTCCCTGGACCAGGTCATTGCCACCAGCAAGCCGCGCCACCGCCAGATCAAGGAGGCGAAGGTGGACATGAAGAAATCGTATTCCTGAGGGGCGGTATTTTGACTGCGACGGTGGCGCGCCCTCATTTTATTATATTATTTTCGATTTATATAGACGCAGTTGGATGTTTTCGAAAGCGCCGTTTGTCATCTAATAAATGACTAACACAGGCAGGCCTCATAAATTGATTTACCATGTCGAGGGCGGGTTTTCGCCCATCTAAATCGAAAATGCAGCAGTGTGGCGGAAGCCATTGCCGCCGCCGAGCCGTCCGTTTCCCCGGCGCGCCCGGCGGTCGCACCCGGCCTATCCCTTCGTGCGCCCGGATTCCAGTTCCTCCCAGCGGGCGAGGGCGGTGGCGTGCTGGCGGTCCAGTTCATCGAGGCGGGCCTTCACCTGCGCGGCTGCGCTGCGCTCGCGCTGATAAAAAACCGGGTCGGCGAGTTTCGCGCCGAGCTCGGCCTGCTCGGTCTCGAGCGCGTCGATCTGCGCGGGCAGCGCGTCGAGCTCGCGCTGCTCCTTGTTGCTGAGTTTGCGCGTGGGCTTTGCCGACGGCGCCGTGGCGACGGCTGCCTGCGTTGTCGCGCGGGCAGCCGCGGCCGCTTTCGCCGCGGCGACTTTTTCCTTTTCGTGCACCCAGTCGGCATAGCCGCCGACATAGTCGCCGATGCGGCCGTCGCCTTCGAAGACGAGGGTGCTGGTGACGACGTTGTCCAAGAAATCGCGGTCGTGGCTCACGATGAGGAGCGTGCCCTGGTACTCGACGAGCAGGTCCTCGAGGAGATCGAGCGTCTCGGCGTCGAGATCGTTGGTGGGCTCGTCCATCACGAGGACATTGGCCGGTTTGGTGAAAAGGCGGGCGAGGAGCAGGCGGTTGCGTTCGCCGCCGGACAGGACGCGCGCGGGCGTGCGTGCGCGGTCGGCGGTGAAGAGAAAATCCTGGAGGTAACTGATGACATGGCGCGTGCGGCCGTCGACCGTGACGGTCTCGTTGCCGGCGGCGATGTTGTCGGCCACGGTTTTATTGTCGTCGATCTGGGCGCGCATCTGGTCGAAGTACACGACCTCGAGATTCGTGCCGTGCTTGATCGTGCCCGCGGTGGGCGCGAGCTGGCCGAGGAGAAGCTTGATCAACGTCGATTTGCCGGCGCCGTTGGGCCCGATGATGCCGATCTTGTCGCCGCGGGTGAAGGTGGTCGTGAAATTGCGGACGAGCAGGCGGCCGTCGGGGTAGGCGAAGGACATGGCCTCCACGTCGATGACCTTCACGCCGGACCGCTCGGCCTCGCCGAGGCGGAGCGTGACGTTGCCGAGGCGCTCGCGGCGGGCGGCGCGCTCGGCGCGCATTTTCATGAGCGCGTGAATGCGGCCCTGGGCACGGGAACGCTGGGCGCGCACGCCCTTGCGAATCCAAACCTCCTCCTGGGCAAGTTTCTTGTCGAAGGCGGCCTGCTGTTTTTCCTCGGCGGCGACCACCTCCTCCTTGCGGATGAGATAAGTGTCGTAATCGCAGGCCCAGCTGGCGAGGCGCCCGCGGTCGAGCTCGACGATGCGCGTGGCGAGTTTGCGCAGAAAGGCGCGGTCGTGCGTGACAAAGAAGAGCGTGATTTTTTCCGTGAGCAAAAATTCCTCGAGCCAGAGGATCGATTCGAGATCGAGGTGATTGGTCGGCTCGTCGAGCAGCAGCAAGTCCGGCTGGCCGGCGAGGGCGCGGCCGAGAAGGGTGCGGCGCTTCAACCCGCCCGAGAGTTCCTCGAATTCGGCCTGCGGTGAGAGCTGCAGGTGCTCGATGAGGGTGTCCACGAGCACATCGCGCTCCCAATCCTCCTCGTGCTCGGTCTGTGGGCGCAGGCCGGACGCGATGATGTCGATGACCGTGCCGCCCACATCGGCGGGCACCTCCTGGTTGAGCCGTGTGAAAAGAGAGCCGGGCTGACGGAAGACATCGCCGGTGTCGGGTTTCATTTCGCCCGCGATGACGCGCATGAGGGTGGATTTGCCCGCGCCATTGCGCCCAAGCAGGCAGACGCGTTCGCCGGGATCGACCTGGAAATTGACCTTGTCCAGGATCGCCGGGCCACCGAAGCAGAGATTCACGTCAAGCAAGCTGAAGAGCGACATAAGCGCCCCAACGTGGGCCACCGGCCCGCCGCGTGCAACCCTCTAAGATTATTTAACGCCGAAGCCAGATTTATGCATGAATCACATGAAGGGTCCGAATGTTTATCTGAGTTCGGCGTTCAACGTTCAGCGTTGGATGTTCGTGAGAATATCCCCGTTTTTCCCGTCGCATTTGCGGCCTGCCTGTTCACGTTTGCAGGCACATGCAGCCGTTGCCGACAACGAGCCCGAGCAAGGACTCGCCTAATTCATGCCCGCCCGGCGCCAGCTGGCTCCGACGGGTTTGGCTTCGGTTCTGCACCATGTGGGTGGCCAAGATGATCGGCACGATCTTTGGCATGAGTGCATTCTTTGTCATTTATTTCTGGCTGCTCAACCACCCGCTTTTCCCGATAACCACCATCCCGCTTACGGCGGTTGACCGGCTGATTGGTTTTTGGCCGGAGGCTTTGCCGCTCTATGTGTCGTTGTGGATTTATGTGCCGCTCGCGCCCGCGTTTTTGAAAAATCGCCGTGAGGCCGTGTTCTATGTCGTGGCCGTGACCGTGCTCAGCGTGATCGGCTTTGGGATTTTTCTGCTTTGGCCGACGACCTTGCCCAAGTTCACGGTCGATTGGTCGCAGCATCCCTCCTTCGCCTTTCTCAAGACGGTCGATGCCTCGGGCAACGCCTGTCCTTCCATGCATGTGGCCTTCGCCGTTTTCACGGCGCTCTGGTTCGGGCCCATTTTGCGCGAGATGGGCGCCGGGCGCATGGTTCGCGCGCTCAACTGGCTTTGGTGCCTGGGCATTCTTTATTCCACACTCGCCATCCGCCAGCATGTCGCCCTCGACGTCCTGGCCGGGGCCGTGCTCGGCGCAAGCGTTGCGCTCCTGCACCTGCGCGTTCTCCATCGTGGAATCCGGGCTTGATTCACCACGGAGGCACGGAGAACACGGATATCTATCCAAGGAGTTTTGTGCATTTTTCAGCCAAAAGTTTCCGGATCATTTCTTGAACACGAAATCCGGAGCCTCATAAACATCCCATGAAAGAACGGGTGCTTGTCTGCTGGAGCGGCGGGAAGGACAGCTCGCTGGCGTTGAGGGAAATCATGGCGTCCGACCGTTACGAGGCGGCGGCGCTTCTCACCACGGTGACCTCGGGGTATGATCGCATCAGCATGCACGGCGTGCGGTGCTCCCTGCTGGTGGAACAGGCGGCGGCGATTGGCCTGCCGTTGCGCCAGGTGGCCATTCCGCCCGCGGCGTCCAATGAGATTTACGAGGCAAGCATGAAGGCCGCCTTCCTCGACTATAAACGCGAGGGCATCACCTCGGTGGTTTTCGGGGATCTTTTCCTTGAGGACATCCGGAAATACCGTGACCGCATGATGGCGGAGATCGGCATGACAGCGCTCTATCCGGTTTGGGGCAAAAACACGGCGCAACTTGCGCGCGACTTTATCGGGCTGGGCTTCCAGGCGGTGCTGGTCTGTATCGATCCCAAGCAAGTGGCCGAAAAATTCGCGGGGCGGTTTTTCGACGATGCCCTGCTGGCCGACCTGCCCCCGACGGCTGATCCCTGCGGCGAAAATGGCGAATTCCACACTTTTGTCTTTGCCGGGCCGATTTTCAAACGCCTGATGAAAGTTGAAAAAGGCGAGGTGGTGACGAGAAGCTCATTTTGCTTTTGCGATTTGCTGCCGATTGCGGCAGAACCAACGTGATTCACAATGCCACAACAAAGAATGGACATGGATAAACCCCGTTTTACGACCCTGGCCGGCATGATATTTTTGGCGGCGGCCTCGCGGCTGATCCCGCATCCGCCCAATTTTACGCCCATCGCGGCGATGGCGCTTTTCGGCGGCGCCTATATTTCCGACAAACGCCTGGCGTTTGGCCTGCCCCTGGCCGCGCTGCTTTTAAGCGACGCCATGCTCGGTTTCTACCATGGTATGATCTGGGTCTATGGAAGCTTTGCCCTGATTGTGTGCCTCGGCTTGCAACTGCAATCACGGCGCCGGTTGCTGCCCATCGCGGCCACGGCCCTGGCCGGTTCGGTGCTGTTTTTTGCCCTCACGAATTTCGGCGTCTGGATTTCCGATGGGCTGTATCCGCGGACGCTTGAAGGTCTCGCGGCCTGTTATGTGGCGGCCATTCCATTTTTTCAGAATACCATCGCGGGCGACCTGGTTTACACCGCACTGCTCTTTGGTGGATTTGCCTTCGCGGAAAAGAAGTTTCCCGTCCTGCGCGAACCGACCGCGGCGGGCGCGGCTTAGAGTTCAGCCGTTAAAAAATGAGCGGGGAATTGCGCATCGTTTCGTTTTTGCCCGCGGCGACGGAGATGGTTCATGCCCTTGGGTTGGGCGACCAACTGGTCGGCATCTCGCACGAATGCGATTATCCGCCCGAGGTGCGCAGCAAGCCGGTCGTCGTCAGCAATGCCCTGCAGCTCGAAAAAATGAGCCTGCACGAGATCGACGTGGCGGTAAGCGCGCGTTTGCGCGCGGGTGGCAGCCTCTATCAAGTCGATGAGCAACTACTGCGGGAACTGGCGCCGACCCACCTTCTCACGCAAAATCTCTGCCAGGTCTGTGCGCCGTCGGGCAACGAAGTGACGCAGGCGCTGAAGTCATTGCGCCTCCAGCCGGAGATTGTATGGCTCACCCCGAAATCGCTCGAAGGCGTCAATGACAACCTGCGCACCCTGGGCCGGGCCACGGGCCGGCTCAAGGAAGCCGAGGCGATCATTGCCTCCGGCCGCGCCCGCCTGGAAAAACTGGCCGGGCGCACGCGCGGCGCGGCAACACGGCCCCGCGTTTTTTGCCTGGAGTGGGTCGATCCGCTCTATTGCAGCGGTCATTGGATTTCCGAGATGGTGGAAATCGCCGGCGGGACGGATGCACTTTCGCGCCGCGGCACGGATTCCGTGCGCATCGGTTGGGATGAAGTCGTGAAATGGGCGCCGGAAGTCTTGGTCATCATGCCGTGCGGCTTTCACCTCGCGAAAGCCGTGGAGCAAGTGCCGCAGCTTTTCGCCCATCCCGGCTGGGCCGATCTGCCGGCGATCCGGGACGGTCGTGTTTTCGCGGTGGATGCCAACGCGTATTTCGCCCGGCCCGGCCCCCGGCTCATCGAGGGAGCCGAATTGCTGGCCCATTTTTTTCATCCCGAGCTGGTCGGTTGGAACGGTCCGCCCGGCGCGTTCGAGCGGGTGGAGCTTTTGTCCGCGGCGCCCGGGAATTAACCGGCTGGCGGATGACCTGATGAAATTATCGCGGGAAAAAAACTGCTCGGCTTGCGGCGCGCCGTTTCCTTGCGGGCCGGCGCCCGGCAAAGAAAAATGCTGGTGCGACGAGTTGCCGCTCGTCGGGCCGGTGGGAAGCGCCGATCGGGACTGCCTTTGTCCGCAATGCCTGCGCCAGGCCATCGGGAAATTGATTCACCACGGGGGCACGGAGAATTCAGGGTAGGGAAATCCAATTTTTTTCGGGATCGGCCCCCTTGTGCGGTGCGTCTCTGCGGTGAATATCCCTTTTTGTAAAAGAGATCGTCCACTTGCCGGTTGGCGATCTGCGCTTACACTGCGGTAGGATGAAGGCGTCGCTAACGGTGGTGCCGGAATCGACCGGATTAAAAACCATGCAAGCAGCACGAAAAGATCAGCTTCGAGGCGCCGGGCTGCCGATTGAAACACGCGGGTGGTTCTGGTGTCGCACTTTTATTGCCAACTCTTTTTTGCCATGAAAAAAATTATCACAACCGCTCTTCTCGCGGTGGGTCTCACCGCCGCCGTTTCCTTTGCTGATTCACCGCCGTCCGTGCCGGCACCCAATGAAGTCGATTATGTCAGCCAGCTTCCCAATCCGAATGACCTCGCGAATAAAGGTGTTCCGGGCGGTGCCAGGGTTGCCATGATTGCCCAAACGAGCGCCGACATCACCGTGACCTATGCCTACGCAAGCGGGCAGGTTCGTATTGTGTCCTACCGCCTTCTTTCGGCCACCGGTTCAAGTGTGGCAACTGGAAGTGTGCCGGTTCCGACCACGCCGGCTCCGACGCCGGTTTACGATAACAACAATGCCAGCCCGGCTTATACGGTCGTCTATCAGCAACCTGCGCCGATATATTATTATCCCGCTTATGGCTATTATCCTTGGTTCTGGCCTGTGTCCGTGGGTTTTGGCTTCGGCTTCCATGGCGATCGCGATTTCCGTGGTGGATTTCGCGGTGGTGATTTTCGTGGCGGCTTTCGTGGTGGTTTCCACCATTAAGATAAGCTCTGAACACGCCGAACGCTGAACACCGTTAAATCACGGCTTCACGAAGCAATACGACCGATAGGAGAGTGTCCCGCGTTGGAGGGCGGTGTACACGCGTGAGCCCCGGATGCCGGCGAAGTCCCCGCTGAGGGGATGGATGAACTTGGGCAGATGGCGGATGATCAAGTCTTGCGAGCGCTGTGAGTTCCGATCCATGCCGCGCAGCACCTCGGCGTTGATGACGCGTGAGTGGAGCGATGTCAGTGGAGCGGACGCGAGCGCCTGTTCCCACGCGGCGAGGCCATCGCTGAACCGGAAGTCGGCGTAGAGAAAATGTCCGCCGGGCCGAAGCACCCGGGTGACTTCCGTCAGGAAACGCGTGAACACGGGGTAGCAGTGCGACGCCTCGACGTTGATGACAGCATCGAAGGTGTTCTCGGGAAACGGCAGATTTTCGGCGTCACCCTGGATGAAGTTGAGCCCATCCAATGGGTGGCG
>Ga0210402_10005905_pt1 | contig 10892 bp, 4 predicted proteins | sample IncBWC7MmetaG_FD_161055 | JGI IMG/M metagenome (GOLD analysis project Ga0210402, IMG submission 161055) | Forest soil microbial communities from Barre Woods Harvard Forest LTER site, Petersham, Massachusetts, United States - Inc-BW-C-7-M | ecosystem: Environmental > Terrestrial > Soil >... | reverse complement strand
GTACAAATAATAATTCTGTTGATATAAATAAAGCTATTGAAAATACATTTGAAAGGTTTGAAAATATTACTACAAAAATAGAACCTCCTTTTAATGTTAAACATTTTATTCCTCATGTAGATAATGAGCGTAAATTTAGAATAGCAAATAAATCAGATAAACCTAGATTAGTATATATTTATACAAATGAAGGTTTAATAGAAGGTTCTCCATTTGCTTCTTTTAGTTTAGCGCATAAGGCGTTAGGTTTAAAATCAAGTAGTAATACATGTAATCGTTATATAGATACCAATAGATTATATAAGGGTAAATATATTTTTTCATCTAAGCCCATCCACCCCGAAGGGGTGAATGGGTAAAGACCCATAGATAGTACGTCTAGGGATTAATGAAAGATAGATAATACTGTGATTAATTTTCTAATCACCAAGAAATATAATTAGATAATCAATTATTATATAATAAAAATAAGTAGATTATGAGAGGCCCCCATATTTCGGCAGTTATTATTCCCGCCGTTTTACCCAATAATAATCGGCTTAAGGAAGTACTTAGTTATAATGTATTAGGTAAATTCTTGAATAAATTTTACTCCGATAAAAAAATTAATACCTTAACATCCGCCCGCCTTCGGGAGGAGGGTGCCCTTCGGGCTCGTAATAACAATACACATACAGATTTATTACCTCATCTAAAAGCAAAATTGCCTTATGCATCTTTTTCTCCCTCTGCCTATACTTCGGCGAGAGGCGAAGAATTTTTACAATGACTAGTGGGATTTGTGGACGCGGAAGGACATTTTTTCATAAAATTAGATAAAAATTCCTGGAATTTTGTATTTAAAATAGAATTACATATAGATGACACAGATATTTTTAAAAAAATAGCCCAAACACTGGAAATTGGTACGGTGGTTACAGAAATTAAAAATAGGAATTCAGCTTATTTTTATGTAACTAATTTACAAGAGATTGTTACAGTTCTTATACCTATTTTTCAAAAGTTCCCTTTACAAACCTCTAAATATTTTGATTTTATGTGTTTTTACGAAGCGGCATTATTAAAAGTGGCTTTTATAAATAAGAACAGTAAATTGAAAAGTAAAACCTGTGTAAGAGTCCGCCTACCCTCAGCTACAGAAGCAGAGATGAACAAAATTAAAAAGCTGAAGGCTAGTATGAATAGTAAAAGGTTATCTTTAAATATAAAGGAAGAAGATTATTTAAGGAAAAAGGTTTCTATAAATAAGTGATGGTTATTGGGTTTTGTAGAAGGAGAGGGAACGTTTGGGTATAAACACCTGGTTCCGTACTTTCAAATAGCTCAAAATAAAAAAAATCTGTTTGTTTTAAATGCTATAGAATTTTACTTGGTAAATATTTACAAAGAATCAGTCACTGTCTCCGAAGGTGGATCACCTTCGGAGGGCGAATCTTCAAAGAATAATTGAAATCAGGAGTTAGAGTTAAATTATAGCTTAAATAAGTTAACAGGTGTTTATAGTATGACGGAGGGTAAAATAGATATACTTTATTACTTTATTATACCTTTTTTTCAATCTATGACCTTTTTAACCAGAAAATCTGTAGATTATTATTATTGAGTATTATCTGTAGTATTACACAAATATGGTTATTATTACACTCCGGAAGGAAAAAAAATGGCTTTACAGATATCAACAGGTACTAATAAATATCGTTATAGTACTAATAGCCTAAATAATGTTAACCCTGAACTTCCGAGTGCTGATTCTATCTCTAAGCTTTTAGCTCAAACGCCGCCTTTTGATGTGAATAGTGGCCGTAGTCATTTTGAGTTGATTAGGGAATTCACTATAGCTAAAGGTGGACGTAAAGGTTTTATTGTTCATATTTATTATAAGGAGGTTAATGGGTATAAAGAATTAAAAGGTTCACCTTTTTCTTCCTATGGGGCTGGGCATTTAGCTATAGGGGTACGGGCCGGTAGTAGAGTAATAGGTAGATATATTGATACAGGAAAAATATATAAAGATAAATACCTCTTTTCATCTGTAATCATTGATTAAAAGGTAGGTAATACAATATTAAGATGTGTAACTTTTTCGTTTTCACTTCTCTAGTCCCTCATTAGGGACCATAATGATACGATGAGAGTGGTTATATTATAAGGGAATAATAGGGTAATATGGGCACAGACTCAATCTTAAAATACATCCTTAGGATTATGCGGGATGTAAATAATGGCTGACTAGTTCGTTATTTACATTCAAACACTGCGAGTGCATTTTTTTTCCTGGTCCCTATAGGAGAGTCTTTTTGTGGCTTTTATTTAGATATTTTTTACGCAGGCACACCTAATGAAATTAATGCGCCCTCGCTTTGCGCAGGAATAGAAAATCTTCCTATGACTGTAATATCGTCAGGTATTAATATTGGTTTACTGAGTAAACTAGAATATAACAGTAAAAAAGGTAAGGGTGCCTCATCGCTTCACACAAAAAACCCCTTAGACTCTCTTTCTGAGGAGGACTTCTTAGAATGGTTTATAGGTTTTGTAGACGCTGAGGGTTGTTTTCATATACAATCCATTGATAACCGTTTTAAATTTATTTTTACCCTTGGTTTACATAAAGACGATCTTTCTTTACTTAAATATATTGCACAAAGATTAGGGATTGGTAGTCTAGCCATTAAAAAGAAATATGTTGAATACACTGTTATAAAGCAAGGTGATTTGCTTAAGATTTTATATATTTTCGATAAACGACCGCTCAATACTAGTAAAAATTTGAATTATATAATGTTTAGAAAAGCGTATGATCTTTATTTTAATCGTGAATCTATTAAAGTTCCTACAGAAATAAGAGAAAAAGTGATAGAGCTTAAAAATCAAATGAATAAAAATAGAATAGATTTTAATCAACCTAAAGGTCATTTCATTAACATTACTCCTTATTGATTGTTAGGATTTGTAGAAGGTGACGGCTATTTCTCGGTTAATTCTAAAAATTATTCCTTAAAATTTGGTATAGGACAAACTTCTCAAGAAATAGAAGTACTAGAAGCCGTCCAACAATTTTTATTAGGTTTACCCGGTAAATACGCAATCAAAAGAAATAACTCTAATCTTGTAAAACTTGATGTATATAATCCAGCTAAAGGTCGGGACCATAAACCTATGGCCTATATAACAGTAAATCAAACAGATTTTCTTACTAACGTCCTTATACCTTTTTTTGATAGTTTAATCTGATTAAGTAAAAAGAAAAAGGATTATCAAGATTGAAGATTAATTTTAAGTATTATAAAACAAGGTAAACATTTCACTGGTGAAGGTAAGGCTCTAATATTTTTAATAGCTAAAAGAATGAATAATAATAGATTATCTTCGAATTTAGATTATGGAAAGCTTCCTGGGCAAACTACTACCCTCAGTAATAAATTGAGCCAGGCGTCTTATGACTCTAAAGAGGAAGAATGAAATTATGAAATCAGCATTCAAGAAAGAGCATCAAAACTTTTAGAGAGTCCTTCAAATTATGAAGTACAACCTGATGGAAAAATATTAATAAAATCATTAGGAACTTATCTTAAAGGTAGAGGTAATATAGGTGTAAGAGTCTTAGATGAAAACGGGGGATTAGTCTATGAATTTAGTTCTATAAAAGAGTGTGCTTTATTCTTTGATGTTCATAGTAGAACTATAATCAGAAGACTAGATAATGGAGGTTCTTTTATAGAGTTTAAAGGAAAAAAATTGGTATTCCAACGTGTAGTATCCTTACCTTAATACTGCTTTTGTAGGCGGAGCCTCCCTAATAAATTAAGGTGCGCATTAACTTATTAAGTTTTTTTTTCGCATAGCCAGCCTATGAAAAATATGACGGAGGCCAATAAAATAAAGACATAAGAGGGCTATTTCGCCAATAGAATAGATAAATCTCCTTCCGAGGGTGTGCACTACTTCTAATGGTAGAAAAATAAAAGAAATTTGAGAAATTTCTTATGGCCAGGCTGTCGGAGTGAACCTCCTGCTATATACCATCAAATTGCGGGAACACCCTAAAGCTATTCTCAACCAAGCAGACGAGGTAACACAGTTTGCGGCACAGGTAATAACTCGTGGTATGGTAAAATCGAGATAGATGAACGAAAGGAAATGGGTAATCTGCAGCCAACCTAGGGGGACCCCTAGGGCAGTTCATCGACTAAATGTTGGTAGGCACCAAAATTTATTTATAGTTTTTGTGCTTAAGATATAGTCAAACCCTACTTGAAAGAGTACAGAATAATAAAATATTTTCGATATACACTAGGTTCCAAAAATATATATATTTTTGTAACTACCACCCTATGGTGGAGTTTTTTCTTCCTTCGGAGAAGCTAAAACACGTTTCGCCGTAAGCTCGAGCTTGCCGCGCCCGGTTCCAGGGGCGCTTCTATAGGCACGCCAGCGATAGAGGCGAGTTTAGATTTTTTTTATATATATAAAAAAAAATATTTTTTTTTATTTAAAAAAAATAATACAAACCTTCGCTAAGTTTTAATATTAATCGAAGATTAATGTAAAAAACTAGCCGAAAGGTCGAATGTCGCACAAGGTTTGTGGGCGCTAGCGAGCTCTGCACCATTTTTACCCCCCCCCTTTTTTATTACCCCACGAGGCTCTGCGGCTTTTTTTATATATATATAAAAAAATAATAGGGGGGGAATAAAACCACCATGGAAGGCAGCAGAGCTCGGGGAGGGGATAAAAAAATGTCATAAACGTGTTTTATCCTACGCAAGTTAGGAAAAACTCGAACCTCTAAATTAGTTTTTAAGCTTAACCTTTATCCCCCTCTTGGTGGGGATTCCAAGGTTAATCGCACGCGCATAAAAACGTATAAATATATATATTTAATCGAGGAGGCTTAGCGCTACGCCTACCGCACAAATATATATATATATATATATTTCGACCGTGGAGCTTGCTAAGCATTACCTTCGAAACTCCGTTAGTAGTAGGTGCAGCAGTAGCTTATCTAAGGGCGTTTACCAGGGGGGGGGGAGGTATGGTGAGGTTTTACCTGTCTGAAAGCGAGTGTTTTGGATTTTTTTTATTATCCATAAATGGGTGGTAATGTTTATAACATATTGTTTATATTACTACTTAGGGAGAAGGACCTTAACTCAGCCTGTTTTGTATTTATTATACAAATGGTAAAAGAGGTAGATTTGCGCAATAATGGGATCAGCATTTTTATTCACTCTAAATAGAAAACACAATTTTTCCTTAAATGCCCCCCGTATAATTTGCTCGTATACGAAGACGAAGAGTCTTCGAGTTATTAAGAATTTTTATTTTAGAGATTCTTGTTTGCTTTATTCGTCTGTTACTATTGGAGTAGGGCGGGTTTTACCTAATATGACCCAGGGAGGAGGATTGGTGAGAATAAAGGGGATAAGAGGGAATCGTATGATTTCTTCATGAACTAAGCCGAAATTTAGCGAAGCCTTGCGAAAATGAGTTTCTGTGAACTTTGGTAATAGACGTAGTACGCAGCATCAGGTAACTAGAGCCGATTTCATTGAGTGGTTTGTCGGTTTAACGGATGGAGAAGGGTACTTTGGAATAATAAGTAATGGATCCGCAGCTTTTAAATTTATATTTAGAATAGAACTCCATGTAGATGAAGAGCCTATGCTTAATTTTATTAAGTCCACATTAGGCTTTGGAAAAGTATATTCTATAAAAGATTCATCTATGTGGGTAGTGGCAAATCAATCCGACATAGTTAAGCTGATAGATATATTTACGAACCGTCCGTTAAATACAACTAAGCTTTTGAACTTTCTTGCCTTTAAATCCGCCTTTGAAACTTATACCTCGGCTACAAGTAAAAAGGAGGTATTAAAAGAGATTACTAGTCTTAAAACCAGCATGAATACATTAAGAACAGATTATACTTTTCCTAGCTGATACCAAGCCCACATTACCCCTAATTGACTTTTAGGGTTTGTAGAAGGTGAAGGTTCATTTTCCGTTCATAAAAAATATTATCGTTCTGTTTTTAGTCTTGACCAGTCTCTTCTAGATTTAGCTTTAATGCAATCAATAGCAAATTTCTTATACAGTTTAGTACCGGGGCAGAAAGATTGAATATCTATAATACTAACAAAAAAAAAAGAGATGACGAAGGGAATGGTGAAATTAATTATCACTCAAGAAGCTAAGCTTACCGAGGTAATTATACCTTTTTTTGATAAGCTAAATTGACACAGTAAAAAAGCCAAAGATTATCTAGATTGAAAGGTTGTTTTAAAGATGAAAGGGTTAGGGCTACAGTATCAACCAAAGGGGGTAGAAGTCCTAGATATAATATTAAGTCAAATGAATAAAAATAGATTATCAACGGCGGGAAATCCACTAGTTGACCGATCAAAATTGGATACGGAAATAAATAATTTATTAACTGGCCCTTCAAACTATGAGATGAGAGAGGGAGAAAAGTTCATAAAATCTTTAAATAGAAATAAAACCGACAATAAAAAGCGAGCGGTTGAATTAAGAGACGCAGCCGAAGGGGGATGTGTAATAAAAACGTTTGATTCAATACTAGCCTGTGCGGAATTTTTAGGAATTCCGGTTTCAACCTTAAAATATAAAATAAAACAAAATAGACCCGTTTTATTAGAAAATAAAAACGTTTGAGGAAAAAAGCTATAGCGGGTATGTATTAAGCATGAAGGTTATCTTTATAAGATTAAAAACTTAAAAGGTAATCGTCATGTATTCACGAATTCGTGTATATTGTGTGAATTAAATATTCCCAAATAGGAATTAAACGCGGAAAGGGAGCATAAGGCAAGGAGTGGACAATAAGTATATTGTAAAAAGAGGTGAATTTTAATGCAAAAAAAGTGAGAATCAGGATGACTAAATAAACTTAGTATAATCATGATGTGCTCATTAAACTAATAAGATTGCTGGAAAATCTATTAAGGAAAGTCTATAACCTTAAAGACAATCAGCAGGAAAATTAAGGGAGGCTAATCTACAAGGCCAAATTTCCTCTGGGATCCTTAATATCTTCAGAGACTAGAAAATTAGCGTAACCGCCTTCCGACGGCGAAAGTACGATGGTATAGTCCGAACATAAACGCAAGTTTATGAATAACATTATCGATCATGAGAGATGTGACGAATGGGTGACTGATACGTTATCTACATTCAAATACAGCCAGTGCGTTTTTCGCGTTAGTTTTTATGCACAGTGCGACAAGAAGTCGGCAATTACAATGAGGTGTGATTCCTCCTCGATTGGTCCGCCGAGTCCCTATTCAGACATGCGTTAGAAGTAATTCTTAGGTGTGAAGCTCTGAGGATTAAGGGAAAAAAGCCAAGGTAAGCGCAAGTCAAGGTACGAAGACGATCCGTTTTTAGGGGTCATGTCTGTATTATATGAAAGAAGTAGTAGTTTAGTTATAGTTGTTTATAACCCGTTAGCTAGTTGCGTCTGTATTATGATAAAGATGGAAACCAAATTAGTAAGAGTGTGAGGTGGTGTGCAGCCGAAACCGGACCTCCATTATAATTTATACATACGATTAAAATTAAAATCTACAAGATATAATTATAAGGTAAAAGTACAACGGATTAAAGTAACCTACCTAAAGCTTTATTAAATGGTGTAATTGTCGGAACTTGGTAAACCCAATGGTTTCCTATTTATCTACATTAGTTGTAAGTAGATAGGAGGTATCCTATAAAATTAATTTTGAAGTGGGTATATCGGCCAGTGGGCATGAGACAGTCAAAAAAGCGAATGCCACTTAGTAATAAAGTGGATAGGGGAGGGTTATTCCCTAATCCGAAAGGATGCTGACTTTGGCGCGGGCGGTTTAAATATAAGATTATTAATTAATAATGAAAAATTTTTCGCTTAGTGGAGGTGCCTTCTCTCGAAATATAATTGACGTTAACTACTGGCATATAGATCCTAGTTTTGTTTATCTTAGGATATAATTTCTTTTAAAGAGGTATAGTAACCTACCCGAAGATGATTTGCTTTTTTAATAAACGGGTGAAAAATATTCTATTCCAGGCAGGCTTCCTAATGAGATTAGAGCTAGCTTTATAACCGACCTGTTTAAGGTGGTTAGCGGGCCACAATCGTTCGGTATTAAAAAAAAAAATTAAGTAAGGTATTATTTTTTTTTTACTTATGAATGTTTCCCTGAACCGTAGTCGTCTTTTTTAGATTACAATGAAGGATGCAAGCTTACAGTGTAATGAATGAAAAACGGGGGGCTCTTAGTAAGGATATGGGTTAGAAAGGATTTTTTTTAAATATCCGAACTAAGTGAATATCTTGTATTAATTGCTTGAGCCGTATGCGATGAAAGTTGCACGTACGGTTCTGAGGAGGGGAAAGGCCGAGAGGACCTACCTATTCCAATTAGAAAGAAGACCACAGAGTAGATTATTACATACATCACCTAAAGCGAAGGCAATTACTTTAACTGAAAAATGAAGTTACTCATTTATTGAGTGGTTCCGAGGGTTTACAGACGGAGAGGGAAGTTTTATTATATCTAAAGGTTCGGGTAATAAGTTCGAATTTCTGTTTGAAATTAGTTTGCACATAGATGACGTAGAGGTTCTAAATTATATACATAATACTTTAGGTATAGGTAAGGTATATATTAAGAAAGACCAAGCGAAAGCTACCTTTCTTGTACGTACTCAAAGTGAAATATCGGCGATTATAGAAATTTTCAGTAAAAACCCTTTAAACTCCTCTAAGCATCTTAATTTTTTAGCTTTTGAACGAGCTTTCTCCCTTTATATTAATCAGGGTAGAGAGAGTCGACAAGAATTAAAGCCAGTAATAGAAAGTATAAAAGATGAGATGAACAGAAATAGAACAAATTTCGATATGTCTACAAATCATGAAGTCAGGATTACTCCTTATTGACTACTAGGATTAATTGAAGGTGATGGTTCATTTAGCTATAACTTATCAAAAAACACTTTTATATTTATTATTGGTCAGAAGGATAATAAAGCTTTAATGGATGACATTAAAGATTACTTAAATAATTTAGCATCTTCAGGTGAGTTTGCTAAGGATTTCCCTTCTAAAATAGAGCAGAATACTAAGAGCGAAGATTGTTTAGGCAAATTTTCCAATGCGGCAATCTCTTATGAACAAATAGATTCACAAAAAAATATTGTTTATAATTCAATAGTTATAAGACAGGTTGAATATATAAAAACTGTGCTAATACCTTTCTTGGATTCTATTTCTTGACGCACTAAAAAAGAGAAGGATTACCAGGATTGAAAATCTATATTAAATATTCTAGATTTAGGTCTTCATTACAAGGATGAGGGAAAAAACCTTATCCAGCGTATTTTAGATCAAATGAATAATAATAGATTATCCACGTCTGGCAAACCTGCCGTAGATAGAACCCTTCTACTATCTGATCTAGCTAAATTATTGAGTGCAGGATCAAATTACGAAATGAAGGGAGGAAGGATGTATATAAAATCCTTAAATCGATATCTTAGTACAAATAAAACTTTTTCCGTTCAATTAATAGATGAAGCGAACGGAAAAGTTTTGAACTCATTTTATTCTGTACCTGAAGCAGCAAAATTTTTAGGTGTAGGTGTAGGAACAGTACATTATAGAGTGCGGCACGGTAATCGGTTTTTATTTGAGAATAAATCAGTTTATTTTAGCAAAGAAGATAAGCAAGACGGGGATAAATAACGACATATACCCTAGTTATAAGGCTTAACTTCGCTTTAGTAAGTTATCCTGGCACTAGCTAGCGGGTAGGCTACGCACACAGGGCGGAGTAACGCTAGGTACACTACCAATACCGATACCGTGAATAATTATTGTTCTTATATATATAGTTGCGGGCCGCCTATCCGCCTATTTTTTTTGGTTCTATAAATTTAATCTATAAATCAAAAAAAAAACAGGCTGCAACCTGCAGCGATCACCGCTGAACATATATATATAAATAACGACGCTACGCTCGTACAAGGCAAGCGCTTTTCGATAATTACTTAGAAAAGCCCACTTTAAAGGTATTCATTATTAAACTTGAGACTAAGTTTATATTTATTCAGTTTGAGCCGTATACGGTGAAAGTTGTATGTACGGTTCTTAGAGGGGGAAAGCCCGAGAGGGCCTACCTATCTCAATTAGGAAGAGGTATGTTGAAATTTACTTCAGCTGTAAATAAGAAAGCATATATAACATAGCCAAACTCCGGGGACATCTTAAAGCCTTTATTACCAAACATTTATCGTAAAGAAAATGTGGATGTTCTAATTAAGCATGTAGGGTAATAAGATAAGGGATAAATTGAAAGATTAATAGGTAATCGCGGATCTAAATCATCGAAGAGGGGGGGTAGGCTCTTACCCACGCTACGAAGTAGCTCCGTAATAAATTCAGGAGCTGTAGGAAGTAGTTTACCCGCTATGCGGGTATATAATAAACTACGACGCAAGCTCTTGCACGGATTAGCCAGCTAAAAACTAGTTTATTACCTTGCGGGGTTTCCTGAGCGAACAAACCACAAAAAGATATATTTATGTTTTTTTAATGCCTAGTACCGCTACAAGGCGGAGACTTGTAAACTTAGCAGCGAGGTCAAAAAAATTTTAGCCCATAACTTGCCTGTAGCTTGGCGCTTCGGCAGAAGGACTACCTCCTTTAATATTTTGATAGAGATGAAAAAGAGCAGAGAGTAGATGGTTATGCAATAAGGTAATCTCACCCCCCCCCCCGAATAAATTAGCGCAGGGATGAGTAATATTAAGCAGGTTTAAGCTTGCTTGTGTGCTTTAAGCCAAATTGTAAGGTGTACGAGGTCCTTCGGACCACCCCGCAGCCGCGAACG
>Ga0210402_10005904_pt1 | contig 10894 bp, 10 predicted proteins | sample IncBWC7MmetaG_FD_161055 | JGI IMG/M metagenome (GOLD analysis project Ga0210402, IMG submission 161055) | Forest soil microbial communities from Barre Woods Harvard Forest LTER site, Petersham, Massachusetts, United States - Inc-BW-C-7-M | ecosystem: Environmental > Terrestrial > Soil >... | reverse complement strand
TCCGGAGGTGGCCGCTCACGTGATGCGGGTCACGGAGACCGCGCATTGGTTGGAATGGCAGGACTGGGCCGATCCTGTCCTGCAGAAACCCTATGAAATTCGTGACGGATTGCTTCACATTCCTGATGTGCCTGGGGTTGGCCTCGAATGGAACGAGGAAGTAGTCGCGGCCAACCAAGCCAATCTCTAGGCTCATCGCGTCGTAGCAAGGACAAGGTAAAACCCCTCGAACGTCACGAGCATCAAGATGGTGGCGGCGTGGAAGGGTGATACCTTGAAAACCTTGGCCATCGGGACAAGTGTCGCTCCCGGCGGCTGGGGCGTTAGAGCAGTGGGGGCCCGGGCTTGAGCTTTGGTGCGCAGCTTCGTATGGCCGGGCGTTTGCCGAGAACGCTGCTACGACGATGATCGACGTGGGGTGCCGCACGAGGCCGGTCGCGATGACCTATCGATGCGCTGGGGTCCCAGGACGCCGCCCTCTCAAGGCTGAAACAGGGGTTCGATTCCCCTAGGGAGCGCCATCCCCCACAAATTCTTCAATGCTTTCATCATCGTCAGTCACTCTTTCCGTGAACGTTAGTCACTCATCTGTGCGCGGTTTGATCCGGCCGCGCGCTTGACCATCGCCGCCTCGGCCAGCCGATCCTGCTCGACCTCGTTGAGATAGACCTGCACCTCTGACAGCGTGGCGTGGCCGCTGACCGCCATGATCTCCGGCCCGGTGCATCCGGCATGCGCGAGTTGCCTGCACGCCGCCTTGCGGAGACCGTGCGCCCGATAGTTGCGGACCTTGCCGTCATCGCAGATGACCGGCTCCAGCCCTGCCGCCCTGCACCAGTCGGCAAACTTGTTGCCGAACGCTGCCGCCGACGCGAACGGTCGGCCGTACTCGGTGAGGAGAAATGTGAGCGCATCGCTGTGCGGCATCGCGTCGAGTGCCGCCTGTAGCTCCGGCAGCACCCTGATGGTCAGAACCTTGCCCGTGGTCTGGCTGGTCTTGCTTGGACGCCACGACAGGCAACCATTGCGCAGATGCTGACGACCGATCAGGTGGGCGTCGTGCCGTCGTGCGGCGATGTTGAGCATCACCTCCATTGCGAGCCGCGCCATGGTGCCGTTGGCGTGCCGCTGGCGGTATTGCTCGATCTGCACCTCGCCCCACGTGACATGACCGCTGCTCTTGGGCGGGCGGGTCGTCATGATCCCGATGGTCGGATCGGTCTTGCAGTCGCCCTCCGCGATGGCGAACCTGATCAGATGCCTGAGCGCCTTCATCCAGACCTTCTGCATGATCGGCGTCTTGCCTGCGAGCGCGTCGGCGATGTTCCTGCCCTGCATGGTGGCAAGGCGGTTCTCGCCATAGCGGTGACCGCCCGGCGTCACGCACTGGCGGAAATTGTCGAGGATTGGACGGCGCGCATCTCGTGTTGTCTTGGCCAGTCCCTTCATGAACGTGTCGGACTTCAGATACCTGACGATCAGCGCGTCGATACTGCCCGGCTTGATCTTTGATGCACCGACTTGTGCGGCTGCATTCTCACTCTGCGCCAGCAACTCGGCATAGTGCGCCATGAAATCTGCGGAGCCGGGACGGCCCTTCAGCGTGACCTTCCGGCATCCCTTGCGACGGAATTGATGTCGCATCTTGCCGTTGCGATGGTCGCGGTAGGAGTTGACGTAGTCCAGTGAAAATTCGGCCATCTTCAATTCCACTTCGGGTCTGTATCGTTCGTGTCGTTGTCATCAACAGGCTTGCCGGTGACGATGCTGATGGTGCCGTCAGGACGGAAGTCGTAGCGCGCGACATCGACGCCTACCTTCGACGCCTGTCGCGCGACACCTGCCAGTGTCGGCTTGCGCTTGCGTGTCCGCTTTGCCGGCTGGACCGGCTTCACACCCTTGACGCTGTCGTCGGTGACAACGTCGAATGTCAGCCGCTCCAGATCGGGGTCAAATAGATGCGCGAATGATGACGGCGGCTGTTGCGCTTCACCGGTCGCGCGTTGTCGAATTTCATCCATTGCCCGTAGCAACGGAGGCAACGGGTCTGCTGCCCGCGCCTCACGCAGTTGGTCTGCGAACCGCTTCATCGGAACCGCCCATGCGGTATTGGTGTCGACTTGCGCGAAGCCCTTAAAGCCGGCGATTCTCATGCTGCGCCCTCCCGCTTGCGCCGGGCCGGCAGCGGCATGTCCGCGGGGACGAAACCGGCATCCTTCAATAGCTCCCACGTCCGCAGGCGCTGCCGGTCTTCTGGTGACACCTTCACCCCGCGATTATTCTTGGCGAACGCCATCGACCGGCAACTCGCGCTGCAATACGTCGGCACCCGGCCAAACGGTTCTATCTTGAACTTCCGGCCGCAGTGGGCGCAGGCGATGGTTTTTGGTCGTCGATCGTCGTCGGCCATGTGGTCCCTGATCTCGCGTATATCATCACTGTTGATGAATATTAACGGAAAAACCGGCCATTGCCCATAGCTTTTGCGGTTTTGGCGCAGCGCAGTCGGCCGGATGTCCTGTAGCCCTGCGCCCGCGGCGCGCCGCGTGGCCTTCCGTTTCCGGGCCACAAAGAGGTGACGGCCGGCCAGAAATAACGCACGGGCGAACACGGCATCCACCGGCAAATGGCCTTGCGGTGCGGCTGCCTTCAACTAGCGATCGCTGCGGGTTAAGTGGATCGAAGTCGTAAACCAGCCGGCAGGGGGCCGGTCGGTTCAATTGGCCCGGTCCAGCCGAGTGTCGATCTCCTGCCGAAGCAAGGTGAAGTCGATGGGTTTGGTCAGCAACCCGGTCGCGCCGCCTTCCATCGCCTTTCGTTTGGTTTCGGGATCGCCGTAGGCGGTGATCATGATGACGGGAACGCTCGGACGTTCCGCCTTGACCTTCGGAAGCATTTCGAGACCGCTCATGCCGGGCATGTTGATATCCGACAAGATCAGGATCAGCGACGGATCCGGGATCGCCTTTACGTGTTCCAGCGCAGCCGGGGCCGACAAAGCAAACTCCATGACGAAACGCCCCGAGCGTAGATCGCGTCGGAATTGCTGGCGGAACATGGTCTCGACATCGGGCTCGTCATCGACGACGACAATATAGGTGCTCAATTCGTGCCTCCGGCCGTCTTTGGCGGAATAATTGTTCGCGGCAGGGTAATAATAAATTCGGCAAATTGCCCGGGCTCGGTCTCGACATCAATTTTGCCTCCGTGCTGTTTCACGATGATGTCGTGCGTCATCGAGAGGCCAAGGCCGGTTCCTTCACCGGCTGGCTTGGTCGTGAAGAATGGGTTGAACATCTTCTCCCGCACTTCGGCCGGGATGCCGGTGCCGTTGTCGCGGATGCGAATTTCCACGGTAGTTCCGAGGTTCTTCGTGGTGGCCCGGAGGGTTGGCTCAAAACCGGGTTCTTTCTCCTCGGTCTTGCGTCTGGTCGCAGCATAGACGCCGTTCGCGATCAGATTGAGAAATGCACGGGTGATTTCCTGGGGAAATAGTTCGATTGTTCCCGCGTCCGCATCGAAGTCGCGCTGCAAGGTAACGTTGAACTCGCCTTTTTCTGCGCGCGCGCCGTGATAGGCGAGGTTCAGGCTCTCATCGAGAAGCGAATTGATATCCGCAGGTCGGTGTTCTCTGGAGCCCTCGCGCGAATGCAGCAACATGTTCTTGACGATGGAGTCGGCGCGTTTGCCATGCTGGACGACCTTTTCGAGATTGTCCTTCAGTAGACCTGTCAATTCATCGACTTCTCCCCGGACCTTGCCGTCCATCGCGACCGGCTTGAGTACGTCGTTCAGTTCGTCGGTCAGTTCTGCTGAAAGTGCCGAGAAGTTATTGACGAAATTGAGCGGGTTCTTGATCTCGTGCGCGATTCCGGCGGTGAGCTGGCCGAGCGAGGCGAGTTTTTCGGTCTGCACAAGACGATCCTGCGCGGCGCGGAGATCTTCGAGGGATTGCGAGAGTTCGCGGGTCCGCGCCTGCACCTCATTGAACAAGCCAACATTCGAGATGGCGATAACGGCCTGGTCAGCGAAGGTCTGCAGGAGCTGAACATGACGATCGTCGAAGCGACCCGGTTCCGCCCGGGTCACGCCGATGGCGCCGATGAGTTTCTGATCGCGCAGCAGCGGAACGTACAGCGAGCTGCGCCAGCCGCGCAGCCGTGCTAACTCCCGTCCCGGGGCTTGTACCGGGAGTTCGACCTCGGAGTCGGCGATTTGAAATGGTTTTCCGCTGCCGATAGCTTCGTTCCAGCTAAGGGACGACAATGGTTGCGGGAAGAAGCGCTGAAGGGCAGCATCGGCTTCCGGGCTGACTGGCGTGAAAGCCATCAGATGCACGACGTCGCCGACCAGGCTGTACACGGCAGTCGCCCGGCCATCGACAATTCGGTTCGATCGCTCCGCGATAGCCTCAAACACTGGCTGCAGGTTCGACGGCGAGCTGGCGATGACTTTGAGAACGTCAGCCGTTGCGGTCTGCCGCTCCAGCGCCTCTTTGGTCTCGTTGAACAGCCGCGTGTTCTCGATCGCAATCACGGCCTGATCGGCGAAGGTGCGGAGCAGCTCGATGAAATTATCGGAAAACAGCCCGGCTTCGCTTCGCGTGACGCCGATGGTGCCAATCACAGTTCCTTCGCGTATCATCGGCGCAACCAGGATGCTGCGATAACCTCTAGCCCGTGCCGCCTCTCTCAGGCGCGGAGTGACGTCAGGATCGCTCTCAATATCGCGCCGAAATGCCAACTCTCCACTGCGCGCAACCCGGCTGTGAATAGCTTCCGAAGAAAGCGAAATTGGAAACGAAGCGCGAAGCTCGGCGCTGCCGGTATTGCCGTCGGATGCAGATGCGGCCAGGTGAACCATGTCGTCGGCAATTCGCGTCACCACCGCTGTATGACCGCCGCAGAGGGTCCTGGCGGTTTCGGCAATTGTGTCAAACACCGGCCGCGCGTCTGAAGGAGAGCTCGCGATCACCCGCAGAATATTTGAGGTAGCGGTCTGGCGCTCCAGCGCCTCCTGCGTCTCGTCGAACAGCCGCACGTTCTCGATAGCGATGACGGCCTGGTCCGCGAAGGTTGTCACCAGTTCGATTTGCTTTTCAGTGAAAGGTCGGACATCGGTCCGTGTCAGACCGAAAACACCAATGGTTTCACCTTCTCGCAGCAGAGGAACGCCAAGCCCCGTCCGATAGTGTCCGCGGATCTGATAGCCCGTACCCTTATATTCGGCGTCGGCAAGAACATCAGGTATGTGCACGGTTCTGCCTTCTAGGGCCGCACGGCCGGTGATTGTTTCGCGTCCGGGCGCCATCGGGTTCTGCCGGGAATACTCATCGAACTCGTCTGAAAAGCCATAGCTCACTGCGAACTGGAATAAGTTACCGTCGCGTTTGAAGATGAAGGCCTTGTCCGCGTCGCAGAGCCTTGACGCCGACTCGACCAGCGTCTCGAGCACCGTCTGCAGGTCAAACGTCGAGCGGCTGATGACCTTGAGCACTTCGGCAGTCGCAGTCTGCTGCTGCAGCGACTGCCGCAACTCACTGAGCAGCCGCGCGTTCTCGATTGCGATCACGGCCTGGTCGGCGAAAGTTTGCACGAGTTCGACGTGACGCGGCTCGAACGGACCAGGATCCGGCTTCGTCAGCGAAAACACGCCCTCGACCTTGCCATCACGCTTGAGCGGGACGCCCAACATCGCGCGGAAATTTCCGAGGCGCTGATAGCCGTGCGAGGTGAAATCTGGATCAGCCAGGACGTCCGGCATTTGCACTATGGAACCGGTCATCGCCGTGCGCCCCACGTTACTGCCGACGCCCGGTGGAATGGGATTCGCCCGGCCATAGGCCATTGTTCCCGGTGCGTAACCGTATTCGGCCGTCAAATGGTACAGCTCGCCGCGTTTCTGGAAGATGGTTCCGGTGCGCGCACCGGAAAGAGTAACGGCGGATCGAACGAGCGTGTTAAGCACCGCCTCCAGATCGAACGCCGAGCGGCTGATCACCTTGAGCACATCGGCCGTGGCGGTCTGCTGCTGCAGCGATTCGCCGAGATCGTCGGTGCGTTGGCGCAATTCATTGAGGAGCCGGGTATTTTCGATGGCAATGACGGCCTGCTTTGTAAAGTTCTCGACCAGCGCGATCTGCTTGTCGGTGAACGGCTTCACCTCCTGGCGATAGATCGTGATGATGCCGATCAGCTCGTTTTCCTTCAGCATCGGCACAATCACGAGTGTCCGGGCACCGGCAAGTTCGGCCATCTCCACAGTGTGCGGCGCACGGGCCAGATATCCCGGGCTGCTTCGCACGTCGTGTATGTGAAAGAACCTGCGAGTTTCAATGACTTTGGCCAAAGCCCCAATGGGCGGGATCGGCGTGTTTTTCCTGGCGGCCGCAAACGCGGGCGGAACGTCGTAGCCCGCGGCGAAATTGAAATGGGTCCCGTCCCACAGACTCATCACGCCAAACTGCGCGCCGCAAACGCGGGTCGCATTCTCCAGCATCTTCTGGAAAACCGGCGCCAATTCGCCCGTCGATGCGCTGACGACCTCAAGCACCTCGGAAGTGGCCGTTTGCTGTTCCAGGGATTCGGTCAGATCGCGTGTCTTTGCCGCCACCTGCTCGAACAGCCGGACGTTCTCGATCGCGATCACGGCCTGGTCAGCGAAGGTCTGCAACAACTCGATCTCGTTGGCTGCGAACGCTCCAGTCTCACGGCGCGTTACGGTAATCGCGCCGATCGGTTGGCCATCCCGCAGCATGGGCACGGACAATGCCGCTCGAAACCCACGCATGCGCGCACGATCGCGGATTTGCGGACTTGGATCGGCCAGCGCGTCCGAAACATTGATCGCAGACCGCTCCAGAATGGAGCGCCCGCCAAACCCTGCAGCTTCCGGGCGCTGCGGTAACTGGTTGCGGAGAGACTGCTCGGTGTCGGGAAGCGCCCCGCGCGCGGCCCCGAAAAGCAGAAGTTCTCCGTCAAACCGGGTCACAACGACGGACCAGGCATCCAGCAAGCTCATCGCGCGTTCGGCAACCGCCTCCACCACCGGCTGCACATCGTCAGGCGAACTCGCAATTACCTTCAATATCTCGGCAGTCGCCGCCTGCTGCTCGCGGGCTTCCTTCAGGTCTTTGCTCGGATCGGAGACCGAACGACGCTTAACTCGGGCCGCCGCTGGCGCGATGCGGCGCTTGGTCTTGGTGGTCTTGCGGCCCTTTGCGGGGCGTGTGTCGCGGGCTTTCGCCTCGCTCTTCTTGCCGCCCGTTCTTGATGGCCGCGCCATATCCGTCCCCAGGGTCAAGAAGAGCATCCTAACGGGCTAGACCGTCCTTCAGGAGGGGGCGGATTGGGCTGCAGCCGCTAATATGATTTCTGTGGGCAGAACCGGCCAGTCTGCCAAAGCACCAGCAACCATTTGATGCGTTTCACCTGTTTCACTTCGCCCGGAAACCAAGGACGCAAAAGGAAACCCGCCGGGATCAGCCAGTCAGCCCTGCTCACTAAGCGGCGGCTCACCGCACTTGTCGGCCATCTCTTGGCAGACCTTGGCCATCTCGGTGCGCACCTCAAACACGACCCGCTCGATATTGCGCCGGGTCGTCAGATCGCCATGCGGTGCACAGCGCGCCGCCATGCCGGACAAGTGCGTCAGCACCACGCCGCACAACTGGTCGGTCAGTTCGTCGACATCGCTTTGGAGTACCAGCTCGCGCCGCTTCTCCATCAGCCGCGTTTGCAACATCTCGGTCTTGACCTTGACGTAGTCGGCGTCAGCCTGCGCACGCGGCGACCTTCGATGCTCCGCGCGCAGATGGGTCAGGTACTTCAGCCGCGAGACATCCTGATCGAACTTGCCGTCGCTGCGCCGCTCGATCACGCCCTGCTGCGCCAACAGATCGACGTTCTGCCGCGAGCAGCCGAAGTGCCGCGCCAGCTCGTAGCCGGAGACCAGCACAGCTGCACGGGCCGCACTGTTGCGCCGCTTGCCGCCATCCTGCGTCGAAAGTTCGGTCATGGTTCAATTTTGCTGCCGACCGCACCGGCATGGCAAGGCCGGATTTCGCGAGATCAGATATCCTGACCAACTGCGGTCGCGCGGTCCCCGCACCCTCCGAAAAGCTTCACAGGACCCTGAGGTCGACCATCGTTGGAGGGAGGGTCGCCATCGTGGGACGGTCACCGCTAGCCCCGTGCATTGCCGCGACCATCGAGGGATCGGGTTAGCTGCAAGAGCCGACGAAGGTAACATACTCAGGTTGCAATTACTCCATAGGAACATTCGTTGGGAGAGATCGATCTGTGCCGCGGCGCGTGCATATCGTAGACGACGATGTGTCGTTCGCGACAGCGATGGAACGTCGTTTGAAGCACGCCGGTTACGACGTGGCAGTTGCTCGATCACCTGCCGAGCGAAAGTATCCCGAGTTGCATTCTCCTCGACGTGCGCATACCCGGCCTGGATGGTCCGGCACTGCAGATGCGCCTAAGCGAACTCGGCTCGACATTGCCGATCATATTCCTCACCGGCCATCCCGACATCCCAACCACGGTGCGGACCATCAAGGCGGGCGCGGAGGACTTCCTGACCAAGCCAGTAACCTCCGACGAGCTTTGTCGGGCAATTGAACGGGCCTTTGCGCGTCACCGAACATCACTCGACCTGCAGAACAAACTGGACGGCGTTCGCGCCCGCATCGAGACATTGACGCCGCGCGAGCGGCAGGTCTTCGAACTTATCGTTCGCGGCACCACCAATAAGCAGATGGCCCGCGCGTTAGGCGGGGCCGAACGGACGATCAACCGACATAAAGTGATGGAGAAAATGCAGGTTTGGACCTTGGCGGAGCTTGTCTCTCTTGCCGAGCGGGTTGGCATTTTGGGCGGTGCGTCGGGTATTGCCGGACGAGGTGATGAAGATCGTGATGCGCGGGGCGGACAAGGAAGATCGGGCAACGGCGTAGATAGCCTAACGCAGTCCTAATCGCTCGTCAGGTGTTTCAGCATCGCGTCGCAGGCGGCTTCGGCCTCGTCGAAAGCTTTAAAGGGCGAGCCGGTGATCCTGCTCGCGCCACGGCCTTCATAAACCGGACGCCACGACGCCATATAACCGGCGCGTCCATGAAAGCCCGGACCGGTAGGGCTTTCATGGCTAATCACGAACGAATAGCCCTCGCTGGTTGCGCTCCATATTTCCATATCCTCGACAGCACGGTGGAATTGCAGAGGCACTGCCAGTCGCTTCAACGGTAATGCGCCCTCATCGACGCTTATCGATGCCCACCCGCCGAAAACGTCCCGGCCTTAGAAGCGTAATTCTACGGTCGCCCTGCCAAAGTTCGATATCGCGGCCAATCCCAAGGCTTGCCACTTGCCGCTCCGCTTCGTCGTCATTCACATACGGGAGATCGATGGCAGTCAAAACGTGCTCGTTCTCCATCAAGTACGCGCGATAAAGAGGCATAACGGTTCCTCGTGTGGAACGCCCTACTCCTAAACGAAAGCCGGTGGTGAAGGGTTCCCTCCGACCTTGCGCGCCTCTGCGCGTTAACGTTTTGTTAACCATAAGCGCTCAGCCTGACCGCGCTGGTTCGGGCACGCATTTGCAATACCGATACCGTCACGCGCTAATCCCGACACCAGCCGCTTTTTGATCGTTCATCCTTGGGCGACGGGCAATACCCGTGGGGGCTCGTGGAGAAACGGCATGTCTGGGCGTGAGTTGAGTTACGAAGGAAATTTGCTTTCTGCCTTCGCGGCGATGATTGGTGGTGCAATCTGTGTCGGCGTTCCGTTGGCGCTAGTCATCATTTGGTTTTGTTCCTGAAAGCCTTGGGGAACAGGCCGTAGCAAATCAATCGTGCAGTGCTCGCCGCGCGTGCATCACGACCGGCGAGAGACGGTCCTCGTCTCGGCAATCCGAACGCGGTCGCCAAGATCAAAGAGAAGGCGGCGCGGCGCGCGAGGAGCACAAGCGACCAAAACTTGATCTGCAAGAGACTGCTCTTCGCGCGGCGGGCGCACCATCAGGCGGACGACGGCGTGCTTGATTTCGTGAACCCAGAGTTTTCTGCAACCTCTTTTTTGAGCGCTCTCCGTTTTTTGGTTACGGTCTTGAGTGATCTCAGCTGCTGTGGTTCCGTGTTGAAGGCGTTTTTCAGCAAATTCTTGAGATGGCCCTGATATTCGCGTTCGCTAATCCGAACTTTGTGTTTCATCATGCACTCCACTCCGCCATCAGGGGCCTATTGCGCAACACGATTACCTGCGTCGAGAGAAAGGCCATCGCACTGCGCGCACCACTTGAAGGATCGGTGCGTAACGATAGACGGCCCCCTGATCAGCAGAATTAGCGATCTGCTCAAGACGCGACGCAAGGTTTTATCGTAGGGTGGAGCACGGAGATGCACGAATTGCGACAACGCAACTGCCTGATCAGCACACCGACGCAGGAAAAATTAGTGGCTACGGCGTGGTTCGCTCATTGGGCTCGTAAGGAAACGCCAATGAGCAAGACATCACCGCGCCTCGCAGCGGCGTATGGCATCGCATAGCCGTGGCACGCCCAGGCGCCGGCATCGATCACCATGCTTGTCAAAAGGGCCGGATCATTGATCTGGGTCAATTGCCGATGATGCGGTGCGGCTGGACGCAGTTGTTTGGATCATTGTCGAACAGTTCCTGCGTGATATTCTTGCCGCAAACCGCCACGGCAACCACCTTGGCCAGATATAACTCGATTACCAACCACTGGTTCGTTTCGGTTGAAACGCCGAAACACTTGCGTTTGCGCTTTTCTTCTTCTGTGGTTATTCGTGGGAGAGAGACAAAATCATTTCCGACTGAAATCGAGGCCAAGCGATTTGCGAAGGCGATGTTGTCAGAAGGACGAAAGG
>Ga0210402_10005903_pt1 | contig 10896 bp, 10 predicted proteins | sample IncBWC7MmetaG_FD_161055 | JGI IMG/M metagenome (GOLD analysis project Ga0210402, IMG submission 161055) | Forest soil microbial communities from Barre Woods Harvard Forest LTER site, Petersham, Massachusetts, United States - Inc-BW-C-7-M | ecosystem: Environmental > Terrestrial > Soil >... | reverse complement strand
AGCGAGTTTGGGAACAGCAGCATTCATGAACAAGAAGTACCACCGGGTGGTACCGCCGTCAACAGGGTAATGGGTCCATCATGCACCGGGTTAGCTGGCAGGACGCGCCAGTTCGGAGACTCATCCCGGCGGGAAATCGCAGGATGGAGCAGGGAGGGCGCTGCCGGGAATCTAACGTGGGCGCAGGAAAAGAGGGGGACGGAGATGGATCGACGACGATTTGTGACGTTGGGGGCGGTGGGAACCGTGGCGGGACTGGGCTTGGGTGCGGGAACGGCGAAAGGCGAAGAGTCTCCGCATGGGTGGCAGGATCCATGCCCCGGATGCGGAGAACTAGGGTACGAGAATCGCCTTGGCAGGGCTGGCGTCACGGCCGAAGCCGTGACCTCGCCGGAGACGGTGCGGCGGGAGATTTTGGTGCGGGCGGGAGTGTCGCGGCGCGCGGATGGGACTGAGGCCGTGAAGGCAGGTCAGCAGACGATGGTGCGGTCGTTTGACTCAGAGGGACGGTTGGCGGCGCTGGTGGTACCGCCAGGACCGACGGAGGGGAAGTTCACGGGCGCGCCGTTGCATGTGCATCATGATGTGGATGAGTGGCTGTACATTCTGGCCGGGGAGTTTGTGGCAGAAGTTGGCGGGAAGCGGATCCGTTTGAAGACGGGCGATTCCCTGCTGATGCCGATGAAGATTCCGCATCGATGGAGTGTAGCGGGGTCGCCGGTTAGCGGGGCGATCCATCTGTATACGCCTGCGGGGCGGATGGACCTAGCGTTTGATGAAGGTGCCGGGCCGTTTCGGTTTGAAGATTATGGGATGACGCGGTTGGGGGAACCGCTCACGAAGGAAGAAATTACGGAGACGAAGTAAAGTGGACTTCACTCCGCATCGAAAGCTCGCAGCGAGGGCCACAAGAGCAATACTAGAGCGGATCGGAGTAGAACAGGAACGCACTCTTGCCGACCCAGCAAGGGTTGGGTCAACCGCCGCGTCACGTTGTCTATTCCCAGCGAATGACGCCTGCGCTGAAATCGAATTGGATACGTTTTGCGTGCAAAGTTGCAGGGCCAAAGACTCCGTCCAGGCTTGGGGGCGTGGATCCCGGCCGCTCGTCCAGTAGGTACACGGATCTTTCCTCTGAAGCATCGGAAATGCGCACGTCAGGAATGCGAGCCTGTTTCAGGTGTAAGGGTCCCATCCAGACGTCGGTCAGTTCACTTCGGAGACTCATCGCGGGCAGACGTGCGCGCAGGCGATTCCGGTAGAGGATGATTCCGTCTAGTCCGGTGTCGACCAGGAGGTCTACCGGAAGTCCTTGGACGTACAGGCGGGTGATAAAACATGTGGATTGAGTACGAGAGACCGATTCACTTTCGGAAATCTCAAAAGAAACTATCTTATGTTCGTAGTCGATCGTAAGACTCTTGTTCCGGCTCAAGAGATCCAGGCCAATGATTCCATCAACATGCTGAGCTAGTTTTGAGTACTCGTCGAGCTTAGCAACCCCTACCGAGACTGATACGGCGTGCAGCGGGCCTATCCGCATCTCGGGAATCTCCGCGAGTTCAACGAAAATGGTCTTGTCGAAGACTACCGTCTTGGCGCTGCGCCGGTGTCGGTGCAGGCGCAAGCGGTTCACCATACTTGTATCGATGACGGTGTGCGTGGTGCCGGTATCAAATATGAATCTTAGACCGTCCATGCTTCCGATTTGGCCTTGGACCACGATGAGGAATCCGGAGACGAGATCGAAGGGCAAGGAGCCCTGGACTGCTGACCTGGCATCGTTTTGTCCGGCTGAAGCACTGGACTGCGAGTAGCAATTTGCGAGGAGAAGATGAGTTGCGATGCAAAGGAATTTCTTGAGTTTCACGGGACACCTGCCTTGGTGCCCGCAAAGTGCTGGAGCTAGTGATCTACCTCAATGCAAGCGATCTCACATGAAGGAGACATTTTGATTGCACGTTAATAGATTGAAACGAAAGGACTTATATGCGGTTTCTGAAGTGGGCCGGGCGGACGGCACGGAATTATGTGGTATTCTCCGCCACCAAGGGTTCACGAATGCCGCACGAGATGCATCCTCAACTAGTCATCCGGTTTGGGCCTTTCGAGGCAGATTTCCAAACGCAAGAACTGCGAAAGCAAGGCATACGGCTGGGCCTGCCCGGTCAATCTTTCCAGATCTTGAAGATGCTATTGGAGCGACCGGGAAGATTGGTCACGCGGGAGGAGTTGCAGAGCGCACTTTGGCCTTCTGACACATTTGTAGACTTTGAGCGTGGTATTAACGCTGCCATCAATCGCCTTCGCGCAACGCTAGACGATTCCGCTGATCAGCCCCGGTTCGTGGAGACGTTGCCGCGGCGGGGATACCGCTTCATTGGCGCGATTGTGCCAGACCCGCCGGTTGCGGAAAACCCTGGTAACTCTGTCGTCGCAATAGTGGATGACGATGACAAAGGCTGGTCCCTAAATTGGATTAAGGTGGTGTGGGCCGCGGTAGGTGTTGTCTGTGCGATGGCAGCGGTCCTTGGCTACTTGAGCATCGGGCGTCACAATGATGCTCTCAACTTCGTTCCCATTCCCGTAACTGCCTATCCCGGACTCGAAAGCAATCCCACATTCTCCCCGGATGGATCGCAGATCGCCTTCGCGTGGAATGGAGGAAGCATTAGTCCGAAGGACTTCGACCTGTACGTGAAGGTGATTGGCAGCGAGAACCGGTTGCGGTTGACAAATCACCCATCCGACTTCATCGGACCGGCCTGGTCGCCAGACGGCACACGAATTGCGTTTCATCGCATTTCCGGGGCGAATACGGGAATCTATGCCGTACCGGCGCTAGGGGGTGCAGAGAGAAAGTTACGCTCCACGCACTTGGGCCGCGAGTCGGCGTCGCAGATCAGTTGGTCTCCGGACGGCAAGTGGATAGCGTTCGAGGACAATGAGGCCCCGGAGGTGGCAACAAGGATATACGTACTGTCTACTGAGACTCTCGACCTCCGCCAAATCCCGCACGCGCCAGAGTGCTTGGAGGAAAAGCGACCCGCTTTTGGACACGTAGGGGGAAAATTGGCCTACAGCTGCCTGCTGAACCGCGATCGTGACGAATTCGGCCTATACGTCATGCAAAGTCTAAATGCACAACCGAAAAGCGTAACTTCCGCTCCGGTCAAGCTGGTGATGCGGGGTTTGGCTTGGAGCGCCGACGACCAGAGGTTGGTCATTGTGCAGGACTATCGTACGCCACTCGGCGCGGAAGGCGGGTTATATGAGGTGACGCTGGCCGACGGATCGATTCGCCAGATCATGTTGGGACAGAACGCGTTTTCGCCGGCAATCTCTGCCAAGGGTGGAGGACTGGCTTATGAGACCTGCGTCATACATCACGATATTTGGCGAAAGGACCTGTTGCACCCAGAACAGACAGCGGAAGAACTGATCTCCTCGACCCGTGTGCAAGTAACTCCCGCATATTCACCGGATGGCAAGCACATCGCCTTCGTATCTTCTCTGAGCGGAACCCTCGAAATCTGGATTGCGAACACGGATGGTACCCAGCCGGTGCAGCTTACAAAGCTCGAGAACGAGGATACGGATGAACCATCCTGGTCGCCGGACGGAACAAAACTTGCCTTCGAGTCTGGGGCATCCGGGCGTACAGACGTATATGTCGTTGACGTGGCTGAGAGGGTTCCACGAAAACTCAGAACCAACGTTTCCGACCCTACGGCGATGCCCAGTTGGTCTCACGATGGACAGTGGATTTATTTTTCGTCGATGGGCAATAACGGCCAGAGGGTCTACCGGAGCTCGGCGACGGGAGGCGATGCTGTCCTACTAGCGGCCCTACCATCCGGAGAGCGAGGTGTTCGGCCTCTGGAATCATTTGATGGGAAGAGCGTCTATTTTGCGAAATATCGGGGCAGGACACCGCTGGGGACGGTTTCTTTGAGCAATCCGGGCGCGACAATGGCAGTCGAGAAGATACGCGTACTGGACTCGCGGCTTTGGACCGTAGCTACGAGTGGGATTTATTTTGTGCCAGAGGACGCTCCGAAAACTCTGACCTATTTCGACTTCAACACGAAAAATACCCGCCAGGTCCTTCAATTCGACAAGGATCCGCACTTCGGCCTTTCGATCTCGCCCAATGGCCGTTGGATCGCTTATTCGCAAGTGGACGACTACAACAGCGACATCATGCGAGTCGAACATTTCCGCTGACAGGCGTTGCGGTCACCAAGCGGAGACGGATGGACATAGCGGGGATCCGCTGGAGCGGCCAAGGGCAGGAATAGACAGCAGTAAGAAAAGGGCCCAGCCTTGCGAAGCACGAAAGGGCTGGGCCATGCGAGGGGTCTAGGGGCCTGACAGTCGGCCCTCGTTACGGCTACTTGCCCAAGGCGGCGCGGAGGCGGTAGAGATGATGCCAGCTGTGGCGGACGGCGTGGTCTTCCAGGACGAACTGGGCAGTGACTGGGGCGCCGTAGCTTAGGGAAAATGGCGCGGCGCGGTCCAGTTCTTCGTCGGTGAACTTGCGGACGGCGGCTGCGGCTTCCTTGCTGTTCTTGCGCAGGAGTTCCAGAGCGGCGGCTTTTGTTACCGAGGCCTGCTCTTTGGCGTGATTGGCGTTCAGGTCCGCCACAACAGCCCAAGTAACGTCCGTGACTGCTTTGCCGCTGCCGACGGCCTTCGCGAGATCGACTTCAATGGGATAGACGGCGGCAACGTGATACACGATGACGCCGACGGAACGCTGGTCGCTGCCGGCGTTCGTGCCCCGCGCCCGCCATTCCGATTCCGACAATCCTTCCGCAAATTTAGCTAGTCCTGCAGCACCTTGTTCAATACGGTCGGCCAGTAATTCAGCGCGACGACCCATAAACCCTCCGTAAGTTGTGAATTGACTCCGTCTTGGGAAGTTTGATGCGCGGGACGGCCTGGCATGTACATCTTGGTTGGTCGATTGGCTGGCGGTCGACTAACGGGAAAGTGCGGATAGACTTGCCAAGCTAAAGCCTGGCCCTACGTTTGGTGCGGAATTGGGATAGGATGTCGGCGCGAGATGGCCGAGAGAAAGACCTACCTTCACAACCGAAGGTGAGCACCCGAACGAGGAGTATGAGGAGGAATATGCTGGGTCGAAATCGATGGGGGATAGTGGTGGCGGTGGTTGTGGCGAGTTGCGTGATTGCGTCCGGAGCGACAGCGTTTGGTAAGGCGGCGGAGATTAAGGATGGCGAGGGGTTGTTGCGGGCGATGCAGGGGCGGTATGCGAAAGATTGGTATGAGACGCTGAGCTTTCAGCAGGATGCGATTACGCACAATGCCGACGGCACGAACAAAACGGAGATCTGGTACGAAGCGGCAATTTTGCCTGGGAAACTGCGCATCGATATCGGCGCGGCGGATTCTCCGAACGGGATGCTGGTGGCGGACGGCAAGCTGAACATCTTCAAGGACGGCGCAGTGACTACGAGCCAGCCGTTCGTGCACATGCTGCTGGTGCTGGGATTCGACGTGTACAAGCAGCCGGCGGAGACGACGATCGCGCAAGTGAAAGGGCAAGGATTCGATTTGAGCAAGATGCATGAAGATACGTGGGAAGGCGAAATGGTCTACGTGGTGGGAGCGGACAAGGGCGATTTGAAGACGCGTCAGTTCTGGATCGAGAAAAAGCGGCTGCTGTTTGTGCGGCTGATTCAGCCGGACCGGCAGGATGCGACGAAGACGAGCGATACGCGATTCATGGACTACAAGAAACTGAACGTGGGATACGTGGCGGCACGCGTGGAGTTCTACGTGGATGGGAAGAATGAGTTCAGCGAAATTTACTCGAACATCCAGGCGAATCCGAAACTGGATGCGGCGCGATTTGATGCGGGGAAAATGAAGCAGAACCCGCACCCTTAAAAGCGAGTGTGCGGCGCTCGCGGAGTCTCATCGACTGATGCCTGGGCGCGATTCGAGATGACAGAAAGAAGGACGGCCTAGGAAGGCCGTCCCTACAAAGACGTCGCGGAAAGAATGGGGCATAGATGAGTTACGTGGAACGGAATTTGATTGCGGGCGAGGATGTGGTGTTCCAGACGAATCACCATTGGGTGGTGATGCTGAAATCGTTTTTGACTGGGATGGTGCTGGATTTGGCGGGCATCGCCGGGCTGGTCTACCTGTTGAGCCGGCACGATTTGACTGCGAACAGCCGCAACGCGGGGCTGCTGGCTGCGGCGGTGGCGGTGATTATCGGGTCGCTGCTTACTTTGTACGGAACAATGAAACGCAACGCCACGGAAATGGTGGTGACCAACAAGCGAGTAATCGTGAAGACCGGCCTTTTGCAGCGCAACACGTTTGAGATGCTGCTTTCGCGGATCGAGAGCATTGGCGTGCAAGAACCGGTGATGGGTCGCATGTTGGGATACGGAACAGTGATCTTGCGCGGCGTGGGCGGAACGCCGGATGAGTTTGATTTGATTGCGAAGCCGCTGGAGTTTCGCAGTCATGTACAGGAACAGATTGAGAAGGAAAAAAAGTAGAGCCGCCGGGTTGCAACTTTTCGGCACATACAGGGTTTGTCCTATTGATTGCGGTGGGTTGTTGGGCGAACCTTAGTCAGGCTGAGCTATTCCACAGTTCGCTCTATTAAAAACAGGAGAGGAGATCGAACCGATGAAAGCATTGATGGGGACGCTTCTGCTCGGAGCCATGTTGCTGGTGTTTGCGCCGGGTGCTTCGGCGCAAGTCGCGATAGGAATTGAAATTGGTGCGCCGCCACCGCCGCGTGTGATTCACGTCCGGCCGGTGGCTCCGGGGGAGGGGTTTTTCTGGGTGGATGGCTACTGGTATCCGCAGGGCCACCACTACCGCTGGCATGACGGGTATTGGACCCGGCCGCCGTATGAAGGCGCGCGCTGGATCGGACCGCGCCACGAGGGCGGACGATACTACGCCGGCTACTGGGATGGCGACCGCGGACGATTTGAACACAATCATCACTGGGACAAGGAACACGACCGAGATCACGGCCGTTACCGGGACGATCACGATCATCACTAAAATCGTAACCGTGCGACCCGCCTGAAGACGGGCGCGAATCCGAAACACAAAGGCCGATCACTTCGTTTCAGCGAAGTGGTCGGCCTTTTTTGATTGGGATGAGAGCGGCGGGCAAGCGGCCGACTGCACTATTTCTTGAAGAGATCCTCGAAGGCTTGGCGGGCGCCGCTCGGGCGCGAAGGCGGTGGCGCCGCGGCGTTGCCATTGTTGGAAGCGGACGGCTGCGCGTAGGAAGTCGGGGCAGTGTCTTTCTCGACGGTCATGCGAAATTCGTAGAACTTGCAGTCGTTCTTGACGTCTTTGGGCGAGATGCGCTCGGGCACGGGCTGCATGCATTCAAATTGCGCGCCGGTATCGAAGAAGCGACACTGCTTGCAGCTGTGCAACTCAATGCTGCATTTGGGACACTGGCCGTTGGGATCGAAACCGGGAGTGAGGACGACGCCGCAATTGGAGCAACGGGCGCGAGTGACGGTGCCGACCATGCGCGGAGTGCGCGGGCCAAATTGATCCATGCCGCGTGGACCACCGGATGGCGGTTTGCGTTCGCCGCGTGATTTTTCTTTCTTTTCGCCTTTTTCCGTGTCGCGATAGCCACGGTGCCCGTACTTTCGATCCACAAACGCCTCCACTAAACACAACCTGAATCCGTCAGGGGCAAAAGGCCAACTTGCCTGCGTGGCTTATGCCGGACCTGAAGGTCCGACCCCATCGGGAGTCGATACAGCAATACACTCGTCCGCCTGGCGGACTGCAACTGCCACAACTAGCAAATTGTGCGTTCTAGCGCACTCAACGGTGACTTGCATCCAATCGGATTGTTACACTCGGCCGGACAGCACAATCGTTCCCAAGATGTACCAAGCAGGATTGCGAAGGTCCGACAACGGGAGATGGGACATCTATGTTTGTAGTCCTCTGGGAGTTCGAAGTCAAGTCAGGTTGTGAACAACGCTTTGAAAGAGTCTATGGGCCAGACGGGGAGTGGGTACGGCTCTTTCGGGGCGATGCGAACTACCAGGGAACCCGCCTCCTGCGCGACACTGCGCGCGATGGGATTTACGTCACGATCGATTCTTGGCGCTCGCGTGACGCGTACGAGCGATTTCGGGCCGCGGTTCGCGAGAGTTATGCGGCGATCGATGCAGTCTGCGAAGGCATGACTGCGAGCGAACGGCATATCGGCTCGTTCGAGGGCGCCGAAGTTTAGAACCGCGCTAATTGTATCCACCGAAGGTCGGCCTCAGAAGGCCGACCCTACAACGGCCGAGCCCTGACCGATCTGCTCGAGCTTGCTAGGCCCAGAACCTCACGAGACCATCCGGCGGGAGATCCGGCTGCAAGAAACGTCGCGGCTCGCCCGATTTGCGGAGCAGCGCCTCGGCGGCCAAATAGCCGCTGCGGACGGCGCCTTCCATGGTGGCAGGCCAGCCGGTGTCGGTCCAGTCGCCGGCGAGATACAGACCGGCGATGGAGGTCGCTTGCTTTGGACGCAGCCGATCGACTCCAGGGTGCGGAGAAAATGTGGCGGCGGCTTCTTTTATGACGGTGGCCTTGACGAGCTGGGCGTCACGGGCGGCCGGGAGGGCGTGGCGGATTTCTTTCAGGCACAGGTCGATGATTTCTTGGCGGGGCTTTGGCAGGAGATCGTAAGAGGCGCTAATCACTAGTTGCAGATATTGGCTTTGCGATGCCGATGCTGGCACGGCTGACGCGCCGTCGGAGTTCGCGTAGAGCGCGGTCTTGTTGAAGACCCACTGCGTATGAGTGTCGATGAGGGTGAGGAAGGGCTCGGTCATGACTGGGCGGTCGAACCAGAAATGGACGCCGGTGATTGGGGAAACGCCGATTTTCTGGATGTTGGCGAGTATGGGGTCCATCTGGTGAGCATTGGGGCCGAACAAATCGCCGAGCGCGGTGTGCGGGACGGCGAAAATGTAGGCGTCCGCGGTCTCGACACGGCCACCGTCAAACTCGACTCCTGCGATGGCGCTATTTTCTAGGCGCACGGAACGGACTGGAGCGCGCAAGACGACTTCGCCACCTCTGCTTTCGATGTTGGCTTTGCAGCCGGCGTAGAGTTCGGCGAGCGGAACGGCGGGAACGCCCATCCGATAACCACTACGATTCGAGAGAAAGGCCTTCCAGAAAACGTCGACGCCGTAGCGGGCGTCGGTGCGGTCGAGTTCTTCGTCGAGCGCGCTGACTAGAACTACTCGCCAAAAGCGCTCGATCGCGCCAGGGCTTTGTCCGCGGCGCTTGAGCCATTCGAGCATGGAGATGCCGCCGTTTTCGTCAAGGTCTTTGGTTTTGCCGCGGGAGACGAGGATGCTAAGCATGGCGCGGCCAATGGAGATTTTGTCGCGCAGGGTGAGCGGCGCGAATTTGGCGAACGATCCGGTCATGTGAAATGGAGCGGGCAGCATGCCGGCCTGCATTTCGCCGAGGCGGCCTTGCGGGTCGAGGAATACCAGGCGATCGAAGAATTTGATTTTGTTGCCGGAGCCGACGCGGCGGTAGAAGTCGTCGAGATTGGTGCAGCAGCCGAGGGTGACGTGCTGGCAATTGTCGACGTGCTCGCCGTCGGGCAAGACATAAGAAGTGGCCCGCCCGCCGAGAAACGGACGCTGCTCAAATAGTCGAACGCGCCAACCCGCCTCAGCCAGTGCGACGCTGGCGGCCAGTCCCGCTAGCCCGCCGCCGATCACGATCACGTTTTTCAAGAATGGTCTCTTCTTTGGCGCGGCCGAAGCGCGCCTTGGCGATAAACATCATTTTTTCAGGTTTGGAGAGGCGAACTCGTTCACCGAAGACGGCGAAATCCAGGGATTCGATGCGCGCGAGCAGGGCGCTGTAAGTGTGGGCGAGGAGCCAAAGCGCACCGCGGCTGTCGGCATCGATCAAACTGAAGAGAGCGGCGCCTTCTTCGTAGCACTGCCAGGCGCGGTCGGCTTCAAAGCGGAGCAATTCGCGGACGCCGAGAGTCGCTTCGGTTTTTGCGAAGTCGGAGGGAGCAACGCCGTAACGAGCGAGATCGTCTTCGGGCAAATAGACGCGGCCGAGGCGGTAGTCTTCTGCGACATCGCGAATGATGTTGGTGAGTTGAAAGGCCAGGCCAAGTTTTTCTGCGAGATCGAGGGCGCGCGAATCGCGAAAGCCGAAGACGTGAGTACAGGTGAGGCCGACGGTACCGGCGACGCGATAGCAATATTCTTTCAGGCGCGGGAACGAGCCGTAGGAACGGATGGTCAGGTCCATTTCGGCGCCGGAGATCAGGTCGTGGAGGTAACGCGAGGGCATGTTGTAGCGGGTGATGGTGTCAACGAGCGCGGGAAGGATTTCGGCAGCACCCAGGAGTCCCTCGGCTGGCGGAATCATCGCGGCGTTGCCGTCGAAAGCTTGTTGCTGGCCTGTGATGGCTTGATCCAAAGCCGTGCGCCAACGCGCGAGGCCGCGCTGCCTCGCGGCGAGATCGTTGCCTTCGTCGGAAACGTCATCTACCAATCGGTTGAAAGCATAGAGGGCCGCGAGGGCATCGCGTTTGGGAGCTGGCAAAAGAAAAAACGCGTAGTAGAAATTACTGTGAGCGGCTCGGGCGATGTCGTGGCACTCGCTATAAGAGGACGCGACTACGGCGGTTAATGGATCGTGGCCTCTTAGGATTGTCGAAGCGATCGGCCGACTAGAAGGCGCTGCCGATGCCGACTGTGAAAGCTTCGGACGGCCGGCGCTCAATCGGTTTACGATCGTGCGGACGAGCAGGCCGACTTGCTTGCCCTTGCTGATGGCTGGGCGCTGATGCAGCGTGTCGTAGCCCATGGCCTCGATGGCGTC
>Ga0210402_10005902_pt1 | contig 10897 bp, 9 predicted proteins | sample IncBWC7MmetaG_FD_161055 | JGI IMG/M metagenome (GOLD analysis project Ga0210402, IMG submission 161055) | Forest soil microbial communities from Barre Woods Harvard Forest LTER site, Petersham, Massachusetts, United States - Inc-BW-C-7-M | ecosystem: Environmental > Terrestrial > Soil >... | reverse complement strand
GTCGGGTTTCTCGCAAATCATTTGCGCTGCAAGACCCTGATGGGGGTCATGGGCGCGGTGTGGGCATTGACGCTGTTGCCCGTGAGCGCGATCTCCAGCTTTGCGCTGCTGGCAGGGAGCCGCGTGGTCCTTGGCGCGGCCGAAGGGCCGGCCTTTCCAGTCGCCGTGCATGCCGTGTACAAGTGGTTCGGGGATCAGCATCGCGCGCTTCCGACCAGTGTGGTGGCGAGCGGCGCCGCCTTCGGCACCGGCATCGTTGCTCCGCTGATCACCCGGATCATCGTCGACTATGGTTGGCACGCCGCCTTTGGCCTGCTCGGGGCGGTCGGTATTCTTTGGGTGTTCTTTTGGGTGATTTTCGGCGACGAAGGGCCTATCGAGAGGTCTACAGCCGCCCACCCCGGCTCGCAGCGGCCGATTCCGTACGCTCGGCTGCTGCGCAGCCGAACCGCTTTGGGCGTGTATCTCGGGGGCTTCGCAGCGTACTGGGTGATTTCGCTCAACATCGTTTGGCTCGCCAACTACCTGACCAAGGCGCGCCAGCTATCGCCAGCCGACGCTGCTTGGGTGATCGCGCTGCCCTCCGTCATGCAGATGGCGCTCGCTCCGGGGTGTGCGTATTTGTCGCAAAAGCTGTCCCAGCGCGGATATGCAAGCCGCATCACGCGTGGTGTGCTCGGGGCGCTATGCGTGATCGTCAGCGGCGCTTGTATGATCTGCATGCCGCTGAGGCAGATGGGCGCTCTGCAGATCTTGCTGATCGCAGTCAGCTTCTCGATCGGCAGTGTCTTCTTCACGCTGGGCTCCACTCTGATCGGTGAAATCTCCCCCGCCTCGCAGCGCGCCGCAATGCTTGGCATTACGAATTCAATCCATACTCTCGCCGGTTTGATTGCGCCGGTTACGATGGGTCTTCTCGTGGATGTCACTTCAGACCCCATCGAGGGATTTCGAACGGGGTTTCTGTGCGCAGGCGCCTTTGTCGTTATACTCGGCGTCGCGGCCGCCGTGCTCATCGATCCGCAGTCCGATTTGGTGCGACTCAAGTGCAGCCAATCCATATCAAGTACCTGAATGGCCCGGATATCGATCGGCTGGCGTTGACCGATATGGAGATTCTAGACGCCGTTGAACGGGGGCTCGACGCGCAAGGCAAGAAAGCCGTGGTCATTGAACCGCGGGTCCATCTAGTCCCGCAGGACTCATCGCTCGGTCACTTCAACGTTCTGCGCGGTGTCGTGCTTCCCCTCGCGCTCGCGGGCGTCAAGGTCGTGGGCGATTTCGTGAATAACTACCAGCTCGGCCTGCCGTCCGAACTCGCGCTGCTCGCCCTTTTCGACCCCACGACCGGCGTTCCCAAGGCGATTCTCGACGCGACCGCAATCACCGATATGCGCACGGGCGCGATGACGGCGCTCGGCGGCAAATACTTGGCCAAGAAGACCAGCAGGGTACTCGGGCACATTGGCGCCCGGGGGACATCGTACTGGAACGTCCGGCTGCTGAATCACTTCTTCGATTTCGACGAGATCCGCGTGCACTCGAGGCGCCCGGAAAGCCGGGAAGCGTTCGCGCTGCGGCTGTCCAAAGATCTCGGCAAGCAGGTGCTCGCCGTCGATAGCTGGGAGAGATGCGTGCGCGACGCGGACATCGTCGTCGAGGCTTCTCGCCTTCCCGAGCCGCAGCCGTTGCTGAAGACGGCGTGGGTCAAGCCGGGGGCCTTGGTCGTGCCGTACGGCACGATGAGCGCAGTGGAATTGTCGCTCACCGACATCATGGACAAGGTGGTGGTCGACGACTGGGGCCAATGCCGCAAGGGTTTACCCTTCGGGGCGCTGCGCCGTCACGTCGATCTCGAAAAAATCACTGAGAAGACTTTGCACGCGGAGCTGGGCCAGATCGTCGCCGGCGTCAAGGCGGGCCGCGAAAACGATCAGGAAACCATCTTGTTCTGGCACCGGGGCTTGAGTTTGAGCGATATCGCGCTCGGACACGCTCTGCTCATCAAGGCCGAGGCGATGCAACTCGGGCAGACTCTTCGGTTCGCCTGAACCGAACTCGCGTTTTGTGCGTCTTTTTTCCGGCGGCGCCGCCCATCACGCCTCGTCGCCCGACGGCGGAGCTTCCAACTCCAGTACCGGCACCTCCTGCTGGGACAACCCTTGAATTTCACCGCCGATACCGAGCAACTGGCTCATTCCCACCTGCAATTGTTTTTCGCGGCGCGACCATCGCTGGGTAGTTTGATTTTTCTCCGATTCCAGCTCGTCGCGCATTCGCTTGAATGTCTCGAACACCGCGGTGAGTTTCTGCGCAAATTGCGGTGATGTTAAGTAATCGTAGAGGGCCTCCATTTTCTCGTTCTTGCCTACCGAAACCTGACGCTGCCGGTGCAGATCAATGAGCCCCACGCGCAGCGCCTCGGCGATCCCGATGGCGCAGGATGCTTGCGTTACCCAGACATCCTCGCGCAAAGCAAAGTACGCCCCTCCGGGCCAATCCTTGGGCAGCGCCTCGGGCATCGTCACCAGTATGCCGACCACCGCCCCGCAACCCCGCATATCCTCCTTGAGCTTCGCTATCCACTGAGTGCTCCAATCCTTGGCGCGCTTGGTTTCCCACAAGATAGTTCCGGCGGTTTGCCCGGTGCGGGTGACGACGTGCTGCATCACGTCGCCGCCCCGCTGCCCTTTCTTGACCTCCTCAATGATATCGAGCGGAAACGCCCTGCGAAGGCCGTCCTCGATCGCAAGCTCCAATACCTCGCCTTGCAGTTGCTGCGATCCCTGCGCCATCCTTCGCTGGGTATCGAGCAACTGGCTCGAGACATCGTCCAGCTTCTTCTGTAGTTCGGCCTTCTCGAGTGCCGTCCGCTCATGCTCCTGGGCGCGCACCTTTGCCTCGATCTCGGCACGCCCGGCATCGAGTTTGCGGGCGACTTCAATTTCGAGCGCCGCCGCGCGGTCCTCAACCGCCGTCTTGTCCCTGCGGAGCAACAGCTCGGTGGCGCGAAGCTCCGCGACCTGTTGATCACGTTCCTGTAAACGCCGCTCCAACGCCTGCTTATCCGATGCGAAAATCTCCGCTGCTCGTGCTTTGGCCTGTTCCGCCACGGCAGCCTCGAGCTCCCGCTCCTTCTGGGCGAGCGAAGATTCGCGGCTCTTCAGCGCCGCCACTTGCGCGTCCTTCTCGCCCATTGATTTTTGAAGCTCCGCGATTCGGGCACCTGCCGCCGCGGCCGCCAGTCGAGCCTGTTCTGCCGATTCGCGCGCCGCGCGCTTCATCGCGTCCAGGCGGGCCGAGGATTGAAGATCCTTGATTGCGCCCGAACTGGCATCGGCGAGATGTTCGAGTGCCTTTCTCGCAAATCCTTGCTCCAAACTGAACTCATGATCGCATTTGGGGCAGGTCACCGTCGTATCGGTGTTCAGAAATAGCTTTTCAGTGGGGACGCTCATCGCTCACTTCTTCGAAGGCAAGGTGGCCGGTTGACATTGACGGCTATTGTGCCGCAATGGCGCGTTCAACGGGGTTCGACTACCCACGCGGGATCGTCAAATTCTCCAATGATCTTGATTTCGCAATATCGGGACGTTTCCTTGAGAATCGACTGCACGGTTTCGTCGCGCTGTCGCTCCATGGCGTCACGGGCGGCCTTGGAATCCCAACTGGCAATAGCCAGCAATACGTCGGGGTCGTTGATCTTGCGATGCAAACGGGTACCCCGAGCCCCGGGGGCGCGTTGCAGGATCTCGCTCACCCGAACCCACGCAGAAGCATATTGCTCAGCCGTATGTCCCGGTTTGATGTGAACCTCGAAAATGAATTTCATTTCTGAGCGCCTCCTCTTGGACGCAGATACGGTATCCGGAAACGGTGAGCGTCGGGTTCAGGCCGGGCGCAACGCCGTTGCCACCGGTAAGCGAGCCGCCCGTATGTGCACCCCGTTGGTTGCGAAGCGGCGCTGCAATTGTAAGATATGGGAACGTCGGGGAGGGAGGCTGTAACGGAGGGCCGCGATGCACGATCACTTTTGGCGGGCGGGCGCCGTGTGCGCCGCGCTGCTCCTGAACATCTCGGCGATCGGCGCCCCGCAGTCGGTGGATCTGCCCCGCAAATCAAGCAAAGACGAGGCGTATCCCGGTGTCGTCGTCAGATATGACGCCGTTCGGGATTCGGCGGGCCATCGGCTTCGGCTCATCGTCACTCGCCCGCAAGAGGAACGCCCCCGCGTTCCAACGATCTTTGTCGTCGGCTGGTTGAGTTGCGACAGCGTCGAGGCGCCGCCCGGCACCACCGACGCGACGCAGCTCGTGCTGCAGGCCGTGGCGAAACTTCCCGGCTTTGCAACCGTGCGGATGGATAAGGCCGGCGTCGGAGACTCGGAGGGCGATTGCGGTGCGACGGATTTTACGACGGAACTCGATTCTTACCGGCGCGCATTCCGGAAACTCAGAGACTATTCGTTCGTCGATTCCGACCGGATTTTCGTCTTTGGCATCAGCAACGGCGGCGGCTTTGCGCCGCTGGTGGTTGAAGATACCCCCGTCAGAGGGTTCGTCGTCGACGGCGGTTGGGTCAAAACCTGGTACGAGCACATGCTGGAGATCGAGCGCCGCCGCTTGGCGCTGTCAAGTCACGCGCCGTCCGAGATCAACACGCTCATGAAGTCGGTCGAGGCGCTCTACGGCGCCTATCTGTTGAACCGTCAGCGCCCCCAGCAGATCTTCGAGCAAAAACCGGATCTGAAGAGCCTCTGGAGCGGTGATGCAAGCCAACAATACGGTCGCCCGATCGCCTACTATCAGCAGCTGCAAGACTTGAATCTGATGGAGGCATGGTCAAACGTGAAAGTGCCTGTTCTCGCCATGCACGGCGAGTTCGATTGGATCATGAGCCGAAGCGACCTGGAGTTGATCGTCAGTCTCGTCAATCACAACGCGCCGGGCGCCGCGGAGTTCGTGGAACTGCCGGCCACCGGCCACACCTTCGAGCACTATTCCACGCAGGAGACCGCGTTCGCGGGTAAAACCCTGCCCTTCGATGAGCAAATTGCCGCGCGGATCGGCGAGTGGTTCGAACGCCATCGATGACACCCTCCGTGCCTCACCAGGTGACGATCGCCGTAAGCGATGCAATCGAGGTGTCTGGATTGCTGCAGAGTGCACCACATCCCAGAGCCTGTCTGGTGATTGCTCACGGCGCGGGAGCCGGCATGGATCATCCGTTTATGGCGGCCGTGGCGACCGGACTCGAAGCGCTCGGCATCGCCACGCTGCGCTACCAATTTCCCTACATGGAGAATCGTCGCAAGCGGCCCGACTCGCCCGCGCTTTGTCACGCAACGGTCCGGGCCGCCGTCGCCACGGCGCAGCAACGGCTGCCGCGGGTCCCCTTGTTCGCCGGCGGTAAGTCATTCGGCGGCCGCATGACCTCGCAAGCACAAGCCGCGGCGCCACTGTCTGAGGTCCGGGGCATCGTCTTTCTCGGCTTCCCGCTGCACCCGCCAGAGCAACCTTCAGCCGCAAGCGCACAGCACCTCTTCGGCATCAAGATCCCGCTCTTGTTTCTCCAAGGCACGCGCGACACTTTCGCAGAATTGGCTCTGCTGCAGGCGGTCGCAAAGCAGCTCGGCAGCAGCGCTACCTTGACGCTATTTCAGGACGCCGACCACTCATTTCATGTACCGGCTCGAACCGGCCGCACCAACGCCCAAATTCTAGGCGAAGTGCTGAATGCTCTGGCATCGTGGATAGGCGTTTTGTCGGCGGCCGCGCCGGCGGCGGGCGTTAAGTAGAACTTTACGGCCATGTAGCACTTCGAAATCCACTCCTTGCGTTTGCTGGCACTCTGCGGCGGTGCATAAGTGAATGCACGCAAAGGAGACCCCCCATGCTCATGCTTCCTCATCGTATGGCTTGGGCGGCCATGCTGGTGTTGCCGGTCGCGTTCTTGACGGGCTGCTTTGGCGTGCGCGGCATCGCCAACCCGGCGCCATCGGTCACAGTGCACTATCACGATCTCAACCTCGACAGTGACCAGGGGGTTGCCGGCTTATATGCTCGAATCCATGCCGCTGCCGAGAGCGTGTGCAGGTCATCCGAGGATGCTCCGGTCGCACATCGAACAATCTCGAGGGAGGGAGATTGCGTCAACGACGCGGTGGCGAGAGCGGTGCACGCGGTACGCAACGACAAGCTCAGCGCATATCACTGGACGAAGATCCGTGGTTGGAAACTCCATCGATTCGCAGCCCGAACCTCGATGGGGCGCTAAGCGCCGATCAGCAGCCCGCCGAGCGCCAGCAGCATTGCGGGAGGCATGATCAGCGCCCCCAGCTTGAGAAATTCCAAGGGCTTCACCTCGACGCCCTCGCGCCGTAAGCAGGCCAGCCAAAGTATGGTCGCGAGGGATCCGGTTACCGAGAGGTTCGGCCCGAGATCGACACCGATGAGAATTGCACTCGATACGCTTGCGGGCAGGTTGACCGCATGTACTGCGGTGCCGGCAATGAGTCCCGCAGGGAGATTGTTGATGAGATTCGACGCGATTCCGACGACAACTCCGGACCCGGCCGCGGCAAGTCTCGCCGAGTGTTGCGCTTGGCCGCGCAAGAGAGCGCTCAATGCGCGAATGACCCCGGATCGATCGAGTCCTTCGACCAGCACGAACAGGCCAGCGACGAGCGGAATCACTCCCCACGATATTTCGCGCAAATACCGCCAAGGCGAGGAGCGCGTACGCAACGATACCGTGCTCAAAGTCGCGAGTCCGGCGGCGCAGGTTGGAAGCCCAAGCTTGAATCCTCCCGCGGAGGCGAGCATCAAAGCGACCGACGCGGCAACGATGCCGGTCGCGGTCCATCGGCCGGTACTCGATAAATGCGGAACCTCGATATCGCGCGACAGGGGTTGCGCGAGGGCTTGGCGTTGGGTCCAACGCAAAGTGACGTAGGTGACCGTGATCGACAACAGCGAGGGCACTGCGAACATGGGCAGCCACTCGAGCAGTGTCGGCATGTGATCGGCGTAAATCACGAGATTCGCGGGGTTCGAGATGGGCAGCACGAAGCTCGCCGCATTCGCAATGAAGGCGCAAATCAACAAGTACGGCAAGGGGCGCTCCACGTTCGCGGCGCGGGCGACCGCAGCCACGGCCGGGGTGAGCACTACGGCCGTCGCATCATTGGACATGAACACCGTCACAACGATGCCAACGAGGTATACCAGACCAAACAGCCGAGTCGCGGAACCTCGAGCCATCCTGGCCGCGCGCGCGGCCAGCCAGTCGAACAGACCTTCTCGCCGAGCGAGTTCCGCGAGCAGCATCATGCCGATCAGGAACAAACACACATCAACGCCGCGTCCGGCGCCGTCGACCGCGGCCTTCACCGGGAGCAATCCGAAACACACCAGCGCGAGTGCGCCGAGGAGCGCCCAAACGGCTTCCGGCAATTTCAGCGGCCGAAAAATGATTCCCGCGGTCGCAAGGCCGGCGATGCCCCAAGTGGCCAATTTCGCAGTCATCATGGGATCGTGCTCAGATACCACGGCGCCAAGTCAATGCAAGTGATATATCAATGGGTTAGGTAACCTATAGAATGTTTTTGTTGAAGCACATGTGCCGCCGCCGGTCTTAGCCACTCGGGAGACTCTCCCGGCTTCACCGAGCGTTGTCCATGACCGCGGGCAAGCCAAATTGTGAGACTGCAGCTTGAAACACGCATCCGAACCTCCTACCCTGCGCCCATAAAGCCCGGCAATATAATGTGTTGCGCTTGTTTCATTACATGAATTAGAGTTTGACTGAAATTCGACTTCTAAGGGATGGTTGCATCATGCCTACTCAAGCTCGGTCGATCGCATCGCTTACGATATCTTTCGGCCTGGTCGCCATCCCGGTGAAGCTTTACTCGGCAACGGTTTCCTCGGAGCGAATTTCCTTCAACCTGCTCCGTCAAAAAGATGGCTCGCGGGTGAAGCAACAGTACGTGGCGGTGAACGACGGCAAGCCGGTGGAACGCTCGGAGATGGTCAAGGGATACGAGTTCGCCAAGGACCAATACGTCATGTTCAGTCCCGAGGAACTGAAGGCCCTCGAGGACACGACGACGCACGCAATCGACATCGGGCAGTTCGTGCCGCTCGACTCCGTCGACCCGCTCTATTTCGACGGCACCTATTATTTGGCGCCGGACAAGGGCGGTGCCAAGCCTTACACCCTGCTCGCCACGGCGCTTCGCCAGGCCAAGCAGTGCGCGGTCGGCCGCTGGATCTCGCGCGGCAAGGAGCACATCGTCATCATCCGGGCCCTGGAGGACGGCCTCGCAATGCACCAGTTGCATTTCAAGGCGGAGGTTCGCGACCTCAAAGACCTCGGCGTCGAGCCGGCGCCGGTGTCGGACCCCGAACTCAAGCTCGCGCGACAACTCATCGATCAGCTCGGCGCAAAGCGGTTTGACCCGAACGAATTCGTTGACGAACATAAGGCAAGGGTCCAGGCGGCGATCGAAAGGAAGGTCGAGGGTAAAGAGGTCTCTCTCGCCGAAGGGCCGGTATCGAATCGAGGCGGCAACGTCATCGATCTGATGGAAGCCTTGCGAGCGAGCATCGATGCTCGCGGATCGAAGGCCGCTGACCTAAAGGAACGAAAGGCGCCGAAACGTGCAGCAGCCCAAGCATCCTCGCGAAAAACCGCTCGCCGATGAGATGCATGCCTATAACACGAAGGACCTCGAGCGGCTTTTTGGATTACCTGCATCCGCGGTTCGTTCGCTAGCGCGTGCCGGGCACATCAGCCCGGTCAAACGCGGCGGGCGCCTCCACTACTCGTTTCAAGACCTCCTCATGATGCGTACCGCCAGCGCACTGCGCTCGGCGAATATTTCGGCCCATCGCATCAACCGAACGCTGCAGACCTTTCGCGCAAGCCTGCCCCCGGACGCTGTCTCCCGCAAACGCTCCATCACGGCGTTGGGCAATCAAATTGCCATCCGCGAAGGAAGGCTGATATGGGAGTCCGACTCCGGCCAATATGTCTTGGCGCTCGACGCCGACGAGGAGAAGGGCGCCGTGCATGTGATCGCCAGGCAGCCGACTGCTCTCCCTTCCGACGCCGCGGACGAGCACTATGAGAGAGCCTTTGCGCTCGAGGAGACGAATCCGGACGGCGCTCGGGCCGAATATGAAGCCTGCCTCGAGGCCGACCCTGATCACGCGGAGGCGCGGATCAATCTGGGCCGGCTCCTGCACATCGCCGGCCGGCTCGACCAAGCCGAACGAGTCTACCGCTCGGCTCAAAAAACGGATCCTTTGCTCGCCTTCAACCTCGCCGTATTGCTGGAAGATTTGCATCGGGAGGCCGACGCGATCGTCGCCTACCGGCAAGCGCTCGCCCTCGATCCGCAGCTGGCCGATGCGCATTTCAATTTGGCCCGCCTCTACGATCGAGCCCGCAACCCCAAGGCGTCGTTGCGCCATCTGCTCGCATACCGGCGCATGATCGACCGGGACGGCTCCTGATCTTGAAAAAGCCGGGGCTCTCCGTCTATCGCGCGAAACGCGACTTTTCGAAGACCGAGGAACCGTCCGGCCAGGTGGCTGTGGCGCCCTCGCCGCGCCTGCGGTTCGTGATACAGAAGCACGCGGCGCGGCGATTGCACTATGACTTGCGGCTCGAACTCGACGGGGTGTTCAAGTCATGGGCAGTCACTCGCGGCCCCTCGCTTGATCCTGGGGAAAAACGCCTGGCCGTTGAAGTCGAGGATCATCCCCTGGACTACGGTGACTTCGAGGGCACGATTCCCAAGGGCGAGTACGGCGGCGGCACGGTGCAGTTGTGGGACCGAGGATACTGGATCCCGGAGGGGAGCAAGTCTCCGCAGGACGCATACGCCGGCGGCGATCTCAAATTCACTCTCGAAGGCACGCGGCTTCACGGCAGCTGGGTCCTGGTGCGGATGCGCGGTGACCGATACGGGGGCAAACGGACCAATTGGCTATTGATCAAACACCGGGACGCGAGCGCGAAGCCAGGCGATGCGGATGCCTTGCTCGAGGAGGATCGCTCCGTCGCTTCGGGCAGATCGCTCGAGCAGATCGGCGAAGGCACCGGCAAGCGGCCGAAGCCATTCATGCTCGCAACGAGGCAATTGGCGCAAGCCGACGCGGTGTGGAACTCCAAGCGCCCTGCAAATCCCACCCCCCTTCCCGCCCCGAAACGCAGGCCCGTGATGGTCTCGAAGGTACCGGTGTTCGTCGAACCTCAACTCGCGAAGCTCGCCGATCAACCGCCGGAGGGTCCCCTGTGGGCGCACGAAGTCAAGCTCGACGGCTATCGCGCGCAGCTCCGGGCCTCCAACGGCCGAATCGCGATCCGCACCCGTACCGGCCTCGATTGGACGGACAAGTTCACCGCCATTGCCAAAAGCGCGCAAACGCTTCCCGACTGTCTGATCGATGGAGAGATCGTGGCGCTCGATCAGAAAGGCCTGCCCAGTTTCGGCGCGCTGCAGGCGGCGCTGTCCGAGGGGAACTCCGCAGACCTCGTTTTCTTTGCGTTCGACCTCCTATTCGAGGGGCGCGAGGACTTGCGTTCCCTGCCGCTGGCGGAGCGCAAGACCCGATTGGAAGCACTGATCAAGGCCCGCGACGTATCGCGCCAGCTACGCTATGTGGCTCACCTGCAGGCCAATGCGCAGGACGTGTTCTCGTCCGCGTGCAAAATGGGCTTTGAGGGCATCGTCTCCAAACAATTGGAGGCGCCCTACCGTTCGGGCCGCTCGGGAAGCTGGACGAAAGCCAAATGCCGCGCGGGACAGGAGGTCGTGATCGGCGGCTGGACAACGGAGGCCGGAACCGTTCGCTCCTTGCTCGCCGGGGTTTATCGCGGTGAAGAA
>Ga0210402_10005901_pt1 | contig 10898 bp, 8 predicted proteins | sample IncBWC7MmetaG_FD_161055 | JGI IMG/M metagenome (GOLD analysis project Ga0210402, IMG submission 161055) | Forest soil microbial communities from Barre Woods Harvard Forest LTER site, Petersham, Massachusetts, United States - Inc-BW-C-7-M | ecosystem: Environmental > Terrestrial > Soil >... | reverse complement strand
GACAAGGCGGCGACCGATGCGGCCTTCGAAAAAGCCGACGTGACGATCAATGCATTCATCGTCTATCCGCGCGTGCACCCGTGTCCGCTCGAGACCTGCCAGTGCGTCGCCTCCTTCGACAAGATCACGGGCGAGCTCACGCTATGGGGCACCTTCCAGGCCCCGCATGTCATCCGCACCGTCGGTTCGCTCATCTCGAAGATCCCCGAGCACAAGATCCACGTCATCGCACCCGATATCGGCGGCGGTTTTGGCAACAAGGTCGGCGCCTATTCGGGCTATATCTGTGCGATCGTCGCGTCGATCGTCACCGGCCGGCCGGTGAAATGGGTCGAAGACCGTATTGAAAACCTGTCGACGACCGCATTTGCGCGCGACTTCCACATGAGGGCCGAGATTGCCGCCACCCGGGAAGGCAAGGTCACGGGACTCCGTGTCTATACGGTCGCGGACCACGGCGCATTCGATGCCTGCGCCAACGCGAGCAAGTGGCCGGCCGGGCTTTTCAGCATCATCACGGGTTCCTACGACTTCCCAATCGCGCATGTTTTAGTCGACGGCGTCTATACCAACAAGGCGCCGGGCGGCGTAGCTTATCGCTGTTCGTTCCGCGTGACGGAGGCCGCCTATTGCATCGAGCGCGCCATGGACATCATGGCGCAGAAGCTCAACATGGATCCGGCCGAGTTCCGCATGAAGAACCTGATCCGGCGCGAGCAGTTCCCCTACACCTCTGCGCTCGGCTGGGAATATGATTCCGGCGACTATCACACCGCCCTTACCAAGGCGATGGAGACGGTCGGCTATCAGAAGCTACGCGAAGAACAGCAGGCGCAGCAGGCCGCCTTCCGGCGCGGCGAGACGCGCGAGCTGATGGGCATCGGCGTTGCCTTCTTCACGGAGATCGTCGGCGCCGGGCCGTCGCGCAATTGCGATATTCTCGGGATTGCGATGTTCGACTCCGCCGAGATCCGCATCCATCCCACCGGCACCGGGATTTGCCGGCTCGGCACCAAGTCGCAGGGCCAAGGTCACGAGACCACCTACGCCCAGATCATCGCGACCGAGCTGGGACTGCCCGCCGATAATATCATGGTCGAGGAAGGCAATACCGACACCGCGCCTTACGGGCTGGGCACCTATGGCTCGCGCTCGACGCCGGTGTCGGGCGCCGCAACCGCGATGGCTTGCCGCAAGATCAAGGCCAAGGCGCAGATGATCGCGGCCTACATGCTCGAAGTCCATGACGACGATCTCGAATGGGACGTCGACCGCTTCCGCGTAAAAGGCGCCCCCGAGCGCTTCAAGACCATGACCGAACTCGCTTGGGCGGCCTACAACAAGGTGCCGCCCGGCATGGAGCCCGGACTCGAGGCGGTGAACTACTACGATCCGCCCAATTTCACCTTTCCGTTCGGGGCGTATATCTGCGTCGTGGACGTGGACGTGGACACCGGCGTGACCAGCGTCCGGCGTTTCTATGCGCTCGATGACTGCGGCACGCGCATCAATCCGATGATCATCGAGGGGCAGGTTCACGGCGGCCTCACCGAGGCCTTCGGCATCGCGATGGGGCAGGAGATCCATTACGACGACAACGGCAACGTCACCACCGCCTCGTTTATGGACTATTTCCTGCCGACCGCGGTCGAAACTCCAAAATGGGAGACCGACTGGACCACGACTCCGTCACCACACCATCCGATCGGCGCCAAGGGTGTCGGCGAGAGTCCGAACGTGGGCGGCGTGCCGTGCTTCGCTAATGCGGTCAATGACGCCTTCAAGTTCCTCGGCGCCACGCACATCGCGATGCCGCACGATCATTGGCGCACCTGGGTGGTGGCGGACAAGCTCGGACTGCATGGGTGAGAACTTTGTGAATGTGACGCGCGAGCATATCTCCGATCGGCTGGCTGAGGTCGGCTACGTGGCCGATCGCGACCTCGCCACCGCGCTCTGGCTCATGGAGTTCCTCAAGCGCCCGCTGCTGCTGGAGGGCGAAGCGGGCGTCGGAAAGACCGAGGTCGCCAAGGCGCTCGCCGCGGTGCACAAGGCCGAACTCATTCGGCTGCAATGCTACGAAGGTCTGGACCAGAACGCCGCACTCTATGAGTGGAACTATCAGCGCCAATTGCTCGCCATCAAGGCGCGCGAGGGAGCCGGCGAGAATGCGGATGCGATCGAGGAACACATTTTCTCGGAAAAGTATCTGCTTGAACGGCCGCTGCTTGCCGCCATCCGACGCCCCACGCCGCCGGTTCTGCTGGTCGACGAGGTTGACCGCGCGGACGAGGAATTCGAGGCATTTCTGCTCGAACTGTTGTCGGACTTCCAGGTCAGCATCCCGGAACTCGGCACCATCAAAGCGATTTCGATCCCGCGCGTGGTGCTCACCTCCAATGGCACGCGCGAATTGTCCGATGCGCTGCGCCGACGCTGCCTCTACCACTACATAGATTTCCCCGACGTCGATCGCGAGGCCAGGATCATCCTGACGCGGCTGCCCGGCATCGATACCACGCTCGCCCTGCAAGTTGCGCGCATGGTGGGGGCGATCCGCAAGGAGGACCTGCGCAAGGTCCCCGGCGTCGCCGAGACACTAGACTGGACCGCGACACTTGCGGGCCTCGACGTTCATGAACTGCAGCACGAGCCGGAACGCGTTCACGAGACCATGATCTGCCTGCTCAAGACGCACGAGGACCGCGCGCGCCTCACCCGCGAGGTGACCGATCGGCTGCTCGGCAAAGTGGCGTGAGGCGTTATGACAACGGCTGCGCCGCGCGAGCCTTCCGAAGGTGTCGGCACCGGGACGCGACGGCAGCTTGCGGGCTTTTCACGCACGTTGCGCGATAACGGCTTTCGGGTGGGTCTCGCGGAGACCCGCGATGCACTCTCGATATTGTCGTCGCCCGTGGCGGTTCGACCGTCAGCGCTGAAGCCCGCGTTGCGAGCCTTGTTCTGCGCGACGCGCTCTGACTGGGAGCGCTTCGACGAAATTTTCGATGCATATTGGAAAGGCCGTGGCATGCGCCGGGTCCGCACGCTGAGCGGTACGCCGACCGAGAGCCGGATCTCGCTGCGTCGGCTGGCGGAAGCCGGCAAACAGCAGGAGTCAACGGGCCTGCCCGATCATGCCGAGCGCCGTGGCGGCTCGGGTGGTGATCATCCGGCTGCCGGACGCCATCGCCGCGAGGGCGCCTCGCGGGCCGAGAGCCTGGAGACTGCCGACCTGCGCCATATAGTCGATCCCGTGGACGTCGCGCGCGTGCATGCGCTGGCGGCGCGGCTTGCCCGGACCATGCGGGCGCGGCTGGTGCGCCGCGAGCAGGTAAGAAAGCGCGGACGGCGCATCGATCTGCGGCGCACCATTCACCGCAGCGTCTCGCATGGCGGCACACCGGTCGACCTCGCCTGGCGGCGACGCAAGATCAAGCCGCTGCGGCTCGTCGTCCTGCTTGACGCCTCCGGCTCCATGAGCCTCTACACCGCGTTTTTCGTGCGCTTCCTGCACGGCGTTGTCGATGCCTTCCAGGAGGCGGAAGCCTTCGTGTTTCACACGCGCCTGGCGCATGTGTCCGCGTCCTTGCGCGACCGCGACGTTGCCCGCGCCGTCGACCGGCTGTCCCTGATGGCACAGGGGATCGGCGGCGGCACGCGCATCGGCGAAAGCCTTGCCACTTTCAATCGTTGGCACGTGAGGCGGACCGTCAACTCGCGCACCGCCATCATGATCGTCTCCGACGGCTACGACACCGGCGAGGCCGCGCAGCTTGCAACTGAAATGCGACGCCTGCGCCGGCACTGCCGCAGGATCATTTGGCTCAATCCGCTGATCGGGTGGAGGGATTACAGCCCGCAGGCGCGCGGGATGCAGGCGGCCCTCCCCTATATCGATCTGTTTGCCCCCGCCCACAATCTTGAGAGCCTCGCCGCCCTCGAACCCTACCTCGCGAGGATCTGACCATGACCCACACTGCGGACATTCTCGATCGCATCTCCGCGATGAAAGCCACTGGCAAACGGTTCGCGCTCGCAACCGTGGTGCGCACCGTCGCGGCGACTGCCGCCAAGGCCGGCGCGAAGGCCGTGATCCTGCCCGACGGCACCATCTCGGAGGGCTGGATCGGCGGGGGCTGTGCGCGCGCCGCGGTTCTCAAAGCAGCTCGCGATGCGCTGGCTGACGGGAAAGCTCGCCTCGTCTCCGTGCAACCACCCTATGTTCTTCAGGAACGGGGGATCTCGGCGGGCGACGAACGGTCCGGCATACGTTTTGCCAAGAACATGTGCCCGAGCGAGGGGACGATGGATGTGTTCGTCGAGCCGGTGCTGCCCCGACCGCAAGTGGTCGTCTGCGGATCGAGCCCGGTCGCGGTCGCCGTTGCCCGGCTCGGAGGACAACTCGGATTTGCCGTGACGGCGTGTGCGCCCGCGGCCGAACAAGGCAGCTTTGCCGAGGTCGACCGGCGCATCGAGGGCTACGCGCTTCCGGTCGACGATGCAGGCGCGCGGTTTGTCGTCGTCTCGACGCAAGGGCGCGGAGACGAGGCGGCCTTGCAGGCTGCGCTTGCGGTCGAAACGGATTATGTCGCCTTCGTAGGCAGCCGTAAGAAGGCGGCGGCGCTCGTGGCGACGCTCGAACAGCGAGGTATCGCACCTGAGCGGCTGGCAAAGCTGAAGGCTCCCGCCGGCCTCGATCTCGGCGCCATCACCCCAGACGAGATCGCGGTTTCGATCCTGGCGGAAATCATCACGGCGCATCGTCGCGGACAGCCGCGCGCTGCCGTTTAATCTGGCGCAGCAGCTCGCGTCGTTGGACCACATCAGCAACGGCCGCGTGGCCTGGAACATTGTTACTTCGTGGCTTGCCACCGCTGCGGGCAACTTTGGCGGCGCCGGGCAATCGAGCCATGCGGATCGCTTTGCCCGGGCCGGGGAGTTCATGACCGTCGTCAAGGCGCTGTGGGACAGTTGGGCCGATGACACCGTCGTCGATGACCGTGCCCGGGGGCACTACGCGACGGCGGACCGCATCCGGCCGATCAACCACAAGGGCGAGTACTATCAGGTGGTCGGGCCGCTCAATATGCCGCGCTCCCCCCAGGGGCGGCCAGTGTTAGTGCAAGCGGGGTCGGAGCGGCGGACGGTTTCAACATCATGCCCCCGCTATTGCCCGCGATGTTGGATGTCTTCAGCGCCGAGGTGATCCCGCTGTTGCAGCGGCGCGGGCTCTTCCGCACTGCCTATTTGGACCGGATCCTGCGCGGGCGTTACCGCCTTGCTTGGCCGCCGAGCGCCTTCAGGGAGAGTACGCCAAAAAACTGAGCATAACCGCATTGAGCGGATTTGCATTTACGGTTATGTATTTTCATAGTGTGTTTGATCGTTTACGACCCCGCCGCTGAAGCTATCCGCCTTGACCGATGAAAAAAGGGCGCCTGAATGCCTCACCCGATCGATGTGATGGTTGGCAAGCGGATCCGTCTGCGCCGGGTTCAGCTTGGGCTGTCACAGACAGAGCTTGGCCAAAAACTCGGCGTCACATTCCAGCAGATTCAGAAATACGAAAACGGCACCAATCGTGTGAGTTGCAGCCGGCTTTACGAGACGTCTATCGCGTTGGAAGTGCCGATCGCTTTTTTCTTCATGGACTCCGCACATGCCGGTCTCGAGCTTGCCGTCGCCGAACAATTTGACGTGCCGGAGCTGAAGGACGGCATTCACCTCATGACGGCGTTCCGCCAGATTCCGAGTGCTGCGATCCGCAAGAGCTTCATTGCATTCGTCGAAACCCTTGCGGGTGAATTGAAAGATGAACGCCGCTGACCGGCTGCCGCCGCTGTGCGGGGCGAAGTTCGCGCAAGTCTCGAAAAAGCGATTCGCTTTTTCGCCCGTCGCTCGTGGGCTTGACCGGCAGGGGTCCATTCTTCTCAGTTGGAGGGCGGACATGGTGTGCCGACGGACCGTGATCTTTAGCATCGTCGTGCTTTTGTGCACCGCAGCCCGTACGGCCCTTGGGCAAACCGCCGACATCGTCGCCATCAATGGCAAGGTCTTCACCGCCCACGCCGGCGCGGGATTGGCGCAGGGTTTCGCCATCACAGGCGAAAAATTTATTGCGGTCGGCAGCACCGAGGCGATGCGCGCCCATGTGGGCGCGAACACCAAGGTGATCGATCTCGCCAGCCGGTTTGTCACGCCAGGACTAGCGGACGGGCATTTTCACAACGAAGGCGGCGGGCCGGGCATCGATCTTTCGGCAACCCGTTCGCTCGCCGACCTTCTGGCGGCGGTCGGGGCGGCGGCCGGAGAGGCCAAGCCCGGCGATCTGATCGTCAGCAATTCCGACTGGCATGAAGCTCAGCTTAAAGAGCAGCGGCTGCCGCTCGCCACCGAGATTGATCGCGTGTCCGCGGCCAATCCGGTGGTGCTGGTGCGCGGCGGGCACGACTATATCCTCAACTCGGAGGCGCTGCGCCACTGGAAGATCACCAAGGACACCCCCGTTCCGGACGGCGGCGCGATCACGCGCGACGGCCACGGGGAACTGACCGGCGAACTGGTCGACAACGCCAAGCGCCTCGTCACGTTGCCGCCGCCCAAGGCCATCACCGTGGCGGATGTGCTCACCACCCAGCGCAAGGTCAATGCCTTCGGCATCACCAGCGTGCGGATTCCGGGCAGCTACAAGGGCGAGTTCTTCCAGGCGCTGGACGCCATCATGACGGCGCGGCGCGAAGGCGCGCTCAGCCTGCGCTATAACATCTATCTCCCGGGCTCCGGTGTACGCGATCCTGCACGAATTCGCGAAATCATCGAGAAATCGCCGCTCAAGCAGGACGAAGGCGACGAATGGGTGCGCATCGGCGGCATCAAGCTGCTGGTCGACGGCGGCTTCGAGGGCGGGCACATGTCGGAGCCGTTCGCCGGCGAATACGGCAAGGGCGGGACGTTCTACGGCCTCACCGTCGTGCCGCCGAGCGAATACAACGCCGTCGTCAAGACCATCAACGATCTCGGCTGGCGCGCCACCACCCACGCGGTCGGCGACGCCGCCATCGATCAGGTGCTGGATGCCTACGAGGCCGCCGACGCCGAGCACCCGATCGCCGGCAAGCGCTGGGCGATCGAGCATCTGTTCGTGTCGCGCCCCGCGCAACTTGCGCGCATGAAGAAGCTCGATCTTATCCTGTCGGTGCAGGACCACCTCTATCTCGCGGCGCCGGCCCTAAAAAATTATCTTGGCCCTGCGCGGGCCAGTCAGATCACACCGGTGAAAAGTTATCTCGACGCCGGTTTCCTGGTGGCCGGCGGCACGGACTCGCCGGTGGTGCCGTTCAACCCGTTCTTTGCCTACTACCACTTCCTCACCCGCGACACGATTACGGACGGCGTTTACGGGGCCAACGAAGCCGTGATGTCGCGCGAAGACCTGCTGCGCATGATCACCATCAACTACGCCAAGCTCACGGGCGAGGCCGGCATCAAGGGCTCGATCGAGCCCGGCAAGCTCGCCGATTTCGCTGTGCTGTCGGCGGATCTGCTCACCGTCGCGGCTGCAAAGATTCCAGCCATGCGGGCGTTGCTGACTTACGTAGGCGGACGCGAGGTGTTTCGCGACGAGGCCATGAGGTAGCGGCTTTTGCTCCCTCCCCGTCTTCGGGGAGGGTCGGGGTGGGGGCACTGGCCGCGAGTCCCCGCCCGTAAAAATGGCCCCACCCCCTGCCCTCGTCGAAGACGGGGAGGGAAAAGCTCATGACCGCCCCTGCTCCAGCAGCTTCACCAGCGCATGGAGCGTGCGGTTGACCGGCGCCGGCAATCCGCGTGCATCGCACTCACGCACCACGTAGCCGTTGAGGTAATCGATTTCGGTCGGACGGCCGCGACGTAGGTCCTGCGCCGTGGAGGAGACCGCCTCGGGCATGGAATCGCCGAAGTGGAGCACCGCCTCGACCGGATCGGGCATCGCGATCCTCACGCCCTTTGCCGCCGCCAGTCTCATGATCTCGCGGACCGCCTCGGTCATGACGTTCCGCACTTGCGGCATCGCCATCATCGGCCCGTACCGGCTGCGCCCGAGTGCAGATACCGCGTTGTAGGCGCAATTCAAGATGAGCTTCCACCACAGCTCGCCTTCGACATTGTCGGAAATGCGCGTCGGGATATTCGCGACCGACAAATGAGCGGCGAGATTCGCAATCAGGGCGTCACCCCCGCGGTGGGGACCGAACTCGCCGATCACGAGATCGCCGCGGCCGTTGTGGCGCACCACACCGGGCGCCGGGACTTCCGCCGCCACATAGACCACCGCCGGCACCACAACGTTTGCGATGTGCGCACGCAGGCGCTGGAGATTATCGACTCCGTTCTGGAGCGCGAGCACGACCGCGCCGGGCGCAAGATGCGGCGCAATCGCCCGCGCTGCCGTCTCGGTGTCGGGCGATTTGACACTGAACAGCACCAGCCCAGCACCGTCGACGCCAGCCGGATCGGTCGTGGCACACACCGGTATGTGCCCCGTAAAACCGATACCCTCAAACCGCAGGCCGTCACGCGAAACGGCGTCGACGAGCGCCGACCTCCCGATCAGCCGAACCGGCACGCCAGCCCGCGCCAACATGGCGCCAAAATAGCAGCCGACCGCGCCGGCTCCCATCACGGCGATATTCCCGAACGAAGAGTTCGTCATCGGTGCTCCGTCATTGGCACTCCGTGGCGTGCAGTCCGCCTGCCTGCTAAAATGCAAAGAAATTGCTGCGTAACCACCGATCAATGTGCGTTTGAGACGTGACTTGGATCGAGGTGCCGCCGAATGATCGGTTATTCGTAGAAATAAACGACCCCAATGCAACAAGGGAGGAGGACATGACACAGCGCAGTTCTGCCGGCGTCGCAGCCTTGGCGTGCGTTGCGGCGGCCGTGCTCTGGATCACGGCCGCATCGGCCCAGATCATGGACTACAGCAAATATCCCGACTGGGCTGGCCAATGGCGCCGGGTGCCGGATGGCGGCCCGCCGCGCTACGACCCCGGCAAGAAAAACGGGCTGGCTCAGGAAGCGCCGCTCAAGCCGGAGTACCAGAAATTGCTGGAGGCGAGCCTGAAGGATCAGGAGGCCGGCGGACAGGGCCTCGACACGACCTACAAATGCATTCCGACCGGCATGCCGCGAATGATGGCCGGCGTGTTCCCGGTGGAATGGGTGTTCACGCCGACCACAACATTCATGTTGTCGGAGTTCATGATCCAGGCGCCGCGCCGGATCTATACAGACGGCCGCAGTTTTCCGAAGGACGAAGAGCCGACCTATGTGGGGGATTCGATCGGCAAATGGCTCGATACCGACGGCGACGGGCGTTTCGACACCCTGGAGGTTGAGACCCGCAACATCAAGACGCCCCGCACCTATGACCAGGCCGGCATTCCCTTCGCGGAGGATGGCCAGGCCGTCGTCAAGGAACGGATTTTTCTCGACAAGACCAATCCGGACATCCTGCACGACGAAATCACCACGACCGACAGCGCGCTGACGCAGCCATGGACCGTGATGAAGAGCTATCGCCGCGACCGCAATGTGCGGTGGACGGAGAACAACTGCACGGAGGGCAACATGCACGTGGTCATCGGCGAAGAGAACTATTTCCTCAGCGGTGACGGTTACCTGATGCCTGCTCGCAAGGGCCAGCAGCCGCCGGATCTGCGCTATTTCCGCGCCGCCCAGAAGCGCACGCAGAACTGACGCGGCCACACAGGCAAAACTCATCCGCACCGCTGGTGGGTTTCGCTGGCGCTCAACCCATCCCACATCCATCCTAGATGGGGATAGCCTGCCGACGCGTCGGATGGGTTGAGCGCCAGCGAAACCCATCGCGACGGGCGATGAACGTCGGAGCAGAAAGGAAAGAGCGACCATGGAAGCCAAGCGCTACGCTGTCACCCATACCGACGAGGAATGGCGTTGCCTGCTCACGCCAGAGCAATACAAGGTAATGCGCCAGCACGGCACCGAGGCGCCCGGAAGCTGTGCGCTCAATTACGAAAAACGCCACGGCGCCTTCACGTGCGCCGGCTGCGGTCAACCATTGTTCGTGTCGAAGACGAAATTCGAAAGCGGCACCGGCTGGCCGAGTTTCAACGATCCGGTGGAGAGCGCGGTCGAATCCTCAGCTGACAGAAGTTACGGCATGACCCGCACCGAAGTGCATTGCAGCCGGTGCGGCAGCCATCTCGGCCATGTCTTCGATGACGGCCCGCCGCCGACTCACCTGCGGTATTGCATCAACGGGGTTGCGATGAATTTTCAGCCGGAGAGTGAGTAGAAACGTCTTGTAGGATGGATTTCGCTTCGCTCGCCCCATCCTGGCAGATCGGTTCATGACAGCAATCGTAATAGGAGCATTCCCGTCCGTAGGGATGAATTCCCTGCCGGCGCGAAGAATTTCCTGCCCTTGGCAGAGAGGTCCCTGCGCCGGGCCCGGTGGAAATTCGCGAATTTGCGCGTACCACCCTGGGAATGCGGCATAGATCGGCACCAACCACTGTCGGGTTAGGCGGAAATTTCAAAAAATTCCCTGCCAAATTCCCTGCCCGCAGGGAATTCGGGGATCGAGCCCGATCCCTTGCGTGGATCGCGGGGGTATGATTCGAATTTCAAAATCGATGAACTTGGAGCCTGCGGCGAGCATGCGCTAACGGCAGTCGCCGACATGCTCACCTTCGATGGAAACCGTCGTATTGACGAACTCTCGGCCCCCCATGGCGCCCTTCGATACGATTGTCGCCGAATAATGCTTGGGCGTGTCGAAGGCGAAGTCGCCGGTCACGTCCATGTCCAATTGCCCGGTGCAGCGCATGCGCCACCGCAATGCCGTGGCGCTCGAATTGAATTCGACCCGTTCG
>Ga0210402_10005900_pt1 | contig 10901 bp, 5 predicted proteins | sample IncBWC7MmetaG_FD_161055 | JGI IMG/M metagenome (GOLD analysis project Ga0210402, IMG submission 161055) | Forest soil microbial communities from Barre Woods Harvard Forest LTER site, Petersham, Massachusetts, United States - Inc-BW-C-7-M | ecosystem: Environmental > Terrestrial > Soil >... | reverse complement strand
CCAGGCATCCTAAAGAGGGTTGTAACGTCGTGCATCAACCGTAGCTGAAACAAAACTCCCATTGCGAGGACAACCACAACCGCGTCAGCCAGCCCGACCACAGGAGCGCCGGTGCCGCAACCACGACGGCAATCGCGACGCCTAATTCCTCCCCAAGGCAGCTATGTACCCGAGCCGAGAACCCTCGTCGCCGATGCGATTCCGTCCGTTGTGGCATCTGCTGCGGCGGTACGACCAAGCTGCCTACTGTTCGAACGCTCCATTTATTGGCCATCGGAGAAGGGGCCGCAGGGGTATTTGTTGGTATCACGCTAGAAGTACAAAGTCCTTCTCGGCATAATTCCGCTGCATGATTGTGGCCTCGAATCCACGGTCGCCGCCATCCTCGTTGGTGTTGCCTTCGACGGATGTGAACCCATCGCCTCTGACCTCAAGCACGATCCCGGCGTGCGACATCGTAGGAGTCTTGATAACGAACAGGCAACCCGGTTGCAGCCGGGCGAGGCGTGCGGCAGAGGTAGTCATGCTATTGCCCAGGATGAGACGTCCAGATTGGCGTGCATCGTTGATGAGGTTCTGCACACCAACCTGGCGTGGGAAGGGCATCGCTACGCCAAGCGCACCGGCTGCCTGCTCAACGACGAAGCAGGCGAAGCCTGCACACCATTCCTGATTGATACCGTCCGTGCCGGACATGTACAGCCGGACCCAGGCACCTCGGTTGTCACCGCCGAGTTCGATCGGGTGCTGCGCCGCATGCTGACGCCCGACCACCACGACGGCCTCACTAAGGCTGGTGGGGCGGTTGGCCAGAGGGGCGATCGCAGCCAACATCGGCGCGGTCAGAGCTGACCAGGTTCGCTGGTCCACCACACCAATTGCCGGGATCCCTAATTTGCTCTGAAACGCACGCACAGCAGTCGCCGTTCCGTCGCCGAAACCGCCATCGATCGACGTCGCACATTTTTGGAAGGTGCACCATTCCTGCACACGCTTCGTCGACATTTGGTCTAATGAACCTTCCTGCAAAATGCCCGGGAAGGAGAGTTCCGCCCGTGCCGAGTCGGGAATATCGGCGGCGGAAACAGCAACGAGTGGCAAGCTGTGCCCGAGCGCGGCCTCTCCACTCAGCCGCTGCCCGTCTGCTGACAGTTGCAGCACCCCGATGTCGATGAGTTGACGCAGAATAACAGCACCACCGCACTGGTCCGACGTGGCATTCGGGTCAAAGACATGATCCTTAACGAATTTGCCTTTGGTCCAGTGTTGCGAGAAACTCCAGAGATAGGGCGAGTTGATCCCCCGGGAGACGTAGCCGGTCCCGTTGTAGCGCTCGAGTTCATCGAGGATGACCACCAGAGGCCAGTCCGCCACCTGGTCGAGCTTTCGCCCCCGGAGCGCGTCAGCGGCACTGGCCTCCCAAGTAAAGGGCGGTGAGCCGCTGACAGGACGGCCTCGTGGTTCCTGAACCGTGCGTGCGGTCAGTGGGTCGCCATTGTGGAGGTGGCGGGTAAAACTGAAGTTCGATTCGAGCGAGTGAATCACTCCAATGAAGAACCATGGAATATGCCCGCCGAGGGCGGTGACGACGTCCTGATACCGCTGTGCGTTGGCCGCCACCCGTCGTGCCACACGCGCGACCTCGTCGATGTGTGTAGCGGTGACCCGACAAGTTGCGAGTAAGGTCGCCGAGTCTTTACGCAACAGCCCTGCCGTGGAGATGGGTGCGGCTGCGACCGACCCCTGGCCGCCATCGGGCGGAGCAGGCGGGGCCACTACAGTGCTTGACGCGGGTGCATCGGCGGTATCAGCGCTTGCCCCGCGCATCACCCGGGCGCTTGCGCCTAGGCCATCCCCTATCGCCTGCAGCGCTGCTTGAGCGGCGGCGACGCCCGGCGAAAGCGGGTCAGCCCTAGCTTGGGTAATGGCGTCGACGAGTCGGTCGGTGACGTCGTTTAGATCGTTGGCTGCACTCTGGCCGATCTGGCTCGATAAACCATGCAGAATTGCCGCAATGTCGGCTGAGGCCGCCGCAAGAATGTTGCGTGTGTCTCCGTTCGTCGATTGTTGCGCCAGCTTGGCAATCGCCGCCATCGCTTGCAGTGCCAATGCGTGCGGGTCGGGTGCCTCCGCATCTGCTTGTGGGCTGGCAAACGGAGTCACCGTCGTAGACACCGGTGCCGCGATTGGACTGCTTGCGGCCAAAACATGCCAACTGATGTTGACGGTGCCGTCGGCGTTGCTCGTCTGCTGGATGTCAAGTGAAACGTTCTCGTCGCTCGCCTGTCCGAGTAGGTCGCTTCGGAACTCAGCAACGTCAGTGCGAGGGATATTCCGGTGGATGCCGTCTTGCATATCTACCTCCCGTTATCAATGCGTGAGTTTCAAACGTGCGGCGACCGCCTGTGCCTGATTTTCAGGTGGGTTTTCGATCCAGGACGCGAAGACGATCGTGCCGAACCCTTCGTCCTGCGCCGCCTTGATAATCTCACGTCGACGCCGTGTCCGCTCATCCGGCGATATGGTTGGGTCGTGAGCGTATTGCCTCAATGTCAGAGCCGCGCTCGTGCTTGACGCCCCACTATTCTGGATGAAGGCCGAGGTTACGGCGGCCGGTGTTGGGCTCGCGGAAATCAGGCCCTGACCGTCTCTTTGCGCGTTGCCGAGCAACTTTCCCGTATTCGCCTCTATCGTCACCGGTGAACAGTAGAGGATGTATTCGCTGAGCCGGGCACTCGCCTGACCCTGATTCTTAATGTTGGTAAGAGCTGCCGGCTCATCGGCGCGCAGTACCGAGCGCTGCGCTTGCACAACTCCATTCACGGATGCAGCCGGAAGCTGGTATAGTACACTCGACGTTGTAATGTCGAATAAGCTGCTGGTGAGGCCAAACGCAATGCCTGTGATGCCGATTGCCTTTTGTGTCGCTTCGGCAAGACCCATGATGCCAACCGTTGCGCTTTGTATGGCGTTTCCCGCGGCTAGAGTTGCGCGCCGTGAGCGCTCGAGCTGGTTAAGTGCGGCGATGAATTGATGACACTGGGCGTCTATGTAGCCTTCTCCAACCTCCGCGATCGCGGACCAGTCGGTAATACTCTGCAATTCGGTCTGCTGTGCGGCCGGGTCTGTGGTCGTCGATGAAACGCCGGCTGCGTTCGCCTCGATTGCAAATGCGTGTAGGAGCGGCACTTCCTTTGCTCGTGCAGCCTCTACGTCGTCTGGCGTCATCCGCGCAGATGGTCCGTCAGCAAGTAGCGCGTTCTCTGCTCGTAGGTGGGAGAAGAACGATGCTGGCGAGTTGCACCCCTCTAGGAGCAGAACCGGCAGCATTAGGCCAACGAAATTCGCCTTGCGCGGCCTAGGTACCATACGTAGCGGGCACCCGGGCCGACGGCGCGCTTTGCCTGCCCCTCGAGATGTTGGCGTTAGGTCGCGTTCGCGGCCACGCAGTATCACTTCGTGTCCCCCCACTTTTTGTTTGGCGTTTAGCCAATACCATGTTGTGTCGAATTATGGTCGTTCTATTTAGACCGATTTGCAATGACTTTCGATGCGGGTTAGCTAATCAGGCGACCGTCAAGCCCCGTGGTTCTCTACAAGAGAATAACCATCGGTATGTTCTATCGCAGCGCCGATGCCGTTCCGTCCAAGACGCCCGGCGCAGTTGTCTTCGTGAGCATGGCCTGGCCCTCCCATATGGCGCCTGCGAGTATCACCCGGGCCGCTGACAATCCTCACCGCATAAGGTTGCCATGGCCTAAGCGCGCAGGCTGTGAAGTGAACGCAATCCACTTTGCACGTTGATAAAGAGCGCGGAGCAGCGCATCAGCCGTTCGGCTGAGACCCAGGCACCTCACCAAAACGTGCTAGACGCAAATTGGCATAGCATTGGGTATGCCCGCGACGCTGTAGCCAAGGTCGTGTTTCACCCCGATCGACGGGTCTACGAAGCGATCCAACTCGTGTTCACCAAGTTTAGAGAACTGTGGAGCGTGCGTCAGACCTTCCAATGGTTCCGTGACCACGACGTGGAGCGACCGGCCAACCCGATTCAGGGAACGGGGCTGGTCTGGAAAATTCCCTCGCAGAGCCTGATCCGCGGCATCTTGTGCAACCCCTTCTATGCTGGCGCCTATGTTTGGGCACGGCGTCCCGTAACGACCTTGCTGGTCGACGGTCGGCTTGAGAAACGTCAGAGCGTGATGCACGGTCTGGCAGAATCATGGAACGGACGGAGGAAATGGCGCGAGCGGTCCAACTGTCAGGTTTGTGCCGCCGATCGTCCGCGTTCCCTCGCCTTTCGCAAGGAATGGGAAATCCTTGAATTTCGAGGGCGATACCGGGAAGCCTGGCGGCGCGTCAGCGATCAGGAATTCAAAGGTGGGCGCCTGGTATTGACCGGCCGTCAGCCCGGCGAGCGCTGCATGATTGAGACCTGACTGGTTACCGAGCTGTACCTGGCCATGATGGGACTGGACCAGGAGTTCCCGCGTCACCGGCAGGAAGTTGCCGGCACCCACTTCAAATCGGAAGCGACCGCGGTTTCCTTTGCCCGCAAGAAATCCCGGCTCCGGCAGGACGGTGCCGAGCAGCCGCGGCGTCTCGACGCCGCTGGTCGGGTCGACGTCCACGGCAAAGATGTCCACGAGTTGGGTGGCATCGGTGACCCACCCGCGGACCGAGATGTCGCGGCGCGGCTCGGGGATCGGGAGTGTTCCGCCGTCGATACCGAGGGCGGCGTTCGCCGGCACGGTGAGGCTGGCGCCGCCAGTCCCGATCCTGCCCCTGAATATCGTCATGTAGGCCGGCCCCTGGCCACCCGCGACCGTGCCGGGCGCCGTGACGACCTCAAGCTTGTCGGCATTGACCGTCGTGGCGGAAATATAGAACTGCTGGCTCATCGGCTTGTTGCTGGGGCCGACCGGCGCGGCTGGGTTGAACGGCGTGACGGGGGCGTTCGGATCAATCTTGTACAGGTTGCCGGAGACCGACACAAAGTCGCCCACCATGAACGGAACCTGCCTCCACGGGTCCGGCGTAGTGTCGCCGGTTGGGTTCGGCGCGGCTTTGGCCGCCATCGAGAACGACGTAAGAGGTGCGCCGACCTGCAGCAGCGGATCGTGAGGAAACGGCGTGGTGGCGCCCGGTGCCGGATTGAGCGGACGGTTGAACAGCGGGCGATCGGGATCGATCGCAGGAGGTGCCACCGCAGGAACACCCATCGGATAGCCGTTCCCGGCGGTGACGGTCGGGTTGTCGGTGTCCGCCGTGAAGCGCGGGTCCGGACTATGCGCCAGGCCGTAGCGCCCCAGCGGGTCGTTAATCTCCACGATGGTACCGGTGCCCAGTGTATTGAGCTTGCCGTTCACCTCGAACCGGCCCTTGGCATAGTCGATCGCTGTGATGAACCCGACGCCGGCATTCGCGATCTCCTGCGAGATCGGCAGGATCAGTGCGGCAATATAGGAGCCGGGCGGATTGCCGGAGGCGCCGCTGGCATCGATGTTCCCGAACACGGCCACCTCGCAGGACGGAAAGAACCCGGCGAAACTACCGGCTGCCGCGTTTTGCGGGCTGTCCGACAACGCCAGGCCGGTCATCGGCTGACCGATCGAATTGTTCGCCGGGTGATTGATCGGTGGTGTCGCCTGCGGCGGCAGTGCAGGGTCGAAGATTGGTGCCGACTGCTTGGGATCGAACAGCTCGGCCCAGGTCAGCGGATGGGCCGGCATCTGGACTACCAGATTGTCCGGCACGATGACGGTGATGTTGTTCACCGTCAGCGTGCCGCCGGCGTTCGGTGCGCCTCCTGGCTTGAGCGTGGCCGCCTGCAGGAACCCGGTCATGGCGAACCCTGCGGGCACGTTGGTGTTGAACACGGTGAGCTGCGCCGAGGCACCGGAGCTCCATAGCAACCCAAGTGCAACCAACAGCATCGATGACTTCAATCGGATCAGCATGTGACGCTTCCCTTATCTGCTTTCCCGAGCCCGGCCGTAGTCCGTTGCTGTTGCGGACTGCTCGCTCTGCGGTTTGCTCATTTGCGGATCAAGGTTGAGGAAGGTATCGATCGGCTTGGCTCGGCCGCGACGGCCGACGGCCTGGACTTCCAGGAACTCATCGCGATTGGGCGTGACGAGCCGCGTTCCGTTCGGAACGAACAGCTGCGGATGATCGAAGGGCGCCTTCTCATACGCGACGCGGGGGTCGGTCAGGCCTTCCGCCACGAAGTCGATCAGGTCATGCATGTTTTGACGCGAGGACGGGAGGAATTCCGGGAACCGCAGACCCGGGATGCCTTCGATATCGGGATCAAGATCGTGGAAGTTGGTATTCGGGAAATTCCCGCCGCGGGTATAGAACTCCACGACCTGCCGCAGGGTGGCCGAATCCCCGTTGTGGAAATAGGGGCCGGTGAATTTCACGTTGCGCAGGTTGGGCACCTTGAAGTTGCCGTGGATGGCCTTGCGGCCAAGCACCGGGACGGGCTGCAGGGTTTTGGGATCCAGTTGCGCAAACCGCAGGACATCATCTGGCAGCTTGTTCTGTGCCGCGAGGTTCGCCAGCCCCACGTAGGACAATGGAAATGGCTTGTTGTCGTCGAGCGGATTTTCAAATGGAGGCTGCGGAGGATTGCCGGGGGCTGTGTCGTCGCGGCCGACATCCTCAGAACTGCGGCGGACGCTGATATTGTAGAAGCCCTTATCGTAGTTGGCGGACACTCCGTCGCCCATGGTCATAAACTCGACGATGTCGGTCGGCCGGCCCTGGTAGTTCGGGCGCTTCAGTTCCGCCTCCTGGACGATATCGATCACGGAGTGGTTCGTCGTCACCGGCAACAGATGGCAGTTGTTGCAGCGTGCACCAAGATTGGGATCGGTGTCCGTGAAGATCGTCAGGCCATTGCGTTGCGATGCGGTGAGCGCCTTGGGGTCGCTCTTGATGCCTTTGGATACCGACCCCTCAAAGCGGTCGAACGGCGTGTCGTCGGCCACGAGCGTCGCCTCATAGGCCTGGATCGCCAGGCCCCAGAACATCGAGAAGTTCCATTGTGCCTGGGTATATTGGTTGGGTAGGAGCTTCTCCCCCCGCGGTGCGCCCGGCAGCATTCGATAGTCCCGGCCCTGCGAGCGCACCATGGTGCGCGGATTGCCGGTCGTGGCGTTCTGTTTCACCAAGCTGCCGTTCTGGACTTCCAGGATCTGGGGCGAACTCCACCACTCTTCCTTGAAGGCTTCGTGCACCATGTCGGCGTATGTTGCGACAGTCAGTCCCTCCTTGCCGCCCAGCCGCCCTGCGGGTCCCAGACGCGCTCCTGTCAACGACCCGAGCACACTGTCCTCGGGATGAACGAGCTGCTTGGCGAGCGGATGCATACTGAGCATCTTCTTGCCGACATCCGGGAAGGTGCGGTTCTCGAACGACATCTCGAAGTTGCTGGTCGCCGGCCCGACTGCCTGTGACGCCAGGCTTGAGTTGGTGACGCGCAGATAGACCTCATTCAATTTGCCGTCCTCGGCCCGCATGAGGGTACTGAGACGGTCACGGAAGCCGAACGGATTGACTCCGTTGAAGATGAAACTGGCCCGACCCTCCCAGAAATTATCGAAGTTGTAGACAGCGTCAATCACAGTCGGCGCATTGCGTGGTTCGACGCGCCGTACCAAGGCCTTCGTATTGACCTCCCCCGGCGTGGCGAGATTGAAGATGTCCTTCTCGGGCGTGCCCTGGTCCACTGGCTTGCCAGGCGTAACCGCTGTGAAAATGGTGTGACGCACGCCCTGGGAGGAGATCACGTCGTTCGTGTCACGGCTGACATTGGCGAATTCGTCAAGGAAGCTGGTGTGCGGGCCACGCGGGGTAAGTTCCGTTGGCCGCAGCCAGCCGTTGAGCGGGAAGTCCGCTGCAGTCAGTTGATGATCCGGCCCGAAATGCGGAAAGCCCGGAACGTCGAGGTCGGCGGGTGGGGCCTTGCCCGGGCCGGGAGGATTCGGCGTATGCGTGTCGTGCGCGGTGAACGGCACGGTCGAGTCGCCAAAATGGTTATCGCCGGATATGAAGGGGTCGCTGAAATTCGTGTCGTGCAGTCCGGGCGAGATCTGGTTTTTCGAGCGGCTGTCAGCGCCGCCATTGAAATGGCAGGTTGCGCACGCCTGCACACCGTCACTGCCGGCCTGCATGTCCCAGAACAGTGCCTTGCCCAACCGCACCAGCGCCGCCTGGTCCTTGACGATACCGGCGGCGATCAGGTTACGGAATTGCAGATCGGTCTTAGGGCCTGGAATGGCTATATGGAGTGGAATGGTACCAGGGGGCGGAGGCTTCCCGGCGGGGATGATGGCCGCCGTGGGAGTGCCCATCGGCACATCCTTCAGCGACAGATAGTCCTTCTCCTGGGCGAACCCACCTGGCATGGAGAGCAGCCCCAATCCAGCCACCAGCGCGGTCAGCTTTCGCATCGACCTCATGACCCGTTTCCCCATGAATATTTTGTTTGCGTTGCCATACTGCACTGCGCCTGCAACATTCCGGGTACGTGTTGTATTGAACGCGTACCGCGGAGGCGCAATAGCTGGGCAGAAGCAGTGAGTATTCCTCGTAACAAAGCTATTGCCTTTTTATTCCCACTGCCAAGCGAATTTCCAAACAGGAGCGATTACGGTTGCGTGAGCGGAGCGTCGGGCCGCAATGGCCAGACCGCCTTGGCAATCGGCGTGCAGCCGTCGATGCGGGCAGCCTGCAAACGCCTACCAGGTCAGATACGCTGTCACGCCCATTCTTGCCTTTCAGCAATTCCAGCTTGTGGCGCGGAGGCCGTTGGTCCCTTGCCGTTGGAGCATCGGCACAATCCCATGGACGGGGTCTCATGACGTATGCGCTGGCGCCGCGAACGCCGCGACCTTATGGCTGTGCGAACCACGTCCGTACTCCGCGTATTGCAGCCCGTAGTACGCGGCAAAGAAGATGAAGACCGTCGTTGCGAAGGCAACGCCTGCTGTACGGGCCTTGCGGAAGGTGCTGTCCGGAATGTTGTGAAGCCAGAGATTGAGCTGGGTGGGTCCATGCAGGAACATGGCAGCCATGGCGATCAGGATCGGCAAGTGGCCAATTGCGTCCACCTTGCCGAAGTCGAGAATCGCTGCGGCAAAGATCGTCCCCAGCCCGAGGATGGCAAGTCGAAGCAATCCAAATCCGGTCAGGATATAGAACGCGAATGCGAACTCGACGAAGCCGGCCACAACCATGAAGTCCTCGGGCAAGAGGCCGAACGTCAGGTACGGGCGTTCCGCCAGCAGTGGGAAAGTCCATTGCGGGTAAGCCCATTTCTCGACGGCGCCCCACATCAGGCTGACGCATATGGAGGCATGAAGTATCAGCATACGCTGCGACCGCAGACGTTCCGATGTGACCGAGGTCAGCCCCAGGTAGGCCGCAAGCCCAATGAACATTGGATAGTCGGAGAGATGAAAGACGCCGAATTGTGCAGCACCGAAGCCATACAGCACCAGGATACCCAGGCTTCCAAGTGCGCAGGTACGTGCCGAGAACATGCTTGCGGCGATACCGAGCTGGAGCCAGGCTGACCAATCCGCATCGGTTCGCAGTTCAGGCGTCAGTATGACTCCACCTGTTGCGAACAAAGCCATGAAGAACGCGCCCGTCCCGGCTCGCAGCAATCGTTCCTCAAGATCCTCGTGCCTGCCAGGCGCCGATAGTACCCCACCCAACGAGGCAGCGAGCCGGTCGACCAGGAAGCTGCCGACCAGCAGCAGCGTGAATCCGATTAATGCCAGGAGGAAATGTCGTGTCAGAACGGCGCCGACCGGGACGGGCGGTGCAGTCACATCGTATGGCTCAAACCACTTGACATGTGCCCAGGCCGGCGTTGGCAGGAGACCCACCGCCGCCATCGCTGCCGGCATCCATAGGAGCATCGCCGGAGGCGACAGGCTTGCCAAGCGGCGTAGAGTAGCGGGCCGAGTTTGGCCGATTTGCCGCGCTCTGCCGAACCGATGGCGCTGCCGAGCACCCTTCCAGCCAATCGGGCTGATAGGGCGGCACATGCGCAGGCGCTCGTCCTGGCCATTCGAAAATGTCTCGATCTGCATACTACGATTTCTCTCTTCGCTTTGCTCAATGCTGCGCCATCCGATCGAAACACTGCGAAGGCGCGTGGCGAATTGGGCGCCCCCTCAAGGAAGGTAAGCGACCACCATCAGAACGATGAACGCGATTACCGAGCCGCCACAGGGCAAAAAGACCCGCAGGGCTGGTGATGGCGGCAATGCAAGAAGTCGTTTCATGATCTCCTCCTAAACCTGAAGCAGCGGTCTTTCGATCGCGTGACCTTCGGTATCAGAGAGACCATGGGTTTGGATGTGAGTGGAATCACAGTCTAGGCGGATGCTTCAAATTCTACCTGCAGCAGACTCGTATAGAGCTACCGTAGATGAACAGGTGATGAAGAATACCAACTCGTACGGAGCGCAAGGCAGTGGAGCAAGCTCAGCCTGCGGGGTTCTGATGACCTGGAAGCGCAAAACCGGATGCCGCGCGGAAGGCGCTCGCTACGAGCTTCTCCGAGAGGATCAAAACAGGGTACCGACGGCATTCGGAGCTCGGTCCACACCCGCCCCGCGCATTCCCGCTCGTCTCGGATCCGCGCCCTTGGAGGCATCGATCATAACGCGATCTTATCGTAACGCGGTCTCGGTTCGATATTGCCAGCGCCCAAACGGATTGCTCGGGCGGGTGCGGTAACGATTAATCAAAAAGACGCAGGGTGGTAGAACGCGAAAATGCTCGGGGGCACCTGATCATGGGACAACCGTGGGCTGCCGTCGCTTCGCCGGATCGCCATCTGGTTTCAGTGTTTGTAGTCCAGCTACCACGCGACGAAT
>Ga0210402_10005899_pt1 | contig 10903 bp, 8 predicted proteins | sample IncBWC7MmetaG_FD_161055 | JGI IMG/M metagenome (GOLD analysis project Ga0210402, IMG submission 161055) | Forest soil microbial communities from Barre Woods Harvard Forest LTER site, Petersham, Massachusetts, United States - Inc-BW-C-7-M | ecosystem: Environmental > Terrestrial > Soil >... | reverse complement strand
ACCGGAACTCCGGTGCGAGGAGAAAGCCAGCCCACACTCTTGAAGAAGAGACCATCCCGGGCCATGGCGTAGTAAACCCGCGGAGCGGTCAGAATCCCCTGGCTCAGAAAACCCAGCGTGGAAATAGCGATGCCCAATGCAATCCACTGAGCTCCTCGCTCACCTAGAGCCGCGCGCATTACTGCCGATGCAGGAGTATGGGTCGCGGCCAGTCCGTCTGGGCCAAGCACCCGCAAGCACACAAAATTGACCGCCAGATAAAGGACTATCACCCCGATCACACCCACCACCAGCCCGCGGGAGAGATCGCGGCGGGGATCACGCATCTCGCCGGCCACGAAGCTTGCGGTCTGCCATCCGCCGTATGCGAACGCAACGGGAATCATAGCGGCGCCGATCGCGCTACCAAGTCCAGACGAAAGCGAACGGTCGAGCAAGGGCAAGGCGTGCACCGTACCGCCGCCCCAGAGAATCCCCACCACGACCATGGCCGCAATGGCAAACGCCTTGAGCAGCATGAGGACGCTCTGAACATTGCTGCCGGCGCGCACTCCAAGGCAATTGATCGCTGTCAAACCCAGCAGAGTTGCGGCCGCGATGGGCCCATCGCGTACCGAGAACCCGGTGATCTCACGATAGTACCGGCTGAACGTGACCGCGACTGCCGCCATCCCGCCGGTCTGCGTTACCAGAAGAAGGACCCATCCATAGATGAACGCGGCCGACGGATGATAAGCCTCGCGCAAGTAAAGGTATTGCCCACCCGCGCCCGGCAAGCGGGATGCAAGCTCTGCCCAGATGAACGCGCCGAGCAGGGCAAGGCCTCCGCCCAGCAGCCAGACGCCCAGAATCAAAAACGGAGTGTGCACGCGGAGGGCAACCACGTAGGGGTTGATGAAAATACCGGAGCCGACAATGCCGCCCATGACGATCATGGTGGCGTCGAATACTCCGAGCAACTGCCGAGGTTTGACGGGGTCCAAGAATCAGCCTTAGGGAGCCGCTGTCCAGTCGAAAGACATGGCGTCGGATCGCAGGATGTGACGCGATCACCTTACCACAGGCTTGCCGATTCAGCCCCCTAGAGAATCCACCGGTCAAAGCTCCCCCAAGACTTCTTTTTAGCGCGAGTGTGCTCGGCCATCAGTTCGCCCAGGACTTCGTCCTTGGTCTGGACCTTCTTCTCCAAGAACTCGAGCCGTTTCTGCTTCTCCTCGACCTGACGGATGGGACGTTCCTTCGCTCAAAAACCGGAATACCGGGCAGAGGAGGGAAACTATGCAACAACTGACTTCGAAGACGCGACCGCAAACAACAATCGGGCTGAGACGCGGCCCTTTCGATCCGCAGGCAAGAGCGAAGAGGCTGCCCTTCATGGTCCGACCTTCGACTCGACTAAGGAGTGGTTTGACCCACGCATGACTGGCAGGAAAACGGCGGGGCGCCAGTTCACGAACGCTCCTTTTGGATTCTCCTTCCAAGCCCATACATACAGCGGGAGGCTGGGATAAGGGGACGTGCACGCCATCCAAAGGATCGCTTGGTCAAATGCAAGCTCAAAGTTTCCGCTTGGGCGAGAAAGGGCGCACTCTCGGCGGATAACATTTCGGCGAGCCACAGCCATGGAAATCTTTGCAAACGGAAAAGATTCTGTAAGTTAATGTCATAGGATAGGATGAGTCGAATGGGGATTTAATGCCGACCATGCTTTCGTCCCAGCGTCAACTCGACGGCTTTTATTGACTTGTCTTTTTCACAGACGTAGCATTCTGCTCCAGTGATCGGCCAAACCATCTCGCATTACCGCGTCATCGAGAAGCTGGGTGGCGGGGGGATGGGTGTGGTTTACAAGGCCGAGGACACGATGCTCGGGCGTTTTGTCGCCCTGAAGTTTCTGCCGGACGACGTTTCCCAGGACCCGCAAGTTCTGGAACGCTTCCGCCGCGAGGCCCGCGCCGCCTCTGCCCTGAACCATCCCAACATCTGCACCATTCATGAGATTGCGCAGCATGACAGCCAATGGTTCATCGTCATGGAGTTTTTGGATGGACTGACCCTGAAGCATCGCATCGCGGGGCGACCGATTGAGATTGAAACGGTGCTGTCGCTGGGCATTGAGATTGCCGACGCCCTCGATGCTGCCCACGCAGAAAGCATCGTCCACCGCGACATCAAGCCCGCCAACATTCTTGTCACCAAACGCGGTCACGCCAAGGTCCTCGATTTCGGCCTGGCCAAAGTCGCGCACACTCCCAGCTCCTCCGCGACCCAGACTCGCTCCACCAATCTGATGGAGGCGACCGTCGATGACCAGCATCTGACCAGCCCAGGCTCGACTCTCGGCACCATCGCCTACATGTCGCCCGAGCAGGCCCGTGCCAAGGATCTCGACGCCCGCACCGATCTTTTCTCTTTCGGAGCCGTCCTCTACGAAATGGCCACCGGCCAGTTGCCCTTTCGTGGAGAAAGTACCGCAGTCATCTTCGAGTCCATCCTGACCCGGGCAGCTGTGCCGCCCGTGCGGTTAAATCCCGAAGTGCCCCCAGAGTTAGAACGGATCATCAACAAGGCTCTGGAGAAAGACCGGAATCTGCGCTACCAGCACGCGGCCGACATCCGTGCCGACCTGCAGCGTTTGAAGCGCGATACCGAGTCGGGCCCCACGGTGACCTTCCGCACAACCGCTGAGCCGCCCTCCTTCCGCCGCTGGAAGTTACCGGTTTTCGCAGTCGTGGCGTTCTTGCTGGTCTTGATCGCGGCAGGTTTCTACTGGCGTTTGCATTCGGCAGCGCGTCTTACCGAACGAGACACGGTCGTAATGGCCGACTTTACCAACACCACCGGTGATCGGGTTTTCGACGACGCCCTCAAACAAGCCTTGGCTGTCGAGCTGGAGCAGTCACCGTTCCTCAACATACTTTCAGATCAGAAGGTCAGCGAAACCCTCCGCCTCATGGGCCGCTCCTCCGGCGACCGTCTCGTGCGAGATGTGGCCCGGGAGTTGTGCCTGCGGACCGGGAGCAAGGCAATGATCGCGGGCTCGGTTTCCAGCCTCGGCAGCCAGTACCTGCTCGGCCTCAGCGCGGTCGACTGCAACAGCGGAGATTCGATCGCTAAGGAACAAGTGCAAATCCCGAAAAAGGAGGATGTGATCAAGGCCTTGGGGAAGGCGGCCTCGACCCTGCGCGGCAAACTGGGCGAGTCTCTCGCTACCATCCAGAAATACGATACGCCCGTGGAGCAGGCAACAACGCCGTCGCTAGAGGCGCTTCAGGCTTACAGTCTGGGACTAAGAACCCTTCGTACCCAGGGCGAGGAAGCAGCAATTCCTCTGTTGAAGCGCGCCAGCGAGCTGGATCCCAACTTCGCCATGGCCTACGCTCGGCTGGGAACGGAATACTCCAATCTTGGCCAAATCGCTCTCGGCAGTCAAAATGCGAAGAAAGCTTACGAGCTGAGGGATCGGGTCAGCGAACGGGAGAGGTTCTATATCGACTCCCACTACTATGACTACGCCAACGGAGAATCGGAGAACGCGGCCCAGGTTTATGACCTATGGAAGCAGACTTACCCGCGCGACGTAGTTCCATACGCGAATCTGGGAAACATCTACTTTGCGGTTGGGCAGTATGAAAAAGCCTTGCTCCAATTCCAGGAAGCGCTCCGCTTGGAGCCGGACAATGTCAACGGCTATACCAACCTAGCCGTTACTTACATTGACATGAATCGCTTCGATGAGGCGCGGGAACTCCTAGAGCAGGCCCAGTCACTCAGACTGGAGAATGTGAGCCTGTTGGTGAATCTCTATGTGCTGGCATTCTTCCGCGGTGATGTCGCGGAGATGCAGCGACAGGTGGAGGCGGCTAAAGGGAAGCTCGGACTCGAAGACGCGCTGACCGCGCTGCAGTCCGATACAGAGGCCTATAACGGCCACTTCGAGAAGGCAGGCGAGTTGACCCGCTTGGCAGAGGACACGGCGCGCCGCAGAGGCGATCCAGAGACAGCGGCGAGCTACCGCGCGGAAGCCGCCATGCGGGAAGCGGAGGTCGGCCACGGGGCGCTCGCCCGGCAGGATGTAGCAGCCGCCCTGACTATGTCGGCCAACCGTAACGTGCGGATCCAGGCAGCTCTGGCACTGGCGCGAACTGGCGAAACAGCCCGCGCTCGGGTGATGGCCAGCGATCTGCAGAAAGAGGCTTCCACGAACACAATTCTGAACAGCTACTGGCTGCCTACGATCCGGGCCACTGCGGAGATCAATCAGAACGATGCCCGCAGCGCCATTCAGCTCCTGCAGACAGCGTCGCCCTACGAGCTGGGAAATCCTCAGCCTCTCGGAAATCTCTACCCGGTTTATGTGCGCGGGCTGGCATACCTGAGCGCCCGCCAGGGCACCGCGGCAGCCGCCGAATTCCAGAGACTGGTCGACCACGTCGGTATCGTGCAGAATTTTCTGTTGGGCTCGCTGGCCCATCTGGGTCTGGCACGTGCATACGCGCTGGCGGGTGAGACGGCCAAGAGCCGAACTGCGTATCAGGACTTCTTTGTCCGCTGGAAAGACGCCGACCCCGACATCCCCATCCTGAAGCAAGCCAAAGTGGAGTACGCCAGGCTGCAGTAAGCCAGGAAAATCCTTCCTCGTCTTTTACTAGAAGCAAACCGGTACAACTCCTTGGAGTGTCGCGCGGGCTATGCGGGGGTCTTTTCTCAGTTGCCAGATCCTGCGATTTTGCTGTCGAGCACCGAAACCGGGGACTGACTTCACCTGAAGGCTTCACACCGGTTCCGCTCACGATATCTGTCGCGGTCAGCGTCTTGCCGTGCATGAGACACCACACATCACAACGAACGCGTTGGTCGCTGTTTGGGATGCAAAGAAAAAGGCCTGCGAAGGCAACACGCCTCCCGCAGGCCTCGTTCTCCGCGATTCACTACCAGGTTATGGCTTGCCCGAAAACCTGCATGCTGGCCCCGTCGCGGGTATCAGACCATGCAGCATGTACAATGCCGTCAGGTCCAGCGGCAATCTGGGTATAGTCCCCAAAGAAACCGCAGCCCGGGAAGCCAACGCAGGGGTTAAATGAGGTGTCGCTGACGGCCATCTGCTTCGGGAACGTAGCCCCGCCGTCGGTCGACTTTGCAACCCAGTACTTCACTTTGGTGAGGAAAGGATCGTCGCGGTCATCGTAGAAGCCGACATAGACCGAGCCGTCCGCCTTGGCCGCAGCCCACGGGAAAATGTGGTCCTTGCCATCGTTGAACACGTCGTTATTCACACGACTGATCGATGACGTGCCAGTCTGCGTGTTGACCTTCGCAAGATAGACGCTCATGCCGCTCTCGATCGGGCCAGTTCCAACCTGATTCGAAGAGAAGGCGCAATAGGCGGTATCACCTTGGATCCCGCATCCGGGAGCAATCGTCCCGTTAATCCGGAAGCCCCAGTTTGTGGTAGCTGTCCCAATCGGCAAGAAGCTGGCGACCGGAGTCGGACTTACTACCCATCCCCCCGCGGTCAGTGTGGACATGTACATATTCAGACCACTTGTGAAATCGTCGAAAAACGCGTGGGGCACGCCATGGCTGTCGACGACCATGTAGGAGAATTGCTCGTTCGACAACGAACCACTGACGATCTGCGGCGCCGAGAAGGCCAACCCAGCTCCCGGCGCATGCGATTCGACAATCGCTGAACCGAACGCGGGAATACTTCCTGCCCCATAGGTGCAGGCGGCGGGACCACAGAACACGGTGTAGTAAACGTAGATCGTTCCGTTGTTCGGACTGCCGGAAACGCTGTCTACGGTGATGAGTGGCTTGTCGAGCGTAGCCGGGCAATTGAAGGTTCCGGTGAACAAACCATTGCACGGCTGCGTGTCAATCACGATGGGGACCAGGTAGCTGTAGGTACCGTGGTTAAAGCCTTGCGCCACGATAACCTGAGTGTCAAGATTCTCATAACCGTTGTTGCTGTCAAAAATCAGGTTACCGGTAATGGTCGATAGAAAGCTGTGTCCTTTATCGTCGAACCCAACCCCAGGATCGCTCTCGAAAGTTAACGGAATAAATCCGCTAAACGCATCGTTGCCTCCGACCATGGAATCGTCAGTCCAGGCTCCGCCGCCGTTGGTCGATACATGATAGAACATGTGGTCGTAGTTCTCGCGAAAGTCATTCGTCATTACGACTGTGTTGCCGTTGGTCGGATCAATCCCGACGGCAATTTCCGCCTTCGGCCAGGGATCACGGTCGCGGTTTATCTTGACGTTGTGGGTGCCGGAAGTCACCGCCAATGGTTCCGCATTTCGCTGGCCCATGTGCTTCAGGATTTCTGCTGCTCCGCCGATGGGAAGGCGTGCGCTGTCGCGGTCGAACGGCGCCTTGTGATGCGACTGCACATACTTGCTAAAGTCTTCCAGATTCTTAAAGCGTAGGTTGGAGGAAGTCGCTGCGTTCTGGGCGTTGGCGATCTGGCCCCAGACCAAAGTGGCGAACAGCGTAACGATAGCTGCGCGCAGAATTTCTTTCATACATTTTCTCCTTCGGGTTTTGCTGATCCGCTTCTCGTGCCGTCTAAGAGTTAGCGATTTCACGCCTCGATGCCACACGCATCGCGCCTGCCACCTCGTCGTGTTCCTATCACGCCGAATCCGTCACCGTGAAACTAGTTGGGACCACTACAGCCCAGCAGCGTGTACTACGTAGGGGTAGTAGTTAGCCACTTCAATCGGTCGCGAGTCAAGTAAAAACAATTTGAGGAAATAAAGTGCATGTAATACGCAGACTCTTGCACACCGCGAAATCACTGGCTGGAAGCGGCTTTTCGTGCCCTCGGCGACTCGATCGGTGACGCCATTTCCCTTGCTACTCACCATTCCACTTTCTCCACCTGCGTTGGCGTTCGTCTTCGACTTCTCGCACCTCATAGTCGCCGTCAGGTATATTGCGCCGTCTTTTCTGCGAAGGTACGCAAAAACCCACGATTTGACTCACGTTCCAGAGAGTCAACCGCTGGTCGTACAAGGTGGGCGTTTTCGATACCAGCGGCAAACCCGAAATTATCACGGTCGGACGATTACCAGAAACCGCACATTCTGCGTTGAACGAGGCCGCGAAGCGGCTACGAGCCGGGGTCGATCTCACCGCGGGCCGACACCGTGATCTGGTCGGGCAGGTGGATTGTGAGTTCCGCCCGTTGACCGAAAGTGGGTCGAACGCCTTATGGGGTGGGCGCTCTGGTATTACGATGGCGACGACTTTTCTGTAGTTCAGGCTGTCCATCCCGATCTGCAGAATCGGTTCCCCGAGGACGAAGGATTCGACAAGTCGTTTGAGCGGCCTCTTATGCAGCCTGATGCGCCCATGACAAGGGCCGAGAATGATTTTTGGGCTTCAGCCGATCCGAAAAGCAGCCTGTTCCACTGGAAGTTCCCAGACGATCCGCACGCGAGAGTGTTCATTTCCGAGACGGTCCACAGCGGGACTGAGCCAATCACATAGTCTCACACGACGCTGAAGACGCTGCGTGGCAGTTTTTGGGTAACAGTATGTCTGATGGAGGTGGTCCCGTAATCTCTTGCTTTCACCACCCGATCGACCGCGATCCAAGTCTTGCTGAATTGGCTGATCTGCCGTTGGGCTGATATGCAGAGCGGGGGAGAGGCGGAGATCCGTGGACTAGAATAGAAAGAAGCATTCAAAAGGCGACGTGTCAGAGTAACTATCCTGTCAATTGGCGGTAAGTCGCCATTGAACTCATCAACCGGTGATCCAAACGCTTTTCCTCGTGCTCACTTGCTCACTTGTGTAAACGTGTAAACGGGCCGTTTGATTACATCAGGTAACCGTCATCACTGAAAGTGCGAGGCCGCTTGCCGTAGAGTGCTGGCCGTGACAACTCCTACGAGTGATCGAACCGAATTGTTGAAGCGCGGTCTATTGCTGGCATTGTCAATCGTGAACTGGTTCGCTCTGCTATCATTCACCGAAGTCCGGCTCGAGCTTTGCCCAAAGTCATTCATTGTGCTCATGTACGAGGGTTTGGCGAGACACAGCTTCTTGGTGTGCGCCTTGCCCTATGGCGAGTGGGAGAAGCAATGCTGAAGATCTCGCTCGTCGATAACGCCAGGCAGCGTCGGTGATTGTGGAAGGAAAGCTCATAGCGCCCTGGACAGCCGAGCTGAGGAATGGGCGTCAAGAGGCAAGAGCAGACCTTCGTGGTCGCGAACTCGTCATCGAGATGAAACATATCGCGACGATCAGTCACGGAGGGCGAGATCGCAATCCTCGAGTTGATAAACGGGGGGGAATTCGATTCCGCTGCCACGGCGTGTTTACAAAGCACGTAGTGAAAGAACTAACTCGCCGCGCAAGTAGGGATCTTCGGATATTTCCAGCACGCGATCGACATAGACCCCAGCTATGCACTGGCATACGCGGGTCTGGCTGACTGCTACGGCGGGCCCGGTGGCACAGCAGCCCCATGCGCCTCCCCGCGAGACCTTGCCGAAGGCGAAGGCGGCGGCCACCAAGGCGCTGGAGCTTGACGAAACGCTGGCCGAAGCTCACAACGCTTTGGGGTATGCCGAGTTCCTTTCCGACTGGAATTGGGCACGTGCAGAACGAGTACTCAGGCAAGCCATCGAGCTGAAACAGCGCTATCTCCCATGCGCGCTATTCCGAAATCCTGGGGACGCGAGAACGTTTGGACGAAAGTGTGGCGCAGGGCGAGCGAAGTGCAGAAACTCGACTCGCTTTCTGCGCAAGTACTTGCTGCGGCTGGGGTACGCATATTTTGAGCACGCGCCGATATGACGAGGCGATTGCTCAATTTCAGTCGGCACTCGAACTTAATCCGGACGCTGGAATTGTTCGCGCTCAGTTGGCTTGAGATAACAGAGCGAAACGCATGTAACCGCAGGCCAACGCCGAGTATGGAAAAATAGCTGAGCCAGAGAGAGCTGTAACGGAGGAGGATCAAACGGTCACGAGCGGCCTCGGCTCGACGCGAGCTTTCCTAGGCTAGATCCCTCTTATAATCGGAACCCACCGTGATAGAAATCATCGCGGCTTTGGTAAGAGGTTGCTCGCGATTACCAACCCATTTGGCTCATCCGCTCAAGGATGCGCGCGCTGTAGTTGTTCATGCGCTCGGGCCGTCGCTTCAGGGGAGCCGGCAGAATCGCAGCGAGCCGTGCCGCCTGTTCCCGACCGACGTTCCGGGCAGCGGTTCCGTCGTAGTAACGACACGCCGACTCCGCACCATATATACCAGGACCCCATTCGACCACATTGAGGTAGATCTCCAGAATGCGCCGCTTGCCGAGGACGACTTCGGCCACCGGTACCAGTGTGAACTCCGCTCCCTTGCGGAGGATTGAGCGGCCGGTTCCGAAAAATAGGTTCTTTACAAGTTGCTGCGTAATGGTTGAAGCTCCGCGAGTGCGATCGCTTTCCAAATCGTCTTCGGCAGCGATCTCGATCTCGTGCCAATCGAACCCATGGTGCTGGTAAAAGCGCGCGTCTTCCGCGGCGACTGCAGCGTGCTGGAGATGGGGCGAGATTTGGCCGAGCGGAATGAATTTGTAGCGTTCGTGATACGGAGTGTGGTGAATCCAGGCCTGCAAGTGGCGCTGGATGTGCACCGCGGTTGACGGTGGATCGATCCACCGGGCGGCCAGAAGGCTCAGCGCGGCAAGCGACCAAAGAAGCACCACACCGATGGCAAGCCATCGAACAAAGGATCGGAGAAAACCCTTGCGAAGGGGAGTCTTGGGGTTTGTGTCTGGCTTTTCAGTCACATTTCAGAATAATAACTGGGCTGGGTTGCTGCGTGTCGAGATCGGCAATTACGTCAGGGGGAATCCTCAGTCTTCGATGCTTCAAATTCGCTCTAAAGTGATTGCCCATCTCGATTCAATCGCCGGAGGTCGAGGATAATGAGAACTGGTCCCGCACTGCGCTCTGTTAGCGTTCTTACCGTAGCTTTCGGTGGTTTTATTTGTCTTGGTTCAGCCTGAAATGGAGAAGCAGCGCTCTCCGTTAGTCTAGATTCCGCCCCTTCGGGGCGGGGATTTTCAAGGCATAGGGGTCTATCATCCGACAGAGATGACTGTTTTCGCTCAGTGTACAGCGCGGGAGTTTCTGTCCTCTCGCGCTGAGATCGGCTCGATGAGTCCTCCAGGCTATGGCCTCAGCATGGTTGCATCCATTCAGAGCCGGGTTCCGTTTCACCTGGCAGAGTCATTGTAGCTCCAACACGTCCATCCCTTCCAAACTTCTGGTGAGCCCGTGAAACTCCCGAAAAGACCTGGAACTGGTTCTCAGCGGAAACGACTTCAACGGCTATCCCGTGGAACTAGCTTTGATGCGCTGATGTCTGTTGCCAATCCCGATCCAACCCAATAGCCGAAATTTTGGGATAGAAAATGGGTTCCAAAAGAGGAAGTGGTTCGCTGGCTGGGCTTCCTAAACAAAGTGGGTTCTACCAGTTGTTCAGCATCCACGCCTTTAACAACAGCTCCGTCATAAAATGACAGAATGAGCATCGTCCTGAAGCGACTGCCCTCTGGCGCGGTTCTCCTTATCACTCTAATAGCGCCCCGTGTCCTAGACCATCAGGGAGACTACCTCCTGCTTTCTCCCATTATGCTGCGGTCGAGGTCCCTCATTGAGGCTGAACCTCAGACGGGGCCGATGCCGCCGTGTGGAATGGAGCCCATTCCAGCGTATCCGGCCGTGAATGAGCAGGCCGTCGTGAAATCTTGGAGCAAGTCTGATTTGGGTCGCGACTGGAAACCGCCCGTCTGCACCGGCTGGGCCCAAGTCGGGTTTACGACGTTGGTCACCATAGCGGCGCGATTTCCCCATACTTCGGAAGCTGAGGACTTGCTTCGTCACATCA
>Ga0210402_10005898_pt1 | contig 10904 bp, 10 predicted proteins | sample IncBWC7MmetaG_FD_161055 | JGI IMG/M metagenome (GOLD analysis project Ga0210402, IMG submission 161055) | Forest soil microbial communities from Barre Woods Harvard Forest LTER site, Petersham, Massachusetts, United States - Inc-BW-C-7-M | ecosystem: Environmental > Terrestrial > Soil >... | reverse complement strand
CATCGATTCCTGCATGACCTGGCCAATCTGCCCGGTCATGGTGAACCCGCCTTTGCCTTTCATTGCATTGGCTTCGACGAAGAGCACGTCACCGCCCGAAGGAGTCCAGGCCAAGCCCACGCCCACACCCGGGCGCTCGGTACGCTCGGCAATTTCGCCTTCGCTGCGAACCTTGATGCCGCCCAGGAATTCCTGAACGACCTCTTTCGTGACGGTGAGCTTCCCGGTCTTACCCTCGGCCAAGCGCCGCGCCTGCTTGCGGCAGATCGTACCGATCGTACGTTCCAGACTGCGCACGCCCGCCTCCCGGGTGTAGTGCCGGATGGTGTAACGCACCGCCTCTTCGGGAAACTCGATCTGCTCAACCGTGATGCCGTTCTCTTCGATCTGTCGAGGAATCAGATAACGGAACGCGATGTGAACTTTTTCTTCCTCGCTATAGCCCTGCAGTTCGATGATCTCCATGCGATCGCGCAGCGGCTCGGCGATAGGATCGAGCATATTCGCCGTCGTGATGAACAGCACTTTCGACAAGTCAAAGGTCACGTCGAGATAGTTGTCGCGGAAGGTCGAATTCTGTTCGGGATCGAGCGCTTCCAGCAACGCCGAAGCCGGATCGCCGCGAAAGTCGCGCCCAACCTTGTCGATTTCATCGAGCATGAAGACGGGATCTTTCGTCTCCGCACGCCGAATGCCCTGGATAATCTGCCCGGGCAGCGCTCCGATGTATGTACGGCGATGTCCGCGAATTTCCGCTTCGTCGTGCACGCCGCCCAGCGAAAGCCGCGTAAATTTACGGCCCAGCGCCCGCGCGATCGACTTGCCCAGCGAAGTCTTGCCCACGCCCGGAGGTCCGACAAAGCATAGAATCGGCCCCTTCATGTTCGGCTTCAGACGGCGCACAGAAAGATAGTCGAGGATGCGGTCTTTGACCTTCTCGAGGTCATAATGATCCGCGTCCAGAATTTCCTTCGCCTTCGGAATCTCAATTTCCTGTCCTGAAGTCTTGTTCCAGGGCAGCACGGCCAGCCACTCAACGTAGTTACGCGTGAGCGAATAGTCGGCAGCCATAGGCGACATGCGCGACAGGCGGCCCAGTTCTTTCAAGGCCTCCTTCTTCACGTCGTCGGGCATGCCGGCGTCGTCGATTTTCTTTTTCAGGTCTTCGACGTCACGCTGGCCTTCGTCCTGTTCGCCCAGTTCCTTCTGGATTGCCTTCATCTGCTCGCGCAGGTAGTACTCGCGCTGCGTCTGCTGCACGCGATCCTGCACTTCGCTCTGAATCTTGTTGCGCAGTTGCTGGACTTCAAGTTCCTTGGCCAGATGCTGGTTGATTTTCTCCAGACGGACGTGGACCTCAAGGGTCTCGAGCGTGTCCTGCTTGTCGGGCGTCGACAGCGAGGGCAGGGACGACGCGATGAAGTCCACCAGGCGGCCAGGCTCGTCAATGTTCATGGCCACCGTTGAGAGCTCATCCGACAGCGTCGGCGAACCGGCAACGATCTGCTGGAACAGCGTCAGCACATTGCGCTGCAGAGCCTCGATCTCCGAGGTCGCGACCGGCGCGGTACTCTCCGGCACGGCGGAGTAGTGCGCGCTCATAAACGGTGTTAATTGCGTAAACTCGCCGAGTCGCACCCGTTCCAGTCCCTCGGCAAAAACGAACAGGCTCTGGTTCGGCATCTTGACGACTTTGTGCACCACGGCCGAGGTTCCGACCAGGTAAAGGTCGCTGGGCTGAGGGGAGTCGACCCGCGCCTCGCGCTGTGCCACTACGATGATGGTCTTGTCCTCCCCGAGAGAATTAATCAGCTGGACGGAACTCTCCCGGCCCACGGTCAACGGCAGAACGGCGTGTGGGAACAGCACAGTGTCCCGAACGGGGAGCACCGGAAGAGCCTTTTGGACGACCTGGTCCTTTATTTCCTTATTCTTAGGAGTGCGCTCGACGGGCGGCTGCTGGCTCATATGTCTCCTTGAGTGTAACTCGCTCAAGTTTAGATGATACTCCTGCAGGAAAGGGTTCAGTAGCCCCGGGGTGTTTCTGCAAGAGCTTGAATTCTACTCAGTTATATCCCTTGTGGAATGTACCTAAGGTGCAGAGGCTAACGCGAAAGGACCCGGTTGCCAAGGACTAAATTGGGAAACGGCGTCAGTTCGGTGTGAACTGGGTAAGTTCGTAGATCCCCAGCTTCTTCTCGAGCTGGGCGACCTGGTCGACGACTTTGAAAAAACCTTCGTCTCCGAATAATTCATCTTCTTTTTTCTCGAAGTCCTCGCCGAGCGCGTCGTATTCATGAGCCGAAACGATCGTTCGAAACGCCGGAAACAGAACCGTATCTTCGCGGGCCTCATGCGGGCGGTACATGCGCAGGAAGGCACGCAAAGCGTCGGCCAGTTTTTCGGAGTCGGTCGACACATACTTGAGCGTGGCGGTCGCGGCTAGTTCTCTGATTTGTGCAGTCAGCTCACGCCCCGCTCTGTGCTGGGTCTGCAAGGTATCGACCAGGCTCACTAATTTCTTTGCCTGGCGGAATCGGGGAAACAGAAAATCTTCTTCCAGCTTCTCGTGGTACTCCTCGACGAAGTGCCGAATGACGTCGGCGGCACTCACCAGCACCGACCCGTCAAACGAACGTTTTGCCGCCAGCATTCGCAAATGCTCGTCGTAAATGAGCAGCACGCGGTTGAGTAGGCCATGCTCCCGCATCAGGTCCTCGGCGGGCGAAATGCCTTCATCTCCTTTTGCCTTGTCGTTGTCCGGAGCCGTCTTCTGCTGTGCGGCAGCGGCCAAAGCCGGCACCAGCAGCCCGGTGCCGGCGATCGAGCTGTTGCGAAGAAAGTTGCGGCGGGTTGATCGCGGATCAGGCATGAGTCTCTCCTTAGGGTCGTGGGTGCTGAGTCGGGAATGTTGAGTCCTTTGACGTAGACGGCCAGGAAAAGGTTCGCCAAACTTCGAGCCCGAGCAATACATGAGCCGAACGGGCAAACTGTTTGGGAGTATAATTCCCGCGGCCAAATTGTCGAGAGAGAGTCTTCATGAAGCCAGCATTCTTTACCTTGGTCGCTCGTGCGATGCTTCAGGTTGGCCGCTGCATTTTGCTTGTATCCATCGTCACCATGGCGATTACACATCCTGTGTTGCGGGCGCAAACTGCCGCAGCGGAGGGTGACGGCAGAACCTTCGATTTCGCCTCCGACCCGGCCTTCCGCGACTACAAACAGGTAATCACGGAGTTCGCGCACAAACATCGGCCCAATGCCAAGAATGACTTCTGTATCTCGGGGTTCTACACGAGAGACAACCTGAAGAGCGCGTGGGTCATTTGGCGGCAGGGACGGCAGATGATTCTGTGGGAGGGTCAGCAGAATCTGGACGACTCGCGGAGAGACCTTCACCTTGCGTCGGATGTGGTGCCGACTGAGGCCGATTTACATGGGAGTACTTATCGCGTCACGAAGGCCTGGGTGAAGAGGATTACGGCGGTGTGTGAGCAATCTGGGGTGAGGGTGCATGTTCCCAGGGGCATAACTTCGCAATGATCACCTCAAGGAGGTATCGAAATGATAAGAATTCCCGAAAGGAATACCGACGAAGGACGGGAAACGCGTGTGTTTATGGCCGAGTGTCGCGACCCCGAGGCCTCCGATTATGACCTGAGTGATGCAAAGACCTGCATGCAGTGGATGGATCTGGTTTTGTGGAATCGGGTCCACCACCATCCCAAGCGGTTCATGGCCAAGCACGCGACCTTACTGGGGGTTCTGACGGCGCCGGGACAGTTCGCGAAGTTCGAGCACTATCCGAATTATTCTGCCGAGTTAGTACATCGCCTGCAAAAGATGATCGACATCGCAAACAATCCAAAAGATAAGCGAAGCAGCGACTATGCCGACTACATTCAGGCGGCGATGAAGGTGGCCGGAGCGCCCACAATCCACGATCCGTCTCCCGGACTCTTGACGGGGTGGGTGACCTCCGGAACGAGGTCGCCGGGACCGAACTTTACGTTATATGACACATCTGGCGGAAATGACTTTTACTACGTCGATAAAGACGATTAAAGAACGCGTTCATCGCGTTCGTAAGGGATGAGGGGTCGGGGAAGCTGTCAGGCAGCGGAATAAATACCGAGAACTTTGACAAATTCGGCGACCTCCCCCAGATGCCGCAGCGCGTTGCGCGCGGGCTCGTCGTCGCCGCGCAGGAAGTCCACGTAGAACACATACTCCCACGGCCGCCCTCGCATAGGCCGGGACTCGATCTTACTCAAGCTGATATCCCGCAGGGCAAACACGCTGAGGGATTTGAAGAGTGCGCCGGGTACATTCTTGAGTTTGAAGGCGATTGAGGTCTTATTCGCACCACGAGGAATCAGGCGGTGGTAGTCCGCAGTTCTCTTTCCCTTCCCTCCCAACTTGCGAATCAAGAAAAAGCGTGTGAAGTTGCGTTTGTCATCTTCGATGCTGGATTGAAGGATGCTCCCTGAATACTCCCGCGCGGCCTGTGTTCCGGCGATTCCGGCGGCATCTGTCAACTTCTCGGCAATCACATGCTTCACGCTGCCCGCCGTGTCGTAGAACGGCACGGCTTCTATTTTCGGATGCCTCCGAAAAAAGTCGCGACACTGGTCGAGCGCCACCGGATGCGACAGCACACGCCGCAACGCACCTAGCCGCACCCCAGGCATTGCAATCACGTTGTGCACGATGCGCAGCAGATACTCCGCCTGAATGAAAACCTCGCGGGTGAGCATCAGATCAGCGTGCTCCGCGACGGTTCCGGCCAGCGTGTTCTCGATCGGGATGACCGCCGCGCCCACCGATCCGCGCTCCAGACGGTCGAAAACTTCGGCCGATCGCGCGCACGGCACTACTGCGCATCGCGGCAGCATCCGCTCTGCCGCTTCGTGGCTGAATGACCCGAGTTCCCCTTGGATAGCAACTCTCATTCTCATGACATGCATTCTCGCGACATGGCAAAGTCGCCGGAAAACGACGATTGTGTAAACGACAATTCAACCCTTTAGTTCAATGCGCATCGTGTGCGACGGCGCATTCCCCACAATCCTGACTTCGTGCACGGTCGCCTCGTTCCACGTGGCGGTCCCGAAAGCACGATGTGCGCGTTTCCATTCGCCACCGGGAAAAGCGCGAACTTCGGCCTCAAAATCAGCCAGGTTAACCAGAACGCAGTGCGGATGCCTGTGTTTCGGCTCCGAACCGCCTGCCGGCACCCGGCCTTCGATCACCCGCACGAACGCGTTCTCGAAGACGACTTTGTGCGTGTCCGGCATCATTTTTATCGGATCAAGATCTTCCTGTGCCGCGGCGTAGGGGCCGGCGAACATGCCAACGGCGGCGCCCTTGAGGAACGCAAAAAGCAGTTGTCTGCGTTTCATACAGCCTCCTGTTCATGGGATCGCGCCCAATTCTTTCTTCATCACCAGCGCGTCCACTCCATTCGAATAATAGCGCGGCCAGGTCCGGATCACGCTGTACCCATGCCGCTTGTAGAACGCCAAGGCCGCCAAGTTGTCGACTGCGGTTTCCAATCCCACGGCACGCGATCCGGCGGCCCGCAAACGATCCTCCCCAGCCCGCAACAGCAGGGACCCCACGCCCGAGCGGCGAGCCTGCGCATTCACGTCAATGGTAACGACGTGCCCGGTCGGACCGCCATGCACCACGATAAAACCTGCAATCCCGCCGTCTTCCTTCTCAGCTTCCGCGTCGGCCGCCACCAGCGTGAACGATCCCTTGTGGCGCACATAGGATTTGAGTTCCGCCTTGGAATAGGCGATTCCCGGCGGGAAGCATTTCTGGTCCATGCGCCAGAGAATCTCAAAGTCCTGAGGCTGGAAGTCGCGGATGACGAAGGCCACGGCGACATTGTAGCGGCCAAAGCGGGGCCGAGGTTGCAGCCCGCCCTCGGCACCAGCAAGGTGCTAGTTTTCCACAACCCGCCCCAATCAACTCTCAGAAAAAATCGATATTGGAGCCATTGCCCCCTTGCCTTGACCGCAACCTCGGACGTACCATCGGCATCAGAGGACTGTGGGAAGACGTGGTGGGACGCCTTCTAGTCATCGACGTCGTCGGCGCGGTTGCGGTCTTAGGGGCCTGGTACTTTCTCTTTACCGCCTACAACCGTCGCAAAGGAACCGAAGCGCTGCGCTGGGTGCAATCGGCGTGCGCCGGCAAAGGACGCATCCTCGATTCGCGTTGGTTGAATAGTTCCCGCCTGCACGCCCGCCTGCAGTTCCCTTCCCGCAGCTTCGAAAACGCCCACGTCACCATGAAGTTCCGCCCGCGCGCCATGCCCGTGCACTGGCTGCTGAGCTGCTGGCACAAACAAAAAGAAACGCTGACTTTCGAGGCCGACCTGGGCGGCTCGCCCAGCTTTGATCTCGAAGTCGTACGCCATCGCTGGTGCGCTCATAGCCGCGGCGTCACCAATCGCAAGAGAGACGAACGCGAATGGGACGTCTACGAACCCGGCCCGGTGATCCTCACCACCCGCACCCACTGGAAAGAGGACTCCACCCCGGAATTGAATACCCTGATGACCGTGCGCCAGCAGGACGTGCTTCAGGTTCGCTTCCGTCCCGAATCTCCGCAATTCTCCGCCACGATCGCACTCGACGCACTCTACGACCCGCGCACCGCCGCCGGGTTCCTGACCACTCTGCGGGAACTAGCGGCGGGCGCATCGGCTCACCGGCAATAGGCACGAGCTGGGTGCCCCAGTTTTTGCCTCGGGTCAACCCATCCAGCGCTAATAATTGCGAATTCCGCCCCGTCGGAGGTTATGCAGTAAACTGCCCACATGCCCAGCACCCGCCAAGGGTCGATCCACCTTTTTCGTTTCTCCGGAATTGATGTATTCCTTCACTTTTCCTGGTTCCTGGTCGCAGCCTATGAAATCCAGACGCGAAAGGGACACTATTCTTCGATCACATGGAATGTGCTGGAGTATCTCGCGCTTTTCCTGATTGTTCTGACGCATGAGTTCGGGCACGCCTTGGCCTGCCGGCAGGTTGGAGGAAGAGCGAATCAAATCGTGCTGTGGCCCCTTGGCGGTGTGGCATATGTCGATCCACCGCCACGACCGGGTGCAACTCTTTGGAGCATCGCTGCAGGCCCCCTGGTCAACGTCGTGCTCATTCCCGTCCTGTGGATCGCTGTCACGCTCAGCCGCTCTGCGGGAGTGGCGACGACTGCTCCCGATCTCTACTCGTTACTGCTTACGGTCCGGTCCATTAACACTTGGCTCCTTATTTTCAATATCCTGCCCATCTATCCACTCGATGGCGGCCAGATTCTTCGTTCCCTGCTCTGGTTTGTGCTGGGGCGCGCGCGAAGCTTGATGGTGGCCACTATCCTCGGTTTTATTGGAGTAGCTGCGTTCATTGGCCTCGCTCTTTGGCAACAAGACCTCTGGTTAGGCGCAATCGCGATCTTCATGCTGATGAATTGCTGGAGCGGCCTGCAACAGGCACGGGCACTGCTGCGGTTTGCAAAGGTCCCCCGCCGGGACGGATTTGCCTGCCCAACATGCAATGCCGCGCCACCGCTGGGTGAATACTGGACGTGTGGAAAGTGCGGACAGCCCTTTGACACGTTCCAGTCCCACGCCGTGTGCCCCCGATGTGCGACTCCCTATCCCCAGACCAAGTGCCTGGACTGTGGAAGGCTGCACCCCATGAACGATTGGATGGTCGGCTCCTTTGCATCGTCTAAACTATGATCTTAAGTCCCTCGTGATACTTCGTGCTCCTTCGTGGTTCAGCCTTTGCGTTTTAAGTATCAGGCGGAATTCACTTTGCGAATCTCCGAATAAATCTCTTTTATGCCTTGCATCAGCTTTTTCGATTGGCTCGCACTCGGCCCACGCGCTATTCTTCCGTGTTCCAAGGCAAAGTGTTGAAACCAGCCATTTCAACTTCCATGTATCCGTGATGTGGTATTGCTCAAATCTTAAGGTTCTATGCGAAGGAGACTGAAGGACATCCATGCCCACCGAACTGCGCAATTTCCTGGCACTCTCATACGACGAACTCGAAGAACTCAACCTCAAGGCAAAGGAGGAGCGCAGGAACCGCGTCGCGGCTCACAAGGTCCAGGAGGAACGTCTCAAGTACCTGACCGACGAAAAGCGAATCAAGGCCGTGACCGTTCTCTTCAGCGATCTCGAAGGCCGGTTGCACATGCTCGACTACGACAAGAAGTTCCTGCTCAAGAGCTGGGACAACCTCACCTTCGACGGCTCGTCCATTCGCGGCTTCACCGCGCAGCGCGAGAGCGATCTGCGCCTGGGCATCGACTGGGGCGCGTTCTACTGGGCGCCGTCGGATGTTTTTGGTTCCGGTAAGGTGCTGGTGTTTGGCGAGGTCATCGATAAGGGCGGCACGTCGTATTCTGGCGACATTCGCGGCGTGCTCAAGGGCTTCGCCGAGGATCTTCACAAGAAGAAGGGCTACACCCTCAACGCCGCCAACGAAATTGAGGGCTTCCTCTTCAAAGGTCCCGACGCCGAGCGCCACTATCACGAAGTCGGCGGAAAGTTTGAGTACGTCAATACCGGCGGGTATTATCATTCCCTGCCCGGCGATCCGCTGCGCACCTTCATCGACACCACTGCCGAAGTGCAGCGCTCCATGGGATTCCAGAACGAAAAAGATCACCCGGAAGTTGCACCTTCGCAGTTCGAAATCAACTACGGTTACGGCGAAGTCGTCGCCGCCGCCGACCAGATCCAGCTCTACAAACTCATCTGCCGTCAGGTCGCGACGCACATGGGACTAACCGCCTCCTTCCTGCCCAAACCAGTTGTGGGAGTGAACGGCAGCGGCATGCACACCAACGTCTCGATCAGCGAAAACGGCAAGAACCTGTTCTGGGACGCCAAAGGCGAAGAGAAACTCAGCAAGATGGGCTGGGCCTTCGTCGACCGCATCCTGACCCACGGCAACGACATTTGCCTGCTGCTGAACCCCAGTGTAAACGCCTATCGCCGTCTCGATCCCCACTTCGAAGCACCCAACCAGATCAAGGCATCGGCGGTCGATCGCGGATCGATGATCCGTATTCCCATCGGCAACGAGAAGAGCATGCGTGTCGAAGTCCGCTCGGTTGCCCCCGACGCCAATCCCTACATGGTGATGTATTCGATCTTCAAGACTGGCATCGACGGCGAAACCGCGAAGATCAAGAACCTGCGCCAGGCCGAACGCTACCTGCCCGACAACATCTACAAAGCACTGGACGACTTCAAGAAAGCTCCCTGGATCACGACCATCCTCGGCGAAGACGTCAAAGGCCGCTACGCCGACTTGAAGGAAGCCTCCGCCGACCGCTGCCCGCGCGCTCTCGGAACCTTCGTCAAAGCGCAGGAAGTCCAGTTCCACCACGAGGTCTACAACCAGTTCCTGTGGAATCTGTTCTAGACCGCACGCAGTTCTGCCCGCCCCGGCCAAAAAGCCGGGGCGTTTTGTTTGGTAGCGCCGGAGTCCCGCCGGCTGTCGCGGGGGCGTCTCGACCGCGCATTCCGCACCAAGAGCAGCGCCCTTGGCTGGCAGATAGCCAGCGATTCGCCTGCCCTTTCAAGCACTTACCCTGCTGATCATCTCGCGCTCACCACCAACTCACACCGCTCCTCCCGCAATCCATTCAGGAATCATGCCCTGTGCATTGCGGACTTTCGCCCCCGGAAGCAGAGTCGCGACAGCAACAAAATTTACGGAGCACCGCTCCTGGAGGCGTTATGAAAAACACAAGATTCGTGGTCTCGGTTGTATTCGCAGCGTTCGTCCTGCTCGCTTCGGCATTTGCCCAGACGGGGGCCATCCGGGTGACCGTCCCCTTCGACTTCACCGTCGGGAAACAGACACTCGCGGCGGGCGACTACAAGGTGTCGATCAGCGGTTCGCTGTTGCACGTAGCACGCATTGACGGACGGGCTGCCTCCACCGTGTCAACCAACTACACCGGCGGCGGCGCCAATCAGGACCTGACTCCCCGGCTGATCTTCCATTGCTACGGAAATCGCCACTTCCTCTCGGTAGCTTGGATTGGAGAGATGAACCAGGGACACGAACTGTTCGCCTCGCCGGCAGAACTGCAGTACGCGCGAACCACAAAACAGGAGCAGAAGACCGTGCTGGCGTCGAGGTAACTGTAACGCCAGCAGGTCAAGGCGAAGCCCGGAGCGATCCGGGCTTTGCTTTTTGTCGCGACTGTTATTTGTATTCGAGATCGAAGGCGTAGATAGCTTCGACGCCAGTGTCGCGGGTAGTGACTGGCCTGTCATCTGGAGAAAGACCAAACCAACCTTGGTCCCACCTGTCCTGGCCATTTGCGGTGGATCGAAAACCTACGAGAGACACGACATTCTCCCGCTCGTGACTCGAAACCTCGAGCCGAATCAGCGAATCGCCAGCCATCGTATAGACAAACTTACTGTCCCGCGACCAACACTCCCAGCCGAACCCGGTTCCCGACGCTAGCTCCTGCCAGGTCTGGGTCGCAAATGTGAATAGCGTGATTCTGCGGTATCCGGAGGATATTACAGCCAGGTATTTTCCGTCCGGCGACCAGCGCGGGCTCTCCAGTCCCTCCGATTTCGGCAGCTTGGTTGACTTCATGTTTTGCATGTTAAGAATTCTAAGCTCATCGTGAATCCCATCAGGCTTGCTGTAATACGCGATCGAATTGCCATCCGGCGACCACGTCGGTTCCGATGGTTTCTCGTCTCCCGCCAGCAGCAAGCTCGGAGCGCCTCCGTCCCTGCTCACCACGTAGACTCCACCCGGAGTCGAATCGTCCGCGTTGTGCTTTTCGCTGCGCGAGGCGGCAACGAAAACAATCAACTTTCCGTCGGGGGACCAGCGTGGAAACCCGCC
>Ga0210402_10005896_pt1 | contig 10905 bp, 10 predicted proteins | sample IncBWC7MmetaG_FD_161055 | JGI IMG/M metagenome (GOLD analysis project Ga0210402, IMG submission 161055) | Forest soil microbial communities from Barre Woods Harvard Forest LTER site, Petersham, Massachusetts, United States - Inc-BW-C-7-M | ecosystem: Environmental > Terrestrial > Soil >... | reverse complement strand
GTTCCGTCGTGTCGAATCACTTGTCCGGATTAACCCGGATATCAATCAGTGTCGGGGCTGGTCCCGGCCATCCCGCCTTGCGTGCTGGAGCCCCGCGGCCTTACCAAGAGCAGGCTCGACGGTGGGGAGGTGATCCTAAATTCGTGATTCAACGCATCGGAATCCGCTCTGAGCACTTCGTTTGTGCGCATCATCGGCCGTGCATGGTCGCTCAGCGGGTCACCACGACCGGGGTGTTGTAGCCGACGCGGTTGAACAGGTCGGTAATGTCTTCGTTGTACATGCGAATGCAGCCGTAGGATACGAAGCCGCCGATCGACTCCGGCCGGTTGGTGCCGTGAATCGCATATTCGCCGCCCGATAAGGTCAGGGCGGCGACCCCCATGGGATTTTGCGGCGATCCTCCCGGAATCACGGCAGGCAGATCAGGCTTGTCGCGGCGGATGTCCGCTGGCGGCGCCCAGGCTGGCTTGAGGTATTTGCCATCAACGAAAGACGTACCCGACCATTGCTTGCCGGCCCGCCCGACGCCGACCGGATAGCGCAATGCCTTGCCGCCGGCGATGTAGTAGTAGAGCCGCCGCTCGTTGGTGCGGACCACGATCGTTCCAGGAGCATAATCGGCTGCCGCTACCGTTTCGCGCGCCGCGGCCGGTCCGGCAGCAGCAAGCAAACAATGAGCCGATAAGATTGCCGCAAACGCACGCGCAATCCCAATAAGCGAACTAACTCGCATCCTACGTGGCATCGCCAAATCCAGACCGGAACCAAGACTCCTAACCTCACAGCAACGTCTTGGTTCGATCGGACGGGTACCACTCACCAAAATCTTGGAGCAGTTCCGGTTTGTGTTCTCACCGCGCCGTTGCCCTCTTCGGATTAAGTCGGACGAGGGCCTAAGTTGCCGTCCCTCTACGGTTCTGTCGATTGTGGACGAGATCGTCGACGACGGCAGGCTCTGCCAAAGTCGATGTGTCGCCCAGATTGTCGAATTGATCCTCGGCAATCTTGCGCAGGATGCGGCGCATGATCTTGCCAGACCGGGTCTTGGGCAGACCGGGCGAGAACTGGATTAGGTCAGGCGAGGCGATCGGCCCGATCTCCTTGCGGACCCAGGCGATCAACTCACCCCGCAGCTCTTCGGACGGCTGCTCCCCGGCCATCAGAGTCACGTAAGCATAAATGCCCTGGCCCTTGATGTCGTGCGGATAGCCCACGACGGCGGCTTCGGAAACCCTCGGGTGGGCGACGAGTGCGGACTCGACTTCCGCCGTCCCAAGCCGATGACCGGCCACGTTGATAACATCGTCGACCCGGCCGGTGATCCAATAATAACCGTCAGCGTCGCGCCGGCAGCCGTCGCCGGTGAAATACCTGCCCGGATAAGTGGAGAAATAGGTCTGCACGAAGCGGTCGTGATCGCCGTAGACGGTGCGCATCTGCCCCGGCCAGGAATCCGCAATGCACAGATTACCCTCGGCAGCGCCCTCCTGTGGCCTGCCTTCCGCGTCGACGATTTCCGGCTGGACGCCGAAAAACGGCCGCGTCGCCGATCCGGGCTTGAGCCGGGTGGCGCCCGGCAGGGGCGTAATCAGAATGCCACCGGTTTCTGTCTGCCACCACGTGTCCACAATCGGGCAGCGGCGATCTCCGACCACGCGATGATACCACTCCCAGGCCTCAGGATTGATCGGTTCCCCGACGCTGCCGAGAAGCCGGAGGCTCGCGCGCGACGTTTTCTTTACCGGCGCATCGCCACCTTGCATGAGGGCCCGGATCGCGGTCGGCGCCGTGTAGAAAATATTGACCTTGTGCTTGTCGATAACCTCCCAGAATCGCGAAGCGCTGGGATAATTCGGCACGCCCTCGAACATCAACGTTGTGGCGCCGTTCGCCAGCGGGCCATAGACGATGTAGCTGTGACCCGTCACCCAGCCCACGTCGGCCGTACACCAGTAGATATCGCCGTCGTGATAATCGAAAACGTATTGATGCGTCATCGCGGCGAACACCAAATAGCCACCGGTGGTGTGCAACACGCCCTTGGGCTTGCCCGTGGACCCCGACGTATAGAGGATGAAAAGCGGATCCTCCGCATTCATCGGCTCGCACGGGCAATCGGTCGTTACCGTCTTGACGATTTCGTCGTAATAGACATCGCGGCCGGCTTTCATGTCCACGGCGGCGCCGGTGCGGCGAACCACGATCACGGTGGCAACGCCGCCAGCCCGGTCGGCGGCCGCATCGGCATTGGCCTTGAGCGGCACCTTGCGACCACCGCGAACGCCTTCATCGGCCGTGACCACGATGGTGGATTTTGCGTCCTCGATGCGCCCGGCGAGCGAATCCGGTGAGAATCCGCCGAACACGACCGAATGGATGGCGCCGATGCGGGCGCAGGCCAGCATCGCATACGCCGCCTCGGGGATCATCGGCAGATAGATCGTGATCCGTTCACCCTTCTTGGCGCCGCGCGCCTTAAGCACATTGGCGAACCGGCTGACCTCGGCGTGAAGCTCCCGGTAGGTGATCTTGCGATCATTCTTCGGATCGTCGCCTTCCCAGATGATGGCGACCTGATCGCCGCGAGTGGAGAGATGGCGGTCGATGCAGTTGTGAGCGACGTTGGTAACGCCGTCCTCGAACCATTTGATCGATACGTGGTGCGGATCAAACGACGTGTTCTTGACTTTGGTGAACGGCTTGAACCAGTCGATGCGCTTTCCTTCCCCGGCCCAGAAGCCGGTCGGATCTTTGATCGATTGCTCGTACATGGCGGCATATTTGGTGTTGTCGACGTGGGCGCGCTTGCTCCATTCGGTGGGAATTTCGTAGACTTGCTCGCTCATGTTTCCACTCCTCGACGGTGCGCGATTTTAGTGCATTTCCCGATTAGATTGACGCCCTCTAACCTGTCATCGCCCGGCTTGACCCGAAGTCGGGCCTGCTCGACTTCTGCACTTACCAAAAAGGTCGAAATCGGAAGCATCCGATTTCGATTGGCGATCTAGTAACCGCCGACCGTGGCTACTGGATTGCCCGGTCAAGCCGGGCAATGACACCGTTAGGATCGACCGAATGGGGAAACGCTCCAAAGTGTCGCGCCCTTTCGAACGTTTCCCCCGGCACATTATGCGCCGCGTTCCGGGCGCAACAAGGCATTGAATGTCACATTTGGGCTGAGGGCGATTTGGCCAAAGTCAAGCACGCGAGCCGAGTTTGTTCCAGTCCACTCACCGAATTGCGGCAAACAGGTGAATCGTTTACGGCACGCCCATCAGGCCGATTACCGCGCCCTGCAACAGCAGCACGGTTAGCCAATGGCCGCTGTCGATCAGCAACAGCTTAAGCGGACGCTTGCCGAAACTGTAGTTCACGGTCTGCGTCGTCACCACAAAACCGAGCCACACGGCTGCCGCCGAAATGACGCCGCTGCGGATCGTCACCGCTCCCGCGCCAAGATGGCCGACGACGCCCGCCAACATCCAAGCCATTACCAAGTTCGCCGCGAAGGCCAGCAAGTAGGGTACGGGCGATTGGTTGGCCTTCATGGACTCCGGCGTGAAGCCCTGGGCTTCCATCCAGGGCTTCGACCAGCCCCAGTACCATAATGCTCCTGCCGCGTATCCGACGATGCCGGCAATGACAACAGCCCAATAATCAATGCCTGCGAATTTCATCGTCTCCCCCCGCTACCGCGCCCGCGCTTTCCAACTCTGGCGTGATTCCCGCGAAAGTGGCAATCCGGTACTCCGCAGCATCGCCGGATCGCCACTTTCGCGGAGATGACACATTAAGGCCGTTTGATTCAAGAGACCGCTTGTTTCTACGAGACCGAAACCCGCCCCTGGCTAATAATCAAGCGGTTCGATCTTGAGAATGGCGGCGTGATGGTTGTTGCCGGCCCAGAACGTCACCGGTGTGGTGGTGTTGTCGATGAAGATGCGACGAACATTGGTCTGGCGGGGCAGCAGATATTCGATCGACTTCGCGGTCTGCGGGTCGAACCGCAACACACGGTCGTTCGACATCGAGCCGCTCCACAGTTCTCCGTTCCGGTCGAGATACACGTCGTACGGATAGGTGTGCGGGGTCGGCACGTCCCATTCCTTGATGCTTTCACGATCGAGGTCGAACATGCCGAGTTTGTTGGCGGCGAACTCCGCGAACCACAGCCGGCCCTTGTCGTCCAGCATCGTGCGGCGCGGGCGCGAATGGGGTGTCGGCGTCGGGTAAATGGTGCCGCGGAACGTCTTGGCATCGACGCGCCCGACGCTCTCGTCGCCGAAATCCATGAAGTAGAGGTTGTTATCTTTATCGGCCGTCATTCCGTAGGGCGAATGCTGGCGATTGGCGCCGATCGGCATGCCCTGGAAGGGATCGACACGCTCATAGGCGCCGGTTGCCAGATCGAGCCGCAGAATCGAATGCGAGTTGACGTCGTTCGTCCACACTTTGCCGTCCACATGGGATTCGCGCGGCATCACCATGGATTGCTGGGCGGTGTCGGAATTGAGTTCGGGTGGCAAGGGGTAGTGGCGGAACGTCTTGGTGCGGGTATCGAACTTCATGACCCCGCCCTGGAACATCATGGCAAGCCACCAATTGCCGTCGTGGTCAGGCTCGAGCGCGAGTGCACCGACCGGGAAATTCGGCTTGGGCAGCGGATAGGCGAATTCTTCGTGCGCGCCAGTGCGTGGATCGAGCCGTCCGAGATAGGGCTCGACGAAATTTGAGTACCAGATGAAGCCGTCTGCATCAGTACGCACATCGTGGGGTGCGATGGTGCTGCGGGGCATGTCGTATTCGGTGATGATGACGTGTGTTGCGACGCCGGTCGGACGCGGCAGCGTCTTGAGCTCGTAGTCCCAGCGATCCCGTTTGCTCAAATTGACCGACGCGAGATATTCGGCCACCCGTCGCGCCCGGTCTTCCGGGACTTCGCGTTCGGCAACCCGCGCCTGAACGTGTTGCATCGTCGAATTGTTGGCATAGTTCGCCATGCGCTTGAGCACGCCGACGAACTCGTCAGCCGTGAACTTCGAGCGCACCACGCGCTCCAGCGTATGGCAGCTCATGCACTCGATCAGCGGGCGCTTTTGTTCGGCCGCGCCCGGCATGCTGATCAGCCATTCGGTCGAAGTGAGCTGGGAAGCGATGTCATCGACCTTGCGCAGCGCGAGATCGGCCGTCACGGTTCCGGTGCTGGCGACCTCGACGCCTGCCGGGCCATCAAGCTCATAGCCAATTGCCCGAATGCGTAACGCATAATTCCCGGGTTGGAGGCGATCGGCCGGAAAGCTGTAGCGACCGGCTTGGTTCGTCACCACCGTCACGGCGATGGGGGACCCGGTTCGCTGCGCACTTACCAGCACGCCCTCCATGGCGCCTTCCTGAGAGGACGAGACACGGCCGGTCAGCGCCAAATTGGGCGTATCGAATAACAGCTCGGAGAGCGCCGCGTTTGCCGAGAGCAGCGTGCCGAACACGGCGCCTAGCAAAATTGCAGCGCGAGGGTAACGGCGGATTCCGCTCATTTCGAACCGTCCTTACGGAGTCATGGCCGGGTTTGTCCCGGCCATCTACGCCTTATCTTGCCCACGCATGGGGAGAAAGACGTGGATGCCCGCGACAAGCGCGGGCATGACGGCGGAAATGTGACTCGATCGCATCGGAACGCGCCCCAGGCCAAGAGCCACGACTACCCGTGCAACTAACGTCCCTCGGGCACTACGGCTTGACCATCAAGCAATCGACCTCGATGGAGGTGGCCGCATCACCACCCGGCGGCTGTCGCCGCACGGTTCGCTGCAGCTTGAGGCCTTCCTTGCTGCAGGAAATCTCTACGTCTTTGGGATCGATGTCCTTGCTGAAGCCGGAAAATTTGAAATGGCCCTGGTCGTCGGTGCGGGTCACGAGGCTCGCATTGCGGTTCTTGATTTCGGCGCTCACCTTGGCGTCAGCCACGCCGCCGCCGCGGTCCAGATCCTTCGCAAATCCAAAAAAAGAAACGCCCGCATTCGATTGGTCTTCCTCGTCCTCATCCAACGACGCGCCGCCGGCCCATGCCATTCCGGCAACCGCCAGAGGAAGCACCAGCGCCAGCCCCAACAAGAGAGATGCACGTTGCGATTTTGTCATGGTTTCCGCCCGCCTTTCGGCATTTTTGGACTGCCAAAATCCTTATCCTGCGAACATTGTAACGTATAAAACCGTCCCTGAGAAGGAACAACATCAAGCCACCGCAGCGCCCCGGCGTTCGAGCGGCGGTACGCCACAAGCGGTTGAATAGTCACAATATCTGCGTGATCGCGGCGATGTGCGGCGGGCAATTTCGTCGGCTGGGGCTCGTTACTCGAATCCCATGACGGGTGGCGAGTCCCAGGTGCGTTTCGTTCCCGAAGCGGATTTAGGAGAAACTGCCGAAACGCTCTGTACGGCTGCCTGCTTCATTCCGGCGTTATTGGCGCGGGACACTGTCGGACGCCTTGCAGCCCTGTCTGAATAGCGGGGGTCTGATCGCCTCAGTCCCCACGAGCGGCTGATAGCCGGCCCCGCCGCATAGCCAACTACGATGCCGGCGACGGCACCTACGGGGCCCAGTACGATCGCGCCAGATAGCCCGCCTAGTGCCGCATCTCCCACACGCTCTTGAGCAAGCGCGCCCAACGGCGCCAACGACAAGGCCAAAATGGTAGCTGCAAGAAACCGCTTCATGTCATGCTCTCCAGCGGGTGATTAAATGACCGTTCTGTTTCAAAAGCAGGCTGAGATGATTCCGGCAAGCAAATACGCCGCGCTCTGATGCGCAGCGTACATTGCGGATTCTGCTTCGAGGTTTAGGCGAGCGGTATGTACTCGACCGCGCCCGTAAACGGATCCACGACCATTTCCGCCGGAAACCAATAAATCTGCTCGTCGACGCCGTCAAAGAACGAATAACCGATATACACGACCGCCGATTGGGCGATTTGATAGCCGGCTTGCTGCAGCAAGCTACCATTCGTTTCCTCTGGCGCATCGGTTCCGTTGCCCTGAGCCATCTTCTTTGTGGTCTTGTATTTTTTTACCGCCACGTTGCCCTTGGTTCGATGCACCACCGATATGCCGGCAACCTTTTTATTCTCGATATGAACCGAGACGGTGTGCTCGCCAACCTTGTGGATTTCGTGTTTCCCGTTCGTGCCCAGCTTGTTGCCGACCAGTTGCGGCCCGCTATTATGGTTGTGTTTGGCAAATGCGGTGCTGGCAAACGCAACACTGCCGACCAGGGCGAGGACAGTACGGCGATCACAGATCATCATGGCTGCTCCTGCGTTGAAGGTGAAAGTTCAGAACCGCCGCGGAGAAAACAGCTCAGAACGGTAATTTTGTGACGCGCGCAGACGGTATCCTCAACGTTAAAACGGCCACGAATCTGGGCGCGATTGTGTTGTCACCGCGTCGGCTATTTCATCGCGGACCGACCGTGGTCGCCGCCGCCCTTTGCGGCGGGAACGGCTCCATCGCGTCGTCGGGAATCTTCTATCGCAGAAACCACGGCTGGAGCAGCGAGTAGCCGAGGACGACGAGTCCGCCGATCGGCACGATCAGCAGCCAACTCGTCCATGCGCGGTCCGCCAATCGGGCAGGGACATAGTAGGTGATGACGGCTGCGCCTACGAACGCAGGAATTGCCGCAACCCAAACAGAGTTCAGGAAATCGGCGTCAAAGGTTGCCCAATTGACGATGAAACTCCTTAGCCCGGCAAGAGCGGCCGGCCAGAGCGCGGTGAGCGCGCAACAGAAGACGGTCGTCCGGCGGAGCCAGTGCCCGGAAACAAATGGCGCAATGCAAGCCACCACGAACGCGCTGGCGGCGGCCAGCACAATCCAACCGTACCAGAACATGGGCGGGCCTACCCCGGCCGGCTGCCGCCAGAAATCCAGAATGCCGAGTACCGGATGATAGGTGAAAAGCGGCCAATTAAGCCGTTCGTAGACCGTATACAGCAGCGGGAATGCGATGCCGAACGTGATCGCGAACGTGCCGAACTTTGACCCCATCTGCGTCGTCGACGTCAGCGCACCCCTTGTGAGGGAGCTGTCGAGCTGGGAGAATCGCTCGCCTGCATCCAAGGTCTGCGTCATGATCCGACCCCTCGAAAATCGTTGGCGATGTGGCCCACAACGAAAGAGTACCACACGCACAAGGCCAGGAAAACGGTCACCCACTTGCGCACGCTGGCGAATTCCGCGGACGCGGGCTGCTGCCAAAAATACCAATAGGCCGGAAGGAGGCCCAAGCCCATTGTCACGACATGCTCTTTGAGTTCGAAGGAGCCGACAGTCCAAAAGTGGCGAAGTTCCTCCATGGGAATTCTGACATAGGTGCGGTATTTGATGTAAATCCACGCGCCCATGAGCGCCTGGATCAGGTAGACCACGGCGATGAGGGCGGTGTAGGACGCCGCCGGTACCGGACTGCGATCGGTGAAGTTGCCCGCCACCTGTCGCGCGGGCATCAAAACGGCCACCACCTGCAGCGTGATCGCCGCGAGCAGGCCGACTGCCAATGCGAAGTGAATGAAGAGCAGGATTTTCCAGAACGTATCTTCTCTCATTATGCTGAGTATTATGTTCATGGCGTTGCTCCCGCTTCCTCTCGCTCTGGCAATGACACCAAGCTTACCGCCGATTATCGTATCACTTGGACCTCATGACAACCTCGAAGGTCGACACCCAGGGGTTTCGCCTGAGTTTCACCCAAGGCGGGTCGGCAGGTCGGCAGGTCGTCATGAAGCTGCTCGATGAGGACGCGACAGTTTGTCACTTCTTAGCGAGGGCGGTGATCCGAGGATGATCCCAAACAATCGCCCGATCGCGCGTGCACGCTTGAGTTTCGCGGTTCGGACTCGCGAACGGCGGCTGAATGGCGGCTGCTGAACTGTTTGAAGAACGGCCAAACAGGCGGTAACGTTCAAGCCGACACGAAAACAAAAGCAACGTAAAAGGCTTCAATCCAGGGGAGGCGATCTTGCAGTCCATCACCGGGTTCTTGCAATGGCTTCAGGCCTTGCCGTTGGCCGTATTCATTCACAAAACCGCATGGGCGTTCACAACCGTCGAGGTCGTTCATGTCTTCGCGGTTTCGCTTGTGCTTGGTACGATCGCGATTGTGGACTTGCGCCTCCTCGGGCTCGTTTCGACCAAACGTCCGTTTGCGGAACTCTCAAGGCAGGTCCTGCCCTTCACCTGGGCTGCCTTCGTGCTGGCGGTGATCGCAGGTTCGCTCCTGTTCATCAGTCGGGCCACCGAGTATTTCGCGAACACCGCATTCTGGATCAAGATGTCGCTCATTGTCATTGCCGGAATCAACATGATGATTTTCGAGTTCATTACGGTTCGCGACGTTCAGAAATGGAATCTCAATCCGACACCGCCGCCGCCGGCGAGGCTGGCTGGAGGGATCTCGATCGCGTGTTGGATCCTTGTCGTCGCTTTTGGTCGCTGGATCGGCTTCACCCTGCAAGGGGAGTGATGCAGCGGATCGAAGAGAAGCTCAAGCGGCGCGTTCCGTCTGCGCAATGCGCTGAAATTCTTCAACGGCTTGGCCGCGCATCCGGGCCCACGCCCGTCAGCGTCTCCATGAACGCCACCAGATCGAGCCGTTCCGGCTCGGTCAATTCGATCGGAAGCAGCATGGGGGAACGGCTCGGCCGGTCGATGCCGCCCTTTTCATAATGGTGCACGACCTCCATCAACGTGGCGATGGAGGCGTTGTGCATGTACGGCGCCCGCAACGCCACCGATCGCAGCGTCGGCGTCTTGAAGGCAAAGTTCAGCGCGGGGTCCCTGGCCTCGCGGCCGCGGCCCTGATCGGTCGTGGTGGTGCCGATATCGTGGAACTGGTCATCGGCGAATCGCCAGCCGTGATGGCATGCGGCGCAGCCGGCCTTGCCGGTGAAAAGCGCGAACCCGCGCTTTGCCGATTCCGGGATTGCCGCCTCATCGCCCCCGACCCACCGATCGAACGGCGCCAATCCCGGCTCCAGTGTACGTTCGAATGTCGCTACGGCCAGTACGATGGCATCGACGTCGATTGGCTTGCCGGGCAGGGCTGCATTGAACTTCGCCACGTAGTCCGGAGCCGATCTGACGCGCTCCTCGATCGCTTCGACCTTCACCGGCATATCGGTTTCGCGCTTCGACATTGACCCGGTGGCGATCGATGCTTTGGCCTGCGCCTCCAAGGTCGGGCTTCGTCCGTCCCAACCCACCGGCGCATTGCCGGCATAGCCCAATCCGATCAGCGGCTGCGATTTGCGCGAGGTCGGCTTCCCTGAATCGTTGAGCGGATGCGCATCGGTCACCACATAACCCAACTCTGGAAAATGGCAGCTTGCGCAAGCGGTCTTGCCGGAGGCGGAAATTCTCGGGTCGAAGAATAGATCGCGGCCGAGATCGGCCAAAGCCCGATTCGCCACCGGGCGCGGGTCGGGGCGTCGATAGTCCCGTTTGATTGTGTCGAGGCCCGGTTGTCCGCCGATGCTCTGCGCGTGCGCGGGCTCGGCTTGAATCAAAAGGAGCAGGCTGGCGGTCGCCAGCGTGCTTACCGTCGCGATTGTCCGTGCAATACCCATCTGCCACTCCGTGTTAAATCGAATATACCGTCGCTTCGCCCCCGATCGGCACGTGCAATTCACAAAGCAGTGCTGCCGCTTTGCCCGCGTTCAATTCGGTTCTTCGGGCTGCGGGCATTCATTGATGTGCGGCCCAAAGGAAAGGGCAATGCCGGCGAAACAGCATGGCCATCCATCCGGATGGCACGATCTGGGCAACCGGGGGCGGTGGAGCGGTCGGGCAGCTGAACCCGGCGACGGGCGAGTTCCGGTTTTTTCCAGTCCCTATAAATTGAAGGGTCTG
>Ga0210402_10005895_pt1 | contig 10906 bp, 10 predicted proteins | sample IncBWC7MmetaG_FD_161055 | JGI IMG/M metagenome (GOLD analysis project Ga0210402, IMG submission 161055) | Forest soil microbial communities from Barre Woods Harvard Forest LTER site, Petersham, Massachusetts, United States - Inc-BW-C-7-M | ecosystem: Environmental > Terrestrial > Soil >... | reverse complement strand
TCGGCGCTGCCTCCCGCCGAGGCCACTTTCTTCTTCAGTTCTTCGGATTGGGCTACCAGGGATTCGCGAGTGGCGGAGTCAGTCTTGCCTTGAGCGTCGAGTGCGCGGCGTTCACTCTCCGCGCGTTGCAAAAGATCGCTCTGTTGGACCACGCCGCGGTTCAAGCGCGCCACTTCCGCTCTGAGTTGTAGAGCGTCGGTGCGGCTGCGGCGGTAAGTCAGCGAGGTGACCAGAGTGGCGACCACCGCAACTACGCAAAGCACGATAAGCGTCGGAAGCACCCACAGCCGCTTACGAGTAACGGCGCCGCCACTGAGCGTTTCCACGGCAAGCTCCGCCAAATGCTCTTTGGCTTCGGCCTGGCGTAGCTTCGAGCGCAACGCGTCTTCCGGCTCGCGTTCGCGGAATTGCGTGCGGACTCTCGCGGCGAATTCGGTGGGGTCGAACGGAGCGGAGATGACGTCGTCAGCGCTGAGATCCAGGGCGCGAGCGCGTTCGAGCGCGCCACCTTGCACCACCATCAGGATGCGGATGGATTTGGTCTGCGAGCGCGATTTAATTTGCGTGATGATTCCGCAGCAGCTCAGGTCCGAAGGCGTGGCCTCGGTGATGAGCAATTCCGGCGCGAGCGTTTCGATCTGCTCGACGCCGAGCCCCGATTCGGTCGCGATTTCGTAGCCCTGGCCAGCCAGAGCTGCGCTGACTTCGGCGGCGGAGGTGGTGCCGAGGTTTAATAAAAGGATTCGCATCGTTCAAATATTACCATTGTCTCGAATTCAGATTCTCTGGGTGGCTGCGACCAGAGCCGAAACCCTAAAGAATGATGATTCTAGCCTCGCGCGGGTTCTGGAAAAAAGTAAGCCTTCGGTCACGGCGGGAGGTAATGTTCGTCACCTCCGAACCGAGGCACGGGTCGAACACCGGGGCAAGCATGGGGAAAGCTTCCGCCGCATCACAACTCGGAGTGCCGCCGCATCGCAAGGGTTATGGCGGAGGGCTCACTTCGCCTGTTGTGGAATTGCCTCGTACTCGGTCCATGCAAATTTCCGCGAATCCGCTGACCAGCCGCCGGTATTGCCGGTGCCCTGTCCGCCGAAGAAGGTCCTCACCGTCGTCAATTCGGCGACTCTTGCGCCCACGCCGTTTTCGAGGCGCAGCAGCTTGATCTTCATGCCATCACCAATATACGCGTGGTCCGGGTGATCCATCGGGTAGGAGATGGTGTAGAGCCACTTGCCATCCGGAGAGATGTGCGGAAACCAGTCCTGGGTGTCGCCACCGTTGGTAATCTTCTCGGCCAGCTTGTCGTCTGGTCCTGCGCCGTCGGCCGGCATGCGCCAACCATCCCATTTCCCTGACCGGTTTGAGCAGAAATATATCCACTTGCCATCGGCTGAGTATTCGGGGCCATCGTCCTGTGCTTTGTTTGTGGTCATCAGCAGCTCGCCACTTCCGTCGCTGTTGATGCGGTAGATGTCGAAGTTGTCTCCGTGGTACTGGGTGTAGACGACGTACTTACCATCGGGCGACCACCCATGCAGCCAGCCCAGATGAACCTCGTGCTCTGCGCTCCCGTCCATATTGATGATGAGGAGCGGATTGTGAATATCCACGGGAGTTCGAACCTGCGCCGGCAGCGGCAGCGTGATACCGGTGATGGCGATCTGCTTGCCATCCCATGAGAGTGCGTGATCGTTGGTGGCCGCCATCTTTTCGCTCCCATAGATCTTCTCGGGTTTCCCGCTATTGGGGCCACTCAAAGGAATGCGGTAAAGGGTGCCGCCCATGTCGGAGACGATGAACATTCCATCGGGGGTCCAGTTGGGAGCATGCCACTCTCCGTCGATGGTAAAGAGGGTCGTTGTGGACTGCTTCTGCACATCGTAGCTCGCAAAATGAGTGCGATACTTTGGGGCAGGCGCGCCGGACTGAGATGGGCTCTGCGCTGTAAGCCCGGCGGCAGCGAAAAACAGTGCCAGAGACAGGCCCGCAATCAACATAAAACTCCTGCGTAGTGACTTCACGGTGATCCTCCTGGAAACGAGCGAATCATAGTTCTCCATAAATCACAACGGCGGGTTCATTTCCTCGCGGAAATCGCGCCGAGCACAATCCTGGTTTGGCCTAACTTGGGCCCAGGCCTAACCTAGGAGTGATTTAAGAACGCGGTAATCGATCTCAGCGGCTTCCATGGCTGGAACTTCCTTGAACGGCGCTTCCTGCTCAACAAATATATGCGTTACTCCAGCCTTGAGCCCCGCTTCGACAATCGGTTTGAGATCAATGCTTCCGCGACCGAGTTCGGTTGGCGTCAGGGTGTCAGGGGACATGAGCGACATGAGCGTGGTGACCGGCTTTGTGATGTTCTTGAAATCCTTGATGTGCAGCATAGCAAAGCGATCACTGTGCCGCGTGAGATAGTCGATTGGATCCTTGCCGGCTACCTTCATCCATCCGCAATCTGCCTCGAATTTCACAAGCGATGGGTCAGTCTCGAGCAATAGGATTTCATAGCCTGTCTTACCGCCGCCTAGATCCCGGAATTCAAAGTTGTGATTGTGATAGGCGTACTTCAAGCCAGCTGTCTTTGCCTGCTGCCCGATTTCATTGGCCTTCGCAGCCGTGCGCCGGAAATCGTCAGCGGACATACTATCCACGCTCTTGAAGAACTCCTGCATCTCCTTATGGTCCTGCAAACTCTTAGGGAGCCCGTTGGGGGCAAGCACGGAACTGACAACATACTCCACTCCCAATGTTTTGGCATCATCCAGCAGTTTGCCGGTGTCCTGCATTCCAAACGAGAGATGAGCGCTGGGCGCCCGCAGTCCGACATCCCGCAGCAAGTCACGGAATTGTGCGGCGGAAAGTGTGCCCCACCCCGCTGTCTCGACCTCGGTGTAGCCGATCTGCGCGATCTTCTTGAGAGTGCCGGCGGTGTCTTTCATGAGGTCGTCATTCACTGTGTAGAGCTGAATGCCTACGGGAAATCCGTGGGCTGCCCACGTCTGCCGCGGGAGGGCGGCTGCTGCAAGTGCCCCGCCAGCCAAAGAGAACAAATTGCGTCGGGAAATCGTCGTATTGCTTTGCATGCGCATTAAACTGCCTCCTTCGGCAAACACAAGAAGCCCGGCTTCACGCAGCTCCGCCCTCTATCCGGCTGGTGCCATCGCCACGCTCACCAGCGAATCGGCGCAGCCGTAATAGATCATCCATCGACCCTTAAAGTAAACCAGACCCTCGCTGAAGGTCGTCCCTGCCGCATACTGCCCGGTCTTCTCGTAGGGCAGCTCCGGCTTCAGCACCGGCTCGTCGGTCCGGGCAAGCATCTTCGCCGGCGCATGCACGTCAAACAACGCCTCGCCGGCCGCGTAGGCAAATGCCCCAAGCTTCTGGTCGCCACCCTTGTCGGCGTTGCGGCCATTGTAGATCAGTACGATGCCGGCTTTGGTCAGCACCGGCGGCGGCCCGCCCTCCGGGAAGCTGCTGTCAAACCGCCCCGGCCTCGAGGCCAGCAGCACCTGCAACTCGCCCATGTCGTTTTCCATCGGCGTCCAATGGATCAAGTCCGTCGAGGTTGCCAGGTACACAGTTCCCTCGCCCCAATACATCCAATACTTGCCGTCAATTTTGGCCGCGATTAGCCGTCCCTTGGTCTCGTCCAAGCGCGTCACAATCCCCGCCGACTTCGACCACCGCGAGGCGTACTTGCCGCCCAGCGCTTCCTGGAAGGCCGACCCGTACTTCGTCCAATGAATCAAATCTTTCGAGGTCGCCACCGCCAGCCGCGCAACCTGCCGATTCCACTGCGTGTAAGTCAATAGATAGGTGCTATCCTCGCTCTCGACCAGCCGCGGATCCTCAACGCCGCCCGGCCACTCGCGCGCCTTTTGGCCGTCCTCAGCCGGAAAAAACACCGGCTCGGCCTGGGGCGTAAAGTGCACTCCGTCCTCGCTCACCGCCATCCCCAACCGCGAGGTGTGCATACCAATCTCCATCTTTCCTGAGTCGTCCTCGGCCCGGTACAGCACCACCACCTTGCCGTCCCTCACAATCGCCGCCGGATTGAAAGTGTGCAACGCCTCCCAGTGTACCGGCGCCTTGAGTACCGGATCTTTAAATGTAGACTCCCGGTTCGGCTTTACCACCGGGTTGCCTTCGGCTGGCCGCGTAAACGGACCAATCTGCCACGACTGCGCGGCCAGGTTTTGCGCCGCGAACAAAGAAGAGGCCAACAGGAGGACAGATGTTGCGAGAAGTTTCTTCATCGCTATCGCTCTGCCGAAGGTTCGCTTGCTTTGCCGCCGGCGTTATAGGCGGTAACGCGATACTTGGCGCCGAAGATGCCAGGCGCGGGTTTGGGATCAATCCACGGGGTGTCAGCGTCGGTAGCGCATTTGTCGCAGATGACCTGCCAGGGAGCGGCGTCGTTGTCCTTGCGCTCGATTGTGTACTTGACCGCGCCTGCGGAGCCACGCCAGGCAATGAGGCCCAGGCCCTTGGTGGTGATGACGGGGGCAGGCGGGATGGCGTGCGGAGGCACGGGACCGCCTGCGATTTCGAAGGCATGGTTACGCAGGAGCTCGGCGCGCGCAGCCATGTCGTCCTTCGTCATCATCACGGTGTTGATGCCACCGTAATAGAGCGCCCACCACTGGCCGCTTTCACCGCGGAGAGAGTAGTCCTTGTTGGGGACGTTGGCGGGAATGGGCTGCCAGCCGAATTCATCGTTGTGGGCTTGGAGCGCCCAGAAGAGGTCGCCCGAGATCTTCGGATCGTTCTTTATCACGGTCAGCACTTTTTCGAGGTCTGGCGGCGTTGCCCAATCCGTATTGTCCCAGCCGTATTCGTTGACGACATAAACTTTGCCGTGGCTGGTGACCATCGAGGCGTGCTTCGGGAAGGTCTCCGCTGTGGTTGGCTCTCCCATGCTGAAGACCTTCTCCCAGTGCGGATAGTACTCGGAGGTGATGATGTCGACAGTCTTCGAATCAAGCGCGGCGCCGCTCTTGTCAAAGAGGAAGAAGCCGCTGTTGTCCTCGTAAAGATGCGTCTTGTCGATGGACTTGATGAAGCTGCCGATGGTATCGACCCAGCCGACGTATGGGGCCAGATTGGCACCGGGATCGGTAAGAGCGACGAATATGCCGCAGGCGTTGCAGTTCTCCCAGGCCAGGATGGTGGGATCGTCCTTGTATTGAATGCCCGTGAGCGAGTTCTTGTGGCTGAGCAGTGCTGCAATGTGCGCCTCGAAGCGGGCGATCACTTTGGCGTCGGTGAAGAAGGCTTTGATGCCGTTGGTGCTCACGTCTTTGAAGTACTCACCAGGGCCGCTGAGTTCGCAGTAGGCGCAGTCGCCGGCCAGCGTAACGATCAGGCGCAGGCCGCGGTCGTGCGCGGCCTTGAGGGCATAGTCGATGTGCCTGAAAGCCTCGGGATTGAATTCGCCCAGTTTGGGCTCGATGCAGAGATCGCAGCCGATGCTGTCGCCCATGGTTTGCGAACGGATGACGCGGGCGCCCATGGCCTTGGCGGTGTCCATGGCGTCGTCCACTTCAAAATGGCTGGGATAGCGGGGACCCATGGGGTCGAGCGGGCCGTAGGCTTCCAAGGCGAGCCATTCAATGTTGGGCCCGCCGAATCGAAAGGTTTCGCCGGCAAGGGCCAGGCGGGTTCCGTCGCGCCGGACAAATTCGTCGTTGTGCACGGTTTGCGCCGAACTCTGAGCACCCACCGCCATCACGGTCAACACCACAAAGGTCACAATAGCGAATGCGCCGCTCGGCAAGTGAATTTTTCTCATCATCTCCTCCTCCAACCATGCGTGCTCTCCACGCCCTGGACTGCGAGAATCTTCAGGAATTAGGAGGGCTGGATTGATCAGCGGCCAGGATAATAATGATAGTTACTTCCATTTGTCAATGACTATCTTTTGGATGTTGATTTCATTTGACAGTTAATGCCGCGACGTAAGAGGATGTGGCGTCAGATGCTGCGAGGCAAGGGGATGGATCGTGGGCTTACGAGAAACCAAGGCCAAGAAAACACGCAAGCGGATTTTTAGCGAGGCATTGCAGCTTTTCAAACGCGATGGCTACGAACAAACCACTATGGAAGCGATCGCGGAAGCAGCCGAGGTCAGTCCTTCCACCCTATACCGTTACTTTCCCACTAAGGATCTGATTCTTCTTGGTGCGATGTCCGGTTACGACCTTTCGGCAGCATTTTCCCGGCATTCGGTGAACCTGTCGGCGGAAGAGGCGCTCGCTGAGGCAATCTTGGAATGGGCCAAATGGGAAGACGCGAATGCCGAGGAAATACGGCTGGTTCGCTCACTCATCGATCGAGCCCCAATTCCACGCGCCAGGTTGTGGGATGTTGTTTACCAACAGATCTGGGATTTGAGCGCGCGTTTGGCGGAGAAACTCCATCTGCCTGAGAATGATCTACAGGTTGTGCTTTCGGCGCGATTGGTTTTTACGATTATCGGCACGGCGGCGGACCGATGGCGAGCAAACGCTGCCGGATCCTCATCCGTTGCAATTGCAAAACAGGTGATGAGAATGTTCGAGGCGCACAAAGTTCTCATACCACGAAAAGCAACTCGCCGATGAGCGCACCTTCACCATTCACCCTAAGGCTGGCCGTCGGGAGGCGGCCCCAGCTTGAGCCACGCCTGACGGGCGACATCGTTTCCAGGGTCTATTTTCAAAAGACGGCCGAGAGTTTCGCGAGCTTTCTCGATATCTTCCGACATGAGATAGGCTCGCGAGAGGTCGAGGTAAGCCGGCGAATAAAAAGGATCGATCAGGATCGCTTGTTTGCACAAGTCGATGGCTACGGGGACGTTCCCTTGCTGAAGCCGAAGATTTGCCAGCTTAGCGCGAACCTCCGAAGACTTTGAACCAAGATCGATGGCTCGTTGCAAAAGCTCGCCGGCGCGCTCTCTCTCGCCGGGTCGCACGACGAGCAGGACCAGCCCATACGTAGCTTGAACCTCAGCATCGTTGGGAAATTCCTGCGCGGCTTGTTGTAGCGCCGCAAAGCCTTTTTGCCGGAGTTCCGGATAATGTCCGGCCACTTGGGGATAGGCAAGGGCCAGACTTTTTAAATCCGGTTTTGCATCTGCAAAGGCAAGAGGCCTGGAATCGTAGACAAGCTCGTCCGAGGGCGCCTGGGAAAGATCATCGCGAGCCAGGAGATTCTCCGACGGATCACGAAGAATGCGGTGATCGGTAGCCGCCGCGTGGCTCATATTCTCAATCGTCTGTTTTGGCATGTGGCAGGTTACACAGCTGTCGGCCGGAGATGTGGATTGCCTGCTCGCGGCAGGCGCCTGGCAGGACTCGACCTTATGGCAAGTGAGGCATCGCCGGCGGAAGTCCACTGCAGCGGCTTCCCCGTGCAATTGCACGTGCGGATCATGGCAACTGATGCAACCGAGGAGCCCTTTGCTTTCGGTCGCACACCGGCTCAGTCTTAGCTGATCAAATTGACTCAGTGCGAGGAATCGGTTGGCCTTGACCTTTACGGGAACGGAAAAAACTGCGACGACTTTGTCGAGTGCTGTTCCTGGCCGGAAGTCGAGATAGTTTTTCCCCGGCCGCAGGACCCGCGCGTCGCCCAGGAAGTGGCACTGCGCGCAGACATCGTCACGGACTTCTGTGGGCATTGTCGCGGGGTTCACAATGGAGTAGTCGACCGGGCCCTTAAGGGGAGCGCGCTCCTTGCGTTGTTTGACATGGATCGCGCCGGGACCATGACAACGCTCACAGGCAACGCTCAGAAATCGAAAGGGAGGCTGCAGAAAGTGGTTCGGCCTGTCCGGAGCGAAGCGCGGTTGTCCAGTATGGCAGTCCACGCACAATTCGAGAACCGGGCGCGCGAAGTCCCGGAATAGTGACTTGTCATATCCAGGAGAAAGATCCCATCCGTTGATGCGGGTGTAGAAAGAAATCGGCGAGACGAAGAAAGCATCGCCGTTGGCGACCAGATAGCTCTTGCCGACCTCGCCCGCACCCACAACATAGGCGACTTCATGGGTCTCGGAAAAGACAAGCTGGCCGGCGGCGTCGCGCTGCGATTCCTGGTGGTACATTTTGCCGTCACGGGAATAAACGCTATAGTCGCGGTTCAGAATGCTGTTGGAGAAGGTAACCGGCTTTACCAACGATTGCAGATCGTCCTGAGATGGAACCGAAGTTGATCTACCCATCGCAGTTTGTTTGAAGCTTTTGTATTCAAAAGAGTGGCACGATCCGCAAACCTCGTCGCCAACATACTCGACGCCAGTTTGCGCGTTCAGGTAATGGGCCGGCGCGGGCTTTTTTTCGGCCGCTGTTTTCTGGAGCGCGTGGTGGGCTGGAGCACCGTGAGAGACTGCAAGTGGCAGACAGATTGCTGCCAGGACAAAACTCCACAGTCTGATTTTGCACACGCTTTGCATACTCGGCAAATTCGAGAAATTCATCGCTCTGAGTTCGTTTAGGCAACCTGAAGCATTTGTATTATCAAACAGCGATCTAATTTTGTACACCGCGCGGATGGTGCGGCGGTCCACCAGATGAAACACAATTACAACGCAATTCGTGGAACGGTTTGCTGGCACTCGCCAGCAGTTTACAGGCGTATCTGCACAAGTTGTGCGCGAGAGGTCCGATGCCAGGAATGCGAATGATCCGCGAGCATGCCGGCGGTGGTGATGCCGGTACGGACGAAAGATTTCTCGCAATCCGCGGAGGATGGACCGCGCATGCTGCCTTCCATGAAGGCGAGGCCGGGGCAGCGTGTGCAGGTGCCGAGGTGAGAGCACGATGAGCACGTTGTGAGATCCTTGGCGCGGATTGAGCGAACTTCTGCCAGTTGTGCGGAATTTCTCCAGATTTCAGAGAAGGATTGCTGGCGCAAATCGCCGCACGGCAAGGGAAATTGCACGCAGGGATAAACTTCGCCCCAGGGTGACACGTAGCACGCGCTATGGCCCGCGCTGCATGGGATGCCTTCGCGAATTGCATCATCGACCGGCCCCGGCGGCGCGCAAAAATCCGCGGCATCCTGGATCAAGCGCTCGTCGTGAAAAACGGCGCGCAGCTCATCGGAATTCAAACGAAGGCCGAGAACAGCAGTGTCGCCGTTCAACATTGGGGTGATGGTCGGATCCACGGTGTAGTGAGCGCCGGTTTCGGCCGCCAATTGTTGAACCCCTGCGAAATCCGCCGAATTGCTGCGCATCAAAACGTTGGCGAGGGTGACCTTCAGGCCCGCCGCACGCATCAGCCGCACGCCATTCAGCGAACGAGAGAGCGAGCCTGGAAGCTTGGTGATGGCATCGTGGACTTCCGGCTTGTGAGAGTAGATGCTGACCTGCACCTGCTCGATTCCGAGTTCGCGCAAGCGGCGCGCTTCCTTTTCGCGAATCAGAACGGCGTTGGTTTTCAGCTTGATGTTGAAACCGAGTTCGCGAGCGAATGCGATGATTTCAAAGCAATCGCGGCGCAGCAGAGGTTCACCGCCGCTGATGGTGAGAAAAAAGACGCCGGCTTCGGCAAATTGCCCAAGAAAATTGCGAATCTCGGCGGTGGTCAGTTCATTTTCGCCGTCGTGTTCAAGGTAGCAGTGTTCGCAGCGTTCGTTGCAGCGATAGGTGACGTCGAGATGGACGCTCAACGGAACACCGAGGCCCAGCGCCTTGCGGTTGAGTTCTGCCATCAAGCTCATGAGGTGGCCAGCGCGACGGAGTTCGAATCGAGGATGGGAGCTTCTGAAACCAGCAAGATTCCGTGGGCGGCCAAGTCGGAGACAAATTGCTTGGCATCGCGCAAAGCTTCGGAAAATTCCACGTCGAACGCGGAACAGATTTTTTCCTGGACAATTTCGGAGAGGGGCGTTGTGCCATCCGCCGATTGCCAGATGACCGCGGCAACGGCGTTCAAGTTGAAAAGAGTGGAATCCACGGCAGACATCATGATCATCTCATCGCCAAGCAGCCGGGCCGCAACGTTAGGGCTGCGGGCGATGTAGCAGGCTTTCATTGGATGAGATCCCAGCCGCGGCCATCGCGAGTGAATTCCATTTCCACCACTTCGACGCTGGATGCGAAGCGCACCACTGAATCGAGAACCCGTTCGACAAGTTCGTTGTCCTGGGCGAAAAACAAGACGTGGCGCATCAGCGCGCGAACCGCCTGAGCGCGGGTGACCGGCAGCAGCCGATTCTGTGAACTCTGCTTGAGAAGACAGACCCGCTCAATCGGGGCCGAAGCATTGGCACCCGGACGGGCCAGTTCACCGGCGAAGGGCGTTCCATAGGCGCGATAGCCGGATTCGCTGCGGCGAACATAGGAGATTTCGTCGGTTAGCACGATGGCGTCGGCTGGAGCCAGCCGCGCAGTGGTGGTTTTGCCGACGCCGGAAACCCCTGCGAAAAGAAATGCGCGATCGTTTCGAATGGCACTCGAAGCGTGGAGTTGAAATCCTCCTTCCATTGCCAGGAGCAACGAATGGGTTATGCGAAGAACAGTGTCAACCGAATAAGGATTGGCGCACTGGCGGATCCAGCCTTCACGGCGCTGCAAATCCCATTCGGCGCGAAAGTCCCCACGTTGCAGGCACCACGTGAAACCGTTTCGGAAAACTTCGACATCTTCGTCGGCTATCCGCGGGTCAACGCTCAATTGAATGTCAAAACGGCAAGCCGGGGCGGCAGTCGGATTCAAAAAGCCGGCGTAACGATCTTCAATCATACGAAGAAAACTTGGATCGCTGGTGCGCAATTGGATAGGGGTGCCGCCAATTTCGACGGTGACATCGCAGGAAGCCAAATCGCGCGGCGGAGCGACTTCGCGGTCAAGAAGGGTGGAGGGCATCAGTTGCACTCCTGGTGAGGGTTGCCGGAGGTTGTCGGCGATGAG
>Ga0210402_10005890_pt1 | contig 10909 bp, 14 predicted proteins | sample IncBWC7MmetaG_FD_161055 | JGI IMG/M metagenome (GOLD analysis project Ga0210402, IMG submission 161055) | Forest soil microbial communities from Barre Woods Harvard Forest LTER site, Petersham, Massachusetts, United States - Inc-BW-C-7-M | ecosystem: Environmental > Terrestrial > Soil >... | reverse complement strand
GCATCGTCGAAGAAGCAGAAGGGGTGCAGAACATACGCGACATTTTGCGACAGGTGAGGGGCATCGGCGCCATCTGGGCAGGCCCCGGGGACATGTCGGTGTCGATGGGATTGCGGGGCCAAGCCAGCCATCCGGCCGTTCAAGAAAATCTGCTGCGCGTCCTGGCCGCATGCAAAGAGTTCGGCGTCCCCTGTGCGACGGGAGCTACGGCTGATGACGTGGCGATGCGCCTGGAGCAAGGCTTTCGCATCATCATGACCGCTACGGTGAGAAGCACGCCAGGGCTGGTCGAGGGGCGCCGCCTCGCCGCCCGTTAATGCCCTGTCTCTTGTACACCGCGGGAGGGTGGCAATGACGGCGTCACTCAGAGGTCTTCCTGCCTGTAACACATGGGCTTGTGGTAAGAAAGAGCGAAACTCCGGCGGTCCCTTTGGGTGTACCGACTCGGTCCTCGCTCTGCGCTGAGCTGAGACGGTTGCTGTCACACGCTGCGACGGCCGTTTGACCTTGGTCGTCCATCACCTGCGCTCCTCCACCGGAATGCGCGACGCTTGTGCTGGCACCTGTTCCATCATGGCACTCCCCTCGCCGCCGGTGTAGGCGAGATCCCAATAGAAGTTACTCATCGATGCATACTCGTTGTTAAGAGTGTCGCGGACACGAGCGCTTGCAACGAGGGCGGCTCTGGCTGACTGTCGGCAGGCCGCCCCCGCTCGGTCCGAATACTCAAATCGGGGCGATCCAGGCGTCGATGTTACCGCCGCCGTGGTATTGGGTGTGTTGCACGTCTTTGACATTCATTGACATAGCGGTTCTCCTTTCTGGTTCAAATGGTCTCAAGCAGAGAAGAAATTGGGGGACCCCGGTTACGCTTCGATTTCAGATCAGGGCTGAAGTGGTTACAGTTGCAATGCGATGGCTCTGCTAATTAGTCATTTACCTTTCCCTGCCTCTCGTTGGCCTCTCAAGGGGGCGCTTGCGCTCTTATTGAAGGCCAGCATCAAACCAGCGGCCGCCATGATGCGGCGGCTTTCGCACTTATTTTGATGGAGAGCGGACGCGATGCTACGGGGAAGCTTCTTGCGGACCAGCATCACCGCCGGATCGCGTGGTTCCGAGGCAATCGCGAAACCGAGCTCCCGACACATCTGCAGCATCGGCTCATTTTCGCGCAAGACCTCGCCGACGAGCTCCCGATACGGCGCTGCCTGGCGATGTCGATGAGACGAGTCATCAGAAGGTACCCGACACCACGCCCCTTCGAGTCGCTGCGGACTGCGATCGCGTATTCGGCGCGTAATCCATCGGGATCGGCAAAAAAGTGAACAACGCCGATTGGTATCCCGTCGCACTCGGCCAAAAGCGCCAACGGATCCTATCGACAGCTCGGTCGGCCACCCAACGCGCCATGCCTTTCTTGGTGCCGGGGCGGCGCGCGTCATCTTTAAGTCCAAGCGGGAGTTCCAGCTGCATATTCCAATGCTCCTCGAAATGCGACACGGAGATCGCCAGGAGCGAGATGGTCTTCTCGTCAGGGTGATCCGCGAGGACCGCCCGCACCAGCTCCTCAGCGACCTCGGCAAGGATCGCGGTAGCGGAGATTGGCGCGTCGAGCGTTACCGATCGCGTGGCTGAGTTCAGGTTGGCGGAGCGAACGCGGACCGGTTGAGATGCCCTTCAAGTAGAGGATAGGGATCAGCACCTCGAGGCTCTTCGATCGCCGCGCGTATCGCGGCACGATCGCTGGCGAGTAGCGGATGCGCTCGCCATCGCCAGATGCGCGGTCGCGCACCCGCGGCTGGCGAACGGCGACCGGGCCGATGCCGGTCCTGATCTCGCGCTCTGGAAGGTGGCCATGGCGCACCACGCGCCGCTGGCCCGTCTCGGTCTTCAGATCGGCATGCTTTGCGACAAATTCGGCAACCTCCGCCTCGACCGCCTGGGTCAGCAGCGCACGCGCGCCGCTGCGTAGCACCTCTGTCAGAGAATCGGTGAACACCCCTGGTTGGGCAAGCTTGATGATGTTACTGTCGGACACGGCGTATCACTCCTTCAGCGGAGAAGTGGAGGCATTGAACACCACCACGATACGCCGCCTTATCCGGTCAGCCCGTCACCAACTTCCGGCCATAGCTCCAACGCCACCGCTTTCTGGGCGCTCTTCGCTTATGTCAGCGGCTCTTCGCTGTTTTTGATCAATATCGTGGGGCTAACGCCCGACCAGTATGGCCTAGTCTTCGCGGCAACCTCGCTGGGTATCATCATAGGCGGCGGCTTCAACAACAGCCGGCTCAGCGTCCGGGGGCGTTCTGCCCATTTTTCCGCTCACGATCGGCTTAGTGCTCGCGGCAGTTTCCGCAATGTCGTTGCTCGCAATGACGCTGGCCAACCGGATGCCGTTACCCTCGTCATCTCACTTCTGGTCCTCGGCACTCTGGCCTTCGGGCTGATCGCGCCCAACGCGATGCGGCAATGCAGCCCTTGCCGCAGATTGCCGGTGCGTCCATATGTTGGCGGAGCGGTTCAGATGTACCCACGCGGTCGGCAAATTGAAGGCCCGGCACGGACTGTCCTCGCGCGATCCCGACAGGGAAGCGGAGCAGATCAGGCTCTGCGGCATCTCGCAGCGATCAACAAACTCGATCCGGACTTTGCCGAGAAGTTCCTGGCCTTTCTCATCCGTGAAGTCACGGAAGGCTAACTGGGCTCGATGCGCGGAGGGAGGGCCGATTATATGCGGGCGAGTATACTGCGAACCGTGCTCGCCGGGGTGATCCTGGTTTGGCCAGTTGCCGCGAGCGCCCAGCCGCTTCCCACTCGGGAGGGTGCTTGCGTGCGCAGCAAGATTGCAGCGGTGGAGCAGCGGCTCCGGGATGGTCCAAACGGCCCCTTCATTCCCGGTTCGGGATCTGCAGTCCGGTTCACGGATGGCGGCTATCAGGTCGCCTATGCAGAGATTGAGGCAGTTCAGAATTCTCGAACCGGAGATCCCGTTTTCATCTGCTTGATACGCATCCCGCGGGGATGCCCTGCCGGCGATGCGCGGCGACGTGTGTACACCACGACAAACCTTCGCACGTTGGAACCTTGGACGATGCCTGATTCTGAGCATCAATGCGGAGGGGCGTAGCGCGCTGGCCGCGTCATCTCTTTGGCCAGGCCGATCACGTCACCGCCCTGACCCCACGCTATATGGAACGGCGCGCGGCCTTGGAGGTAATGATCGCACACGTTCAATCCCACAGGTTCAAGGCCGAACACCATATGACCGCTACATAGCCCCCAACTATCTCAGAGGAGCCGGCGGCGGACCGCATCAACGCCGTGCTCGCCGCCGCCGGCCATAACTACAGCCTTTCCTGCGCGGACTGGCCAGGTTTTTGCGCCCGCTAATCCGCGCGCTCCTCGCAGCCTGACGCGTCTAAACCACCTAAGCGACGCTCCGCAGCGGTGCTACAGGGAAGCCTCAATAACCCTTCGGCGGGCGTGTCGGATCTGCCTGTTGCACCTTCCTGGCGAGATCAGAACCATCCACCGACACTTGATATCGCTGGCGGACGTATCCCATCGAGGCAGCGATATTCGCGACCGGATCATAGATAGAATTCGACGTGCCGTTGGCGTGGTGGGCGGCAAACGTCGGCGGGATACACTGTGCGAGGCCCCGGGAGCTACTCGGACTCAGCGATCCGAATGAAATCAATGGCGTCATTGGCACGTCACCGCCGGCCACAATCGGCGACTCGTTGCGCGAGGCACGCCGAAATGTGCTGTCCTTCAAGAAGGAATCGTCCAGCTGGGGCGCGTACCAGCATTACGGACGGGTCAGCGATAAACTCCTGGCGCTTCCCAACGCCCCCGCAACTCGCGAAGCAGAAATCCACTCTGCTGAAAACGCGGTATCCATCGCCCGCCAGAGCACCAAGACCGTTTCATTGCCGACTATTTCGGGAGACGCGCAGATGTCGACGAATGCAAACACCACCGACGCCAAGACGATGCCAAACGATCCCAGCGTCATTTACTTAAACGGAATTGACACGGAAACCGGAAATTACGCCTTCGCGCCTTGGTCGGTCGACGATCTCGCAAAGCAAGTGCTCGTTCGCCCGGGTGTTGCTGGCTTTACCCAGTTGCATACAGAAACGCCACGGTCTTTCGGGGTGCCTTTTGGCATGGACCCGAACAAACTGGAGGAAGCAGGATGGGGCGTCATCTTCCATGAGGACACTCCGCACGACATTCAGGACGCGTTGGATCCACTGATCAAGTTCCGCGAGAAACGGGCCGCCGGTCGCTTCAAAATGCTTGATTACAAAAAGGGGGAGCAGACCCGTGACTGGTACCAGCGGCATCACATCTCGGCTGGCAATATCGATCCGGAGATCGTCCCATACTACCTGCTCGTGATCGGTCCGCCAGATCTCATCCCGTTCGAATTCCAATATCTTCTCGGCGTCGAATACGCAGTGGGGCGCCTGGCCTTCGACACCGCAGCCGAATACGAGCATTACGCGCGCTCGATCGTTGCCTATGAGAGCGCGAACACTGTTCCCAACGCGAAAGAGATCGCCTATTGGGGGACGCGCCATTTGGGCGACCCTGCCACGAATCTAAGCGCTTCGCTACTCATTGACCCACTCGCCAATGGCGTAGCGGGAGCAGTCGGGGCGCTTAAGCGGCCAATCCACACCGACGTCGGTTACAATCGAACGCTTTGCCTTGGGGAAGCGGCCACCAAAGAAAGATTGCTCGCGAGATTGCACGGTGCAAATCCGCCTGCAATGCTGTTCACGGCATCACATGGCATGGCCGTGCGGTCAGGCGGGCGAAATCAGCCCACCGATCAGGGGGCTTTGCTGTGCCAGGAGTGGCCAGGTTTTGGCAGTGTCCGTCCAGAACACTACCTCGCCGCCGCGGATATCGGCGATGATGCGAACGTAAATGGAACCGTCGCGTTGTTATTCGCCTGTTTTGGGAACGGCACTCCCGACGCGGATCAATTCCCAATGGGTCTCTCGCAGGCGGGGAGAGCGCCAGTTTTGGCGCCCCGCCCGTTTATCGCGGCGTTGCCACGGCGTCTGCTCTCGCACCCAAAAGGCAGTGCATTGGCGATCATCGGTCACGTGGATCGTGCATGGGGCTTTTCGATCCAAGCCCCCAAGGCGTCGGATGCGCAGATCGGCACTTTCCGCAACAGCCTTGGATTTATCTTGAGCGGCGCTCCCGTTGGGCACGCGATGTGTGGGCAATTCGGCGCACGTTTTGCCGGGCTCTCGACAGCACTGGCGAGTTCCACCTCTCCCACGGCGCCGGCCACCATGCATCTGAGCGATCGCGACCTCGGCATCTATTGGCTGGAGAGGAACGACGCGCAGAACTACGTCATGCTGGGCGATCCCTACGTGCGCATTCGACAGGACGCCTTTGCGTGATCAAGAATCGTGCTTTTGAGCAATCTTTGTAAATGAGGTAGTTTCATGAATGGATCAGGCATTCTCAGTGTTTCTGAAGACGTCCGCGTCTCGTTTGACCCTGTGATGAGAGCGCTCGGGCGGGTCCGCCAGGACCTGTCGGCAGTCAAGAACGTGGTCACGATCCGGCCCGGCTACGGTTATCCCCAAACTGGGACACCGGTGCCGGCGCTCGTTGTTGCGGTGACCCCGTGGACGGCTCCGGTGAGAGCGTCAGAGCTACAACAGAAATACGGAGTTGCGTTCAACGTGACGGAGGCTACGGTCGAGGAGCAGGAGGCTACGGCGAGACGAGAGGGCCCGGTTTCCTTCGGCTTGCCGGAGGGGCCCGCGGCGACGACATTCGAGCAATTGCTGGGCGGTGAAGAGGCGGTCGAGTTCGCGCCTCCAAAGAGCGGCAGCTATGAGGTATTGGACCCTCCCGATCTACCGCTGGTGAAGGAGAGGATGGATTTGACCATCTGTGTCAGCCCGGAAGCGGGCTGGAGCGAGCTGCAAACCTTCCTAGCTGAGACCCAAAAGCGGCTCACCGTTGCCATGTACCAGTTCACGGCGCCACACATCTTCAAAGGGGTCAGTGCGGCCGTGGCGCCTCCGGGACGCCAATTCCAGCTGGTTCTGCACCCGGTACCTGAGAAACCGGCAAGAGGGGGGGTGAAAGCTCGCGATCTTGACGAGCAGGCCGGGGTCATCGATCCGCTCGAGAAGAACCTCAAAAATCGCTTTGATATGGCGTGGGCAACGCTGGTCTCGAATGCCCATCCGGGCGGCCTTTGGGCTTCCGCTTACCATATCAAGGTCGCAGTGCGAGACGGTACCGCTGTCTGGCTGTCAAGCGGAAATTGGCAATCGTCAAATCAGCCGGACGTACATCCCTTCGCAGCCGATGCTGAACCGCTTCCAGCAGGATTTCAGAGGAAATACAATCGCGACTATCACGCTATTATTGCCAATGACCGATTGGCATCTATTTATGAAACGTACATAAAACGGGATTTCAAGTTGGCGTCAGCACAAGCGGGGACAGCCACATCATTCGCGGCACCAGATTTGTTCGTGCCGGACGAGGAACCGGAGGGGCCGATCGCGTTTGCAGCGCCGCCGCAGCTGTTCAAACCGCTGCATGTCAATCGTGTCGTGAGTGTTCAGCCGCTCTTGACACCGGACAACTATGCCGAGAACGCGGTGAAATTGATCAGCTCAGCTGAGGAGAGCGTGTGGTTCCAGAACCAGTACATCAACTTCCGAGGTACAAGCGAGGATTTCAACGAATTTCGGCTCCTGGTTGGTGCCCTCAAGAAGAAGATCGACGATGGGCTCGATGTGCGTATCATCTGTCGCGACATGATGAAACAAGAGAGTTTGGATGTCCTGGTGGCACTGGGCTTCCCACGCGAGGTGTTTCGCTTTCAACCGGCCTGCCACAACAAGACCATCATCGTCGACCGCAAAGCCGTGATGTTCGGCAGTCACAATTGGTCGAACGAGGGCGTGAAGACCAATCGAGACGCCAGCCTCATCTTTGATGATAAGGAGATCGCGAATTATTTAGCGGACGTTTATGACTATGATTGGAATCGGCTGGCGGCAGCCGATCCGACCCAAAAGCGGCCGCGCGTTGCAAGCCACGGAGAGGAAACGCCACACGGCTTCAAGCGCGTGCCCTTTTCGGCAGTATTCGAGGATTGATGTCGAACTGCACGCGCATTAGCCGCACTGTTATGCGGAGGAAGGTTGGTTGCAGGTGACCATGACGACATCCTCTCACCCCGGGCGCCTCGATGAGCGGCGCGCTATGGCCGCCGAGTGGCGGCACAAAGTGCCACTAAGCGCGCATGCGGAATGGACCCCGCTTGCAGGCCGCTCCGATCCCGTGGACATTCTGATCGGACAAGGCAAAGACCGTATTTCGGAGCTGCTGCCCGAACGCTATCTGCGGATGAAGGCCGACCCGTTCGCCTTTCTCCGCGGCGCGGCAGCGGTCATGGCCGCCGACCTCGCCACAGGCCCGACCACCGGCCTGCGGACGCAGTCATGCGGTGATTGCCATCTGGCGAATTTCGGTTCATACGCGACGCCGGAAGGGACACCCGTATTTGACGTCAATGATTTTGACGAGACATTGCCGGCTCCCTTCGAGTGGGACATCAAACGGTTCGCCACAAGTCTGGTCGTCGCCGCTCAAGTCGCGGCAATGCCCGAAGCAGACTGCCGGCACCTCGCCCGCGTGGCAGTCAGGAGCTATCGCACACAGTTGGCTCATTTTGCCGATCTGGCGCCGCTCGACGCTTGGAACACGCGCATCGACCTTGGCGTCGCGCTCGACGACATCGACCCCACGAAACTGCGCCGCAAAATGCACAAACGTCTCGCCGCCGTGTTGGCGGCTGGAAAAGAGCATTTCGGCCTCGTGGAAGCGGCAGATGGTCGTTGGCGGATCAAAGATAAACCTCCGCTGGTGCGCCACCTGAACAAGCACGAACTCCACGCGCACAAAGCCTTCGCGTCTTATGCCGAAACGCTGCAAGAAGACCGACGCGTATTGCTCCAGCGCTATCACCTGCGTGACATCGCTTTCAAAGTCGTAGGGGTCGGCTGCGTGGGCACATTCTGTGCTATTGGCTTGTTCATGTCGGACGGCGACGCACCGTTGCTGCTGCAGATCAAGGAAGCGCAGCAATCTGTTCTCGCTCCTTTTGCGGGACCGTCGGATTACCCCAATCACGGCCAACGGGTGGTCGTCGGGCAGCGCATGTTGCAGGCCGCTGCCGACGTCTTTCTTGGTTGGACGCAAGCTCCGTTGAACGGGCGGTATTTTTATGTTCGACGCTTGAAGGATCATCGGCTGGCGGATATCGGCGCCAGACTCGCAGCCGCTCTGCCGTTCTACGCCGGCCTCTGCGGCCGCACCTTGGCGCGCGCCCATGCACGCGCGGGCGATGCAGTGTCATTATCGGCGTATATCGGCGATCGGACCGAATTTGACAAAGCCATCGCCCAATTCGCGATGGCCTGTGCCGAGCAGACGACGCGCGATTGGCACACCCTTCTCGCCGCGATCGAGGAGGGCAAGATCAGCGCTGCAGGGGCTAAATCGGGATAGTGTTGACCCAGCGGCTATCGAGCCACCACGATCTTCCGGACCTACTTCCAGAAGCATCCTGGCGCCGGCATCCGGCTGCAAAGTCGATATGTCGCCGCCCTCCTCTGTCGGGAGCACAAGGACGAAATTGAGCGTCAACTTGACAACTTGACTGGCGGTGGTCAAAGAGATGTGCATCGCGCTGGTGCGCGTTGACGGTTATGGCGCCGTAATAGCGCTGCTGATTTCCGCCCATGTGTCCACCAAATAGAGATGTCACTCTTTCTGCCATTTAGATGGGGTCACGGGCCGGCAACCGAGCGTGGTAGCGGGAGTGGCCGTCCCTCAGAGTGATGGAGTTGGAAACCACGGAGTCAGGCTGGGCCTGCTCCAAGCATCATCGAGGGACGACCATGGAGCACTATGCTGGCATCGACGTGTCATTGGAAAGCGCGAGCCTGTGCGTTGTCGACGCGACAGGACGGATCGTCCGCGAGGCCAAGGTGGCCAGCGAGCCCGACGTCCTGATCGGGTGGTTCCGCGGTCTGGAGTTTACGGTGACGCGGATCGGGCTGGAGGCCGGACCGCTGTCGCAATGGCTGTATGCAGGCATGCGGGAAGCGGGATTGCCGGTCGAATTGCTCGAGACCCGGCACGTCCGGAATGCATTCAAGGCAATGCCGGTCAAGACCGATCGGAAAGACGCGCGTGGCATCGCCCAGCTGATGCGGCTCGGCTGGTTCCGGTCAGTGCACTGCAAATCGTTACCGGCGCAGGAAGTGCGAGCGCTGCTAACGGCGCGGAAGCTGCTGCAGACCAAGAACCATGACGTCGAGATGAGCCTGCGCGGGGTACTGCGCGGCTTCGGGCTAAAGGTCGGCCGGACGACGCCGCGAACGTTCGTGGGCCGCATCCGTGAACTGGTCGCCGGACATGCTACGTTGTCGACGGTGGCTGAAGCACTGCTCGCGGCACGCGGCACCCTTTTCGAGCAATGGCAGAAGCTGGAAAAGCGCCTGCGATCCCTGGCCCGCGAGGATCGCCGTGTCCGGCTGCTGATGACCGCGCCGGGCGTCGGCACGATCGTCGCGCTCACTTACGCCTCGGCAATCGACGATCCTGGCCGGTTCAGGTCATCCAAGGCCGTGGGGGCGCATTTCGGGTTGACCCCGAAAAAGTATCAGTCGGGCGAGACCGACGTCACCGGCCGCATCTCCAAGATCGGAGACGGCGGCGTGCGCACGGCTCTCTACGAGGCGGCCAACGTCATTCTGACTCGGCCAGTGAAGGGCTCTACCCTGAAGAGCTGGGGGATGCGCCTGGCCGCTCGAACCGGCATGCGCAAGGCCAAGGTTGCGCTCGCCCGCAAGCTCGCCGTGGTTCTGCACCGGATGCTGGCCGACGGGACGAGCTTCCTGGCCAACAAAGCGGCTGCGGCCGTAGCCCGCTAACGTAAGGAGATTGCAGGTTCGGGCGGTTCGAGACACCAGCCGCCCGGAGCAAGGTCCCGTCGCCGGGACGATGGATCGGGCCAGACCGATGACATTTCAGCAGGGCTTCGCTACTGCGCGTTGTTAGATTGGCCGACCTGCTCCACATCCGACCCCATCTGGTGGCGGCCAAGCGCCGACCCCGGACAGAAGCAAGACACCGGCGACTGGATCATGGCTCAGAGGGGTTGACCGACAGGGGGGCCCCCGTGACAGAAGAGAAGTTCGACGCTGATGCATCATACCATCCAATGATTGTTTTGTCGAACTTGTTCCGGAGGGCGATGCAATACATGCTTTGGGTCTTCACGGCTGCAATTTTCCAATCTTTGGTGCCGCGGGCAGGCTCAGAATGTGCCTGACCTGATGGCGATCGCCTTGCGTGCAACGACATCGGCAGAGAAGGTGACAGCATGCTTTCGCTGACGTTAATTTTTAGTAACTTCCAATGAGGACACGGAGCGGATCTACCGGGCGAACTGCCTGCAGCTATTCGGGTTGCATACGAGGCCGAGCCCCAGACGTGATCGCGGAGAAGTCGCTGCCGCAGGTGTTTGCGCCGGGCGGAGCGAGCGGGCCGCGCTACCCCGAGAACCGCCTCGTACGTCTGGGGATCTGACCAGAACCGTTCAGGACTGTTGTGACTCTGCACGATTTGACGGCTCCGGCTTCAAGCCGCCTAACTAAAGCCAGGTCTATCCCATCCCGAAAGGGACCGATGGTTCGAATCCTCCTTCCTCCAGCGGCGAGTCTGCGAACCCTCGGTCCCGCCTGGAACCCCCATCCTCTAATCCCCCGACGACCACCCCGATCATCCGATTGGCTAGGACGGTTCAGGCCTCAGCGGCTGACTTGGATGCATC
>Ga0210402_10005889_pt1 | contig 10910 bp, 11 predicted proteins | sample IncBWC7MmetaG_FD_161055 | JGI IMG/M metagenome (GOLD analysis project Ga0210402, IMG submission 161055) | Forest soil microbial communities from Barre Woods Harvard Forest LTER site, Petersham, Massachusetts, United States - Inc-BW-C-7-M | ecosystem: Environmental > Terrestrial > Soil >... | reverse complement strand
GTGTGGCCTGCCCAGATGCTCACGTCACGGCTGTCATCGGACTCGGTCTGCCGGTCGTCACGATCGATGATCGAGTCTACGACTTCGAGTTTCTCCGAAGTTGCATGAAACCGAAGTTGTTCGTGAGCGGCGACCGCGATCAGTTCGGTCCGCGGGAAAAATTGGAAAGACTAGTGGAATCGCTTCCTGAGCCCACGCAGTTAGTGATCGTGGGAGGCGCGGATCATTTCTTCGAAGGTCGCTTGCGGGAATTGCGGGAAGCGATTGAATCGTGGATCAAGGAAAATATTTCCGCTTGATCACGTGAGTACTGCCTGAAAGAGCACCCTCTATAATCCCACCATGTCTTCGGCAGCGGCTAACCGCGAGAGACAAGCCATCGAGATGAGGGTTACAGCCCGGCATCTCTTCGAAAGCGCGCTCCGCGAGTCCAGCATCGATCGCGCTTTCGAACGTCATATTTCCTGTGAACGCGGCGTGTTGCGGGTCAGCGAGGACCTTTACGATCTCCATGCTTATAACCGCGTGCTGGTGGTCTCGATCGGCAAAGCCGCGCACACCATGGTCAGCGCGTTCGAGATTCAAGCCGGCGACAACTTTGAAGGCATCGTAGCCAGTTCGGTCCCACCCGGTTCGCAAGCGCGAGGGTTTCGATATTTTCACGGCGGGCATCCCATGCCCAATGAAGAATCAATTCGCGCCGCTGAAGCTATGCTGAAGTCATTGAGCGCGCAGAATGCATCGTCGCTCGTGATCTTCATGCTGAGCGGCGGCGGATCATCGATTGCAGAGAAACCGATCGACGACGAGATTTCGTTAGATGAGTTGATCGCGACTTACCGCGTCCTCGTTCATTCCGGCGCACCAATCGCGGAGATCAACGCCATTCGGAAACATCTTTCTGCCATCAAAGGGGGAAGGCTCGCGCGGGCTGCCCTGGCGGCGCAGCAGGTTTCGATTCTGGTCTCGGATGTTCCCGACAACACGCCCGATGCTTTAGCTTCAGGTCCAACCATGCCTGATTCGACCAGCGTGGAAGACTGTTACACGATTGCTGCAAAGCATCGCATGCTAGAGCAGTTTCCACCTTCAGTGCGGGAATTGTTTCAACGTCACGCACTGGAAGAAACTCCGAAATCGGACGACCCCGCGTTTCATCGCAGCCGGTGGTGGACAGTATTGTCGAATTCAACTCTGCTCGACGCCTGCAAGAAGGAAGCCGAGCGCCACGGCTTCACCGTAGAAGTGGACAACAGTTGCGACGACTGGGACTATATGCGCGCGGCTGACTATCTGGTGGAGCGCTTGTCGGACTTGCGAAAGCGATCAGAGCGTGCCTGCCTCATCTCCGGAGGCGAAGTCACAGTAAAAGTCACCAATGGAGGCATAGGTGGACGCAACCAGCAGTTCGCTCTAGCCTGCGCTGAAAACATCGCGAATGAAAACATTACGATACTCAGTGCCGGAACGGATGGCATCGATGGCAACAGCCCCGCCGCGGGAGCGATCGTCGACGGAACAACTCTCAATCGAGCAAGCTCTCGTGGGTTGCAGCCGGCGGCCGGCCTTATCACCTTCAATGCCTATCCGTTGTTTGACGCATTAGGCGATACGATCATGACTGGTCCGACCGGCAACAACCTGCGAGATCTCAGAATCCTACTTTCTTACTAAGCCGACTTCGGCATCTTGCTGAAAGCCAGCTCTTGCTCCTTCTGCATTTCCTCCGCGGACATATCGCGGTTGTGGGTTGCCAGCGACCATTTGTGACCGAAGGGATCCAGCACGACTCCGTAGCGATCACCCCAGAACATATCCATCACCGGCATCTTCACCGCGGCGCCAGCCGAAACCGCACGCTGGAAGGCTGCATCCACGTTCTCGAGATAAATGTGGAGGGCCACGCCCGTGCCACCTTTGGCAGTTGGCGCGGGATCGCTGCCGTACTCCGGGAACTCATCGTTCAACATCAGAATGGAATCTCCGATTTTGATCGAAGCATGCATCACCTTGCCTCCTGGAGCCGGGGCAACGTTAAGAACCTCAGCACCGAAAGCCTTCTGGTAAAAATCGAGGGCGCGGGTGGCATCACGAACCGTCAGGTGGGGCGTGATGGTGTGAAATCCATCGGGTATGGGTTTAACTTTGTCAGTCATAGAAGTCCTCCGGACGAAGAGTCTAGACCAACCAATGTTAAAAGTTGTTAAAAGGAGGGAAAATTTTTCCCATCCTGCCGTAGGCGATTGGTCGCACACCGATCACCCTGCCTTCGGAATCTCCGAGGGAGAGCTGTAGATCTTCAGCCCAAGGCTTCTGCCGACGCGCACCATCTCATCGGCCCCAGCCGACGGCCCACCGACTCGCAGCACAGCATCGCACTTTTCGAGCAGCCGGGTTGCGATGGGATGGAATACCTCATTGAAAGCCTGGTCGCCAATCTCCCGGGACCCGGCCAACTCCACGAGCGGGAGCGCCAACCACTCGCCTAAAACAGGAATGTGCCCTGCACGGAAGAGAGGCAGCGCATACGATTCCATCTCCTGAACGTTTCTCTTGATCAGGGACGGATCGTCATTCGTGCCAGAGCGGTAAGGACCGGCAATCAGGATCATCATCGGTTTCGTAGTCGAGGGTTTCGGAGTGGAGAATTTCTGCGGAGAGGGCATATACAAAACTACCTCAAACCGGCGAACTGCGGCCTGCTACAATCGCGCCATGCGAAGACTTGCGCGAGCCACGGTGATCGGCCTCTTCCTGGCCTTGTCTTTCCTCTGCCTCCCCGCAGCCGCACAAAAACAGCATCCGCCCGAAGTTCCGGCCGCAATTCAGCCTCCTCCCGGCGAAGAAGTTGTCTTGCTCGCCCATGCCTCCGGATCGCAGATCTACACCTGTCAGGCCAGCGCGGACGGTAAGTTCACTTGGACCCTGAAAGCACCTGACGCAGAGCTAAGAGATGAAAAGGGCAAGGTCATCGGAAGCCATTTCGCCGGACCAACGTGGAAACTAAACGACGAAAGCGAAGTCACGGGCAAAGCCGCGGCCCACGTAGACGCCCCGGACGCTGGCTCCATTCCATGGTTGCTGGTGAACGCCGTGACCCATACCGGAAAAGGTTTGCTCACCAATGTGACGACCATCCAGCGCATCCGCACCCTCGGCGGCAAACCGCCAGCCGACGGATGCGACGAGTCCCACCGCAACGCCGAAACGAAAAGCCCCTATACAGCGGACTATTATTTCTACGCGCCGACCAAGTGACCCACGCGCTTGGTTGGCCAGGGTGCAAAAGCGGCCCCGAGCGTTTCACTGGGCTACGTAAAACGCATACTGTAGATTCTTGATGGCGAATCCAGCCATGCCGCCCTTCCCGTTGGGTATGCCGCCGCCCGTCAAGGTGGTCAGGTCGATATCGCTCCAACTGGTGCCATTGAAGAAGAGTTGGTCGATGTCATTCGGTGGATAGAAAAGGTGAAATTGATTGTTGGGAGCTGTTCTGTAAGCCACCATTCCACCAATGCTAAAGTCCTGCTGACCTGCGAGGCCGGTCAAGTCTTCGTCCGTCCACGTGTTGCTCTTCAACGTGAACTGGTGGACATCAAAATCGTTGGTCACGCCATACGCCTCCAGTTGACCGGCCGTGACAGCAAATGCCGTGATCCCGGCCGACGGACTGAGCGGCAGACTGTGGACCTTCGCCGAAACATCCTGGTTCACCCACTTGGAGTTATTGAAGAAAAGATGAGCCAGATGCAGCCTATCCTTGGGGCTAAACGCGGCGAAGAACAAGTGCTCCTGATTTCCGGTGGCAAAGCCCGCCATCCAGCTACCAGCCGCCGGTTCTTGGTGGGCAGTCATCCTCAGGTTCTGGTCGGTCCAGTTCGTGCCGTTGAAGCTCAGCTCGTGGATATCGTTGGAATTATTCGCCAAATAGAAGACGTGGAACTGATTATTCGGAACCGTGTGGAAAGCCACCAGCGAGTTGAAGTCGGTCACCGGACCATTGGCTACCGCGGTGATGTCTTGGTCAACCCAGGTCGCGGTGTTGAAGAAGAGCTGGTGAACATGAAGGTCGTTTCCCAGATAGAAGACGTGGAGCTGCTGTCCGATTGCAAATCCTGAGATTCCACCCAAGCCGAGAGACAAAGGTCCGCGCGTAACCGCCGTCAAGTCCTGGTCGCTCCAGCTGGTGTTATTGAAAAACAGCTCGTGCACGTGTTGATCGGTTGCGGAGTAATAAACATGCAGCTGATTATTGCCAGTGGTGGAGAAGGCCGCGATTCCGGTTGGCGAGTTCGGCAGGCTTGCGTTCGTTAACGCCGTGAGGTCCTGATCGAACCACCCGGCGTTGTTGTGCGAGAGGAAATGAATATGGTCGGCGTGCGCAGGCAGGGCAGCAAACGATAACAGGAACAACAGCGAGAGTGAAATCATCAGCCTGTTCTGAGGCATGAGCGTGCTGCTACGTAGCATGAAATTCTCCTTGAATTGATCTGAAGCGTTCGCAGGCGGATGTTCCACCTCGAGATGCCCCTCTGCCTGAGATATCGGAAACCGAAGGGAAAAGACGACAACTAGAGGAGAAAAATCGCGCCAGCAGACGTATCAAGGCAGGGTTTTAACTTCGGAGAGGTGCCTGATGCCTTCTAGAAAAACCTGGTGACGCCTTCTTCGAGCACCAGCACTCGATCCTCGATCCCGGCAGCCTTGGCTTCCTGCTCCAGCAACTGCAAGGGCTCGTCCATGGGTTCATGAGAAAGTTTGAAGGTTCCGTAGTGCATAGGAACCATCCAGCGCGACTTCAAATCAAGAAAGGCGCGGGTTGCATCGGCGGGATTGGCGTGGACATTGCGGAACGACGGGGGATCGTAAGCTCCGATAGGCAGAAGCGCCAACTCGGGCGCAAGACGTTGTCCGATCTCGCGGAAGCCGGAAAAATAGGCGGTATCGCCGGCGTGATAAAGAGAATGCTTGCTGTCGCGCAGCACATAGCCGCCGTAGCCGCGATGAGAATCCTTAATAATGCGGGCGCCCCAATGACGCGAAGGAACATGGGTTACCGTAAGCTCGCGATGCCGGTAGCTGTTCCACCAGTCGAGTTCGACCACGTCGCCGAAGCCCAGGTCGGAGACGAGATCCAGAACATGATGCGGCACCACAATGGTCGGCGGCGCTGCTTGGCGAAGCCGAGCCTGCTGCACAATCGCCCGCAAGGACGGCCGATGCAAATGGTCAAAGTGGGCATGCGTAACCAGAACTACATCGATCGGGGGAAGGTCGCGCAGCCGTACCCCCGGCTTCCGCAGACGCTTCAGCACAAACAGCCAGGGCGCAAAATTAGGATCGATGATGACATTCTGGCCGCCGATCTGCACGAAAAAGCTGGAATGCCCGATGAAAGTTACACCCAACTCGCCATTAGTGACCAATTTGGGTTTGTACGCCTGCCCCGTGCGAGGAATGACGGCCGAGTGGCGCACCAGAGTGCCAAAAGCGCGCGCGCGTTTGCGGAGAATGGGATTCGTAAGCGTCGGCTTTAACATCTGCTCCTGGACGGAGCCCGGCCCAGATTCCAGCCGCAATTGTTTCCGTCTGTCGCCATTCTAAGACAATTCGTCTCCGATTGCTTGACCGTTGCGCAACCGTCAGTTCTAATCCTTATAGGAAACTTCTCCGCAAGCATTGCAATTCAGACACTGTAGAGACGTAGCTAGCTACGTTCTCGATTGAACAGAGTGCACGGAAAGCGTTCCCCTCAGGACGAACTCATAGGAGCGAAAATGCGCGTTGCTTTTTTAGGTTTAGGAATTATGGGCCGGGCGATGGCCTCGAATCTGGCCAAAGCGGGTCATGAAGTCACTGTGTGGAACCGCACTGCGGGAAACGATGTCGAAGGAGCACGCAGCGCCTCCACTCCGGCGGAAGCGGCCCGCGGAGCCGAAGTAGTGTGGACGTGCGTCTCCGACACCAAAGCAGTCGAAAGCGTTTTGTTCGGACCGCAAGGTGTGCACGAATCTCTGGCACCAGGGATGACCATCGTGGACTCGAGCACCATCTCGCCTTCCGTCACCCGCCAGTTTGCCGAGCGCGTGCGTGCCCAGGGAGTGGAATATGTAGATGCGCCCATGACCGGATCCAAAGCCGGAGCGGAAAACGGCACCCTGATCTTTATCATTGGCGGAGAAGATGCAGCCATCGAGAAACTGAAGCCCCTGCTTGCAGCGACCGGCAAGAAATTCTTCCGCATGGGCGAAACCGGCAAGGGACAAGCCGCCAAGCTGGTGATGAATCTGCAAATCGCGCTCATCTACGAAGGTTTTGCCGAAGCCCTGACCCTGGCCGCGAAGCTCGGAGTCGACGCCGAGACCCTGTTACCCCTAATCCAAGCATCCATGGTGAACTCGGGCGTGGTCGAATACAAGGCTCCGTTTGTCCTGAAACGTGACTTTTCTCCGAACTTCCCGCTGCGTCTTATGCACAAAGACCTCAAGCTCGCATTGGACGCCGCCAAAGAACTTCGGGTCCGGCTGCCCGGCCTGGAGACCGTAGAAGAAATCTACGACGTGGCCGACGAAGACGGCCACGGCGATCTCGATTACGCCGCCACGCTTACGCTGCTCGAAAAATGGGCGGGAGTGGAAGTGAAAGGCATGTCGGCCTGACCCTCGGTCGCTTCTTGCGACGCTTATCCGAGGTCAGGGTACCGAGCGGGTACTTCCGTAATCCAATCCCGCCCGCTTATTACAGAAGTATTACACACCGCGCCGACGGTCCCTGTTAGCCTGAAACTCTAGCACCCACAACGAAGACAGGGACCCCGCAATGCAACTCGAAGCGCTTCACCGCGAGCCAGCCGCCGACAACGAAATTAACTGGGTAACCGCAACCTTCATGGGCCTGTTTCACGTGGGCGCAATTGCCGCACTCTTCTTCTTTACCTGGAAAGCTCTTTTTGTCTCGATCTTTCTATGGTGGGTTTCGGGAAGCCTCGGCATCGGCATGGGCTACCACCGGTTGCTGACGCATCGCGGATACAGAACTCCGAAGTGGGTGGAGTATTTCCTGACCACCTGCGCGACCCTGGCGCTCGAAGGCGGACCGATTTTCTGGGTGGCCACGCATCGCATTCATCATCAGTTTTCCGATCACGAAGGCGATCCGCATTCCCCCATCGATGGAAAATGGTGGGCGCACATGGGCTGGATTCTGACCGGCAAGTCCATGCATCACGACACCACAACGCTCGCCCGTTATGTCCCCGACCTCGCGAAAGACAAGTTCCACGTCTGGTTCACGAAATACCATTACGTTCCGATGATTGTCTTGGGCCTGATCCTGCTCGCGATCGGCGGCTTGCCCTTCCTGCTCTGGGGCGTATTCATGCGCACCGTCGTCGGCCTTCATACCACCTGGCTGGTGAACTCGGCGACGCACAGCTGGGGAACACGCCGCTTTGTCACGAAGGACCTTTCGACCAACAGCTGGTGGGTAGCGATCCTGACTTTCGGCGAAGGCTGGCACAACAATCATCACGCCCATCCAGTCTCCGCCCGCCACGGCCTGCGCTGGTATGAAATTGATATGAACTGGTACGGCATCTGGACCCTCAAGAAACTAGGTCTGGCCCGCCACGTCTACCGCGTAAAGCTCTCGGAACTGAAGCCCAACGAAGAAGCCAAAGCGGCAGCTCCAACCCCAGAGTTGGTCTCGGTCTAGACGCAAAATCTTCCATTGTCATTCCGAGGAGCGAAGCGACGAGGAATCTGCTGTCTGCCCTTGAGCGTCGCCGATCCTTCCGTCTTTCCCTTTCCCTCGCCCTCTCGCGGTAGAATCACTCCATGCGCATCACCAGCCGGCGCAAAGCGACCATCACCTTCCTCGTTCTAGGCGTCGGCCTCGCCGGAGTCGCCGTCGCCGTCGGCTTCGGCTGGATCATCCTCAACTGGCGCGAAGGCATAAAAGTCTTCCTCGGCGTAATCTTCTTCGGCGCTATCACCACCGGCCTGGTCCTTAATACGATCTTCCTTCTGCGCGAAATCCGCCGCAACGAGCAGCACGACAGCTTCATCAACGCGGTCACCCACGAACTCAAGACCCCGATCGCGTCCATCCGCCTTTACCTGCAAACCCTGCAACATCGTGACGTCGACGAATCCCAGCGCCGCGAATTCTACCGCCGCATGCTCGACGACACTGACCGCCTGCTCGGAACCGTCGAGCAGGTCCTGAAAGCCGGAGTCGCCGGCCACAGAAAGAGCAGCCGCGAACGCGTCCCCATCAACTTAGCGCTCCTGGTTCGCGAGTGCGTCGAAGTCGCCCGCACCGGCCACCATCTGCAGCCCCAGGCCTTGCGTTTCGAACTCGCCGCCGCCAACGGAGCGGCCGAAAACGTCATCGGCGATCCCGAGGAGCTGCGCACCGCCGTCACCAACTTGCTCGACAACGCCATCAAGTACTCCGGAGACCGCGTGGATGTTTCCATTCGCCTTGAAGTGCCCGACGAAAAGCGTGTGCGCTTGAGCGTGCAGGACCACGGTGTCGGCATTCCTCCCGCGGAACTGAAGAGCGTCTTCAAGCGCTTCTATCGCGTCTCCAATCGATCGCTGGCGCACATCAAAGGCACGGGCCTTGGACTGTTCATCGTTCGCGCCATCGCCCAAAAGCATGGCGGGCGCGCTTTTGCTGAGAGCCTCGGCGAAGGCCACGGCACGACCGTCGTGGTGGAATTGCCGCGAAGCATTCCCCGCGAGAACGGCGCTCCGGAGAAAGCGGTTCAGGAGAACCGCGCATGAGTCGCGTGCTGATTGTCGAAGACGAAGCCCACATCGCGCAGGGGCTGCGTTTCAATCTCGAAGCCGAGGGACACAGCGTCGAAGTTGCCGGTGACGGCGAGCGTGCCATCGAACTGCTGCTGGGCAAAAGAGAGAACGGTCACAAAGAAGATGGCCATCCGGAAAACGGCAAGAAAGAAAACGGCAAACGCGCAGGCAAATTCACTCCGCGCGAAGAGTTCGACGCTGTCGTGCTCGATGTCATGCTGCCGGGAAAAGATGGTTTTGCCGTGGCCACTGAGTTAAGAGCCGCCAAGAACTTTGTTCCCTTGCTGATGCTGACCGCGCGCAGCCGCCCCGAGGACGTGCTCAAAGGCTTCGCCTCCGGCGCCGACGACTATCTTCCCAAACCTTTCGAGCTTCCCATCCTGCTCGCCCGCCTCCAGGGTTTGTTGCGCCGCCGCGAGTGGATGAACGTCAGCCACGCTCCCGCCGCCGATGCCTTCTCCTTCGACGGTCGCACTCTCGACTTCGGCAAACTCGAACTGCGAGTCAAGCAGAACACCATCCAACTCACTTTGATGGAAGCCGAGTTGCTGCGCCACCTGGTTCAAAACAGCGGACGCATCGTCTCCCGCAAAGCCATCCTCGAAGAAGTCTGGGGCCTGCACGAAGACACCGATACCCGGGCCATCGACAACTTCATCGTCCGCCTCCGCCGCTACATCGAAGACGATCCCGCCAAACCCAAACACCTGTTGACAGTCCGCGGCGTCGGATACCGCTTCGTGCCCGAACCGGGCGGAAACTGAACTGAAGCGGGCGTTGCTCGCCAACGCAAACCCCGCTTCAGGACGTTTTAAGAACGACTATCAGTTGTTTTGCTCACCCTAGTGATTCTCATAGTACCCACTTGGTCTGCCCTTTATTACACTCCGATGAACTCGTAACCAGGGAGTCATCGCTTTGGGAGGGTGAACATGCCAGCCGCCTCAGCAGTCGCACTAAGCCGTCAAAATGGAAAAACTGCGCCCCCGCCGAAGGGTCCCGTGCCGGTTACCCCAAGTTGGGTGGGGCGCGTCCCCCAACTCAAGCCGGGCCAGTACGCCGATGGCATGCCTATCCATTCGCCGGAATACATCTGCTGCAAGCTGCTTCTTCGGCCCAACAAGTTCCATTCGCGAGAGAGCTTCTTTGAATTCGGCAAGGTGATGCGCGCCCCAGCGAAAGAGCACGGCGTGAAATACATGACCGAAGGCTTCCTGGCGCAGCCGGTCAAAATCCGCGAAGTGCTGTTTATTGACACGGATGACTTTCGCCTCTACAACAACGCCTTCATTTTGCGCCGCCGCATCCCGTACAAGGACGGCTTCCCAATCGGCGAGCCCGAGATCGTCTTCAAGTACAGGCATCCCGAATTGCAGGCCGCGGCCGAGACCGATGTCCGGCCGAATATCCTCGGCGATCACCGCGTCAAGTTCAAGGTCCAGGCCCTGCCTCTGAAGGAGAAGCTGGGCGGCATCCGTCTGCTTTACTCACACAACGTGCAGTTCACCCGCGGAGCGATTGGATTAGGCCGCGAAAATATCCGCGACATGGACGCTTTGATCGACATGCTTCCGGTGCTCGGTAGAGTCAGGAAGACCCCGAAAGAAGAGATCCATCTGGTCAGCAATACCATCGTCGAGGAGGTGCTTCAGGACATCGGCCTGCTGGATTTCGGTTCTGGTCTTACCTGCAAGGCTAACGTGGCGATCTGGCGTACCCGCGGTGAGCACCGTCCGCTCATCGCGGAGTTCGCTTACCAGTTCAAGTTCAAAGACCGTGCGCAGCTCAGCCCGGAGGCATTGCGCCGAACGGAAGCCTTCTTTATCGCTCTGCAATATGCCGCCGAAGACTATATCGCGCTGAATGCGACCAAGACCGCTACCGTATACCGGCTGCTGGGCAACCCGCCCAAGTCCCATGAATGAAACGCAAGCATCTTGTCCGAACAAAGGGATGATGGTCGTGAGCCGTGCCTGATACCGCTGCTAAACCCGCACTTCAAACCGAGGAAACTGCCGCCAAAGCGGCAGCAGTTTCCATCTGGGAGATATTCCTGGAATTTCTGATCGTCGGCGCCACCAGCTTCGGCGGTGT
>Ga0210402_10005887_pt1 | contig 10911 bp, 10 predicted proteins | sample IncBWC7MmetaG_FD_161055 | JGI IMG/M metagenome (GOLD analysis project Ga0210402, IMG submission 161055) | Forest soil microbial communities from Barre Woods Harvard Forest LTER site, Petersham, Massachusetts, United States - Inc-BW-C-7-M | ecosystem: Environmental > Terrestrial > Soil >... | reverse complement strand
TTCCTTTGTTTGTGCACACAAGCGCGTTCGCAGCCGCAGACGCCGCTTGCATCCGCGCTTGGTAAATGCATCTAGCCTATGAGATTGCGCCTTCCGATGGCGCATAGCCGCCGCTACGACGACGAGCAGCGACTTCGGACGTCGCCGCTTCATGGACAGCTTCAAGGTGACCAACTGCCACCTTTTTGTTCCACGGTAGACTGTTGTCCTGATGCTGTCTGTATAATATTGAACACCGCCAAATAAAGTTCACTTTGTAACAGTTCCCCGGAACGAATCCCCGGCTGGCGCGTAATGGCGTCGGCGCGCTGGGATACCACGGGGCAGCAAACGTAATCGAAAGCAGTACTTCATGCGTCAGGCGGCGATCCTGTTTGGGTTGGCTAAAGCAACAACGGGCCCCAAGATTTCCGCAGCTCCTTTGGACAAAGCGGCCGATCTTAAATTGCAAGTGGACGAACCAGGCGCGCCGCCTGACGCCAAGCCCCTCGCACCGGACATTGAGCCGCCCGCGACGTGACGGAAGGCCGCCTCAGTTGGCGGCCTCTCCATGCCGCTTCAGTTTTGAGATCGATTTCCAGAATTTCATTCTCGTCGCGCTTCGAGCTTTTGTGTTTTCACACAGCCTGGGCCCCGAGCCGGCCGACGCCCTCACCGCTGATTACGCCGGCTGCCAGGGGTAGACCGACATGGTCCGCACCGGCCTCGATCAGCGCTCATGACCCATCTGCGATATGGCGCCGGCGGGAATTCCCGATGACATGGCCGCTGACTGACCGGCAGGTTATCGTTGCTCTGCAAGCGCGCTCGGCGATGAAATTTATCGGTAAAAAGAAAATACGACGAACGATTTCCCGGATGGCAACGTGAGACTTCTCGTCATCGCCGATGCAAAGCCGGCTTCGGCACCAGCGCATTTCACCTCTCGTGTGTCGCGCAGCTGCATCGCTGGCGCGAGCCTTTGTAGGCTTCGATACGGCGATGGCGATACCGCCTTTGCCTCCGCGCTTGGCGCCTGCAAGACTGCGACCAGTGTCCCGCCCGGTGCGCAAAGTCTGTGCAAGTGCATCGTCGCGCGCAAATCCACATATTCGAAAATCAGGCCTGCGAAGATCAGCTCTATCGGCATGATATTCGGTAGCGCATCCTGAATGTCCGCGACGTAAAGCGCGAGTTTGGGAAGTTGAGTGCCGAAGCGCGCCTGCGCCGCTGCCACATAGGTTGGATTGATATCGATCCCGACGATTCGCTCGACCGTCGTGCCAATCAGCCGCTCAAAACCGTTGCCTCCGGAGCACCCAATGATGGCGACCGACCTTGGCGTATGCTGTCGCACCGCGCGCTCCAACTCGTCGGCGAGCATCCGGGCCTGCGCGATTTCCGGTAGGGCCATATGGCCTTCATAGTCTGACAACGGGATGTCTAGCCACGGGCTGGTAATCATCTAAGATCATCCTTCTGACGTGAGCAACCGCTTAGCCGGATTCACAGTCCCGCGAAAGTCCGGAGTTGGCCCGAATGCGAATGCCGATCTCGTCGAGCAATGTCCGTTCGCAGCAGTACACCGGAAAACATTTGCTCAGGCTGAGTTCTCCTCACTTTGGCTCCTTGACATGCCGACTGCGTCGAGCGATGTCCGACATCGAGGGTAGCCCGGAAGACATTTGCTCAGACGGAGTTCTTCTGAGTTTGCCGAGTAGGCCCGGGGATTTTCACCCTGAGCCTCTCACAGATCCGGGTTTGATACTCTCGCATCATCCGGCTCGTGCCACCGCGCGAACCCGGAAGATATTTGCTCAGTCTGAGCTCTTCTGACTTTTACGCGAAAGCCGACGCCACAGCTTACCCCTAGCGGCCCCTCAGTTGCCAAAGTGGCGCCGCTTGAGCCCATGCCGGCCTAGCTCGATCGAGAGAGTTGTGAAATCGTGCAGCCACTGAATCGCGATGCGTTGCCCGGCAAGGGTCACGCTCGGCCATCATCGCGAGCACGCGCTGCACCAGGGCGGGATCGCGATAGGCGCTGCGCGGCCTCAATAGATTTTGGATTTCGGGGGTCAACTTGTGGACGGCCGGATCTTCGGCGGCGAGCCGCGCCAGGGCGATACCGAATTTGAGCGTGGTCTCAAAATCCGCCGGACGTTGCCCCCGCGTATCGGGAAATACGAAGTCGAGTATGGCCACCGACCACGGCGTCTCGATCAACGTCTGCAGCTCGGCGAAGAAAGTGGGCGCCAGCCCGGCGATTGGATTGCTGTCTTCCCCTAGTCTTTCGAGAAGCCTCTGCAGCAGGCACGCCTCCAGGGCGGCCACGCTCATGCCTTGACCGTAGACGGGATTGAAGCGGCAGATTGCGTCGCCGATGGGCAGAAGCCCGCGGGGGAAGACGTCGAGCCGCTCGAAATGGCGCCGCACGCTCTCGGGGAAGCCATAGCGCGCGACCCCGTTCAGGCGCTTGGCGTGGCTGATCGCGTTGTAGATCGTCGGCGTCCGTAGTGCCCGAGCGTAAGTCAGGAAGCCCTCCGCATCGCCGGACGGCACGTCACCATGGCGCGCCAATGGTCACCATCCAGCGGTTACCCTCGAGCGGCAACACGCCACGGCTGTTCTGGGGCGCCTGGCCGAAGGTTATGACGCCTTTCCAGTCGGTCGAGGCGTCGTCCGGGATAGCAAAAACGCATGTGGCATAGCCGAGATCGATGCCAATTGTGGTCTTCTCGGGCAGTGGTCGGCCAATCGATTGCAGCAGAGCGAGAGTGAGAGCGCCGCGGCCGGAGGCGTCGACGACGAGATCCGCCGCAATCGCCTCGCTCGCGCCGTTTTCGTTCTCGTAGCGCACGCCGGTGACCGCCTCTCCATTTGGCGATGCCAACACTTCTTGGACCCGACAGCGCTGGCGTAGCGTAGTGTTCGCGCGGCTTTCCACCCGACGTCGCACGGCGCGCTCGATTGTCGGCCGAGACACGGCGTAACTCAACCAGCCGAGGTCGCGTTGCGGGAAAGGATCGTAGCGCGGGCGCTCCATGCGAACATCGAGACCGACTCTGAGCGGCACGGCTCCGGCCCTCGCGAGATCGTGCTCGAATCCTGGGAACAGCTCGCTGAGGGTGCGCTGGCCGCTGAGCAGCAGCCCATGGACGTGCCGCGCCTGCGGCGTCCCCGCCCGATATTCGGCCTCCAAGGGCAGTGCGTCACGCTCCAGAACAACCACCTGATCGACGCGGTCGGCGAGCGCCCCCGCGGCCGTGAGCCCGCCCAATCCCGCGCCGATCACGACGGCCTGCTTGCCGATCAGACTTGACGCCATCTCCGCCTCCCCGGTGCGTGCTCCTCCCAGGAAGTGCCAACGCCAGTCGAGTATATCGCCACGCGCCGACGCGAGGAAGGCGGCGGAATCTTCAAGGGCCAGCGCGAATAGACGCTGTGTTTCCGGCTGGGCTACTCTACTCTTTCGATGTCACCTAGGACGGCCTTGTGATGTCATGGTGGGTCAATGTCGCTTGTTGGCCCATCTCCTGCCGTTTGTCCGCCTTTTGGGCAGAAGGCAGACGTTTATCCCCTCCATGGCTATGTTCGAACAAGCCGGCGACTTCAGACCGTGCCAATTAACGATCGCGCGAGACTACGTCGGCTGGTGCTCCTTGCTCGGAGTGCTCTCCGACATCGGGAAGCCCAACAATTAAGTCGTCGCCGGATACGGTGATCGGTATTTTTCGAAGCTTTGCCCGCGGGTTGCCGGGATGAAGACCGGTGCGAATATCGAACTCGTATGCGTGCCAGGGGCAGACCACATGCATCTTAGTTTTGGAGAAAATCATGCCTTGGCTGGTACGATCCTGGGCGACGATTTCCTCGACCTTGGCGATCATCTTGCCCTGGCAAACCGGTCCGCCCATGTGTGGGCATCGATTGAGATAGGCAAAGAAGTCGCCGTCAAGCTTGAATACGGCTACCTCGAAGCGGTCGAAGGCGATGACCCTGCGACCAGGATCTGCAAATTCCGACACCGAACCGATATGCACTTGGCGCATTGAACTTTCCATCCATTATCGCTTCGTTCGATTGAACCACATCGAAACGTCCCAGAGGTTGAGTCCCGCGCCACGGATCAGCGCGCTGACCGTAACCACGACCTCCGTGGGTGTCACGCTTTCCGGTCTGACCGGGCGCACCGTCGCAGTGTCGGACTCGCTCTTCGCGGCAAAAAGCCTCACCGCTGCGGTCATGACCCGTTCGAGCTCCGCGTCGGGCACCTGCTCAAGTATACCTGAACAGAGCGCATGCTCGGCCGCCTCGACGAAATCAGCGCCGAGCGCGGCCGCTTTGGTTTGGGCGGGGATCGACATCAGGAAATGCCCGGCCTTGCCGCCAGAACATCGGCGGCCATTGGACGCTTGCGTTTTACCTCGAGATTGAAAACGCGCGCGGCGTTGAGGCCAAGGATGTTGCGCTTAGCCTGCTCGGTGAGGAACGGCAGCGTGGTGATCGCGGCCGGCGGATCGAAATCCCAGTGCGGCCAGTCCGACGCATAGAGCAGCTGGGTGTCTGCATTGAAGGCTTCCATCGTTGCCTGCAGCAATTTCGGATTTGTCCTTTCGAGCGGTTGGCTGGTGTAGAACATTTCGCGCATGTATTCACTTGGCAGCTTGTTCAATAGCGGCGCCTCGCAGGAGCGCATCTGATATTCATGATCGAGCCGCTGCATCAGGAACGGGATCCAGGCGAGCCCGCTCTCCACCCACAGCACCTTCAATTTCGGAAAGCGCTCCGGCAGGCCGTTGATGATCCAGTTGGTCATGTGGATCAGGTGGTAATGCACGAATGACAGCGCGTGCATGGAGATGAAGCGATTGAGCTGCAGAAAGGATGGATCGTTCCAGTTGAAACCGGAGTGAAATGCGAAGGGTTTGCCCGTCTCCTCGATCAGGGAATAAAGCTTCATGTAGCTGTTATGATGAACAGGCTTGTTGCGCGTCGAACAGACGGTGAAGCCGATAACGCTCTCGGTTTGGGCATAGCGCTCGACCTGCTCGACGCAGGCCTCCGGTGTGTTGAACGGCAGGTAGAGCAGTCCCTTCAGTCGATCGTCCTCCGGCAGTATCCGCTCTACCAGCCATTTGTTGTAGGCGCCGCCAAGCGCGACCTCCATCTCGTCCTGCGGATGCATGCCAAGCGTCAGCATGGGCGTCGGGAACACGATTTGATAATCGAGCCCAAGTGCGTCCATGGCGCGGCGCGCAAGCTCGGTGAAGCGATGGGTACCCGTCTTCTCGACCGACTCCAGCAACGCCTGCTGGTGCGGGATGCGGCCATAGAGATGCTGATGGAGAATGCCGGGTTGAATGTTGAGCAGCGACGTGTTCGCGCTGCCCGGCCGCGCCGCGTTGGCTTCGCCCATCTGCCGGATGACGTCATTGTCGATCAGGGCGAGGATTTCCGGCCAGAATGATGTTTCGGTGACATGCGCGTCCATATCGACAAGGAAATAGTTCTCGTGGTTCTCGGACTGTCGGGTGGCATGCGCGAGAATATCGCGCGTGTCCGTCTGCATAGTAATCTCTTGCAGCTCGCGGAACCGTTGCGGGACTCGCTCGAGCATCGGGTATCTCCCCGGTCAAAGGCGCACGCTCAAAAACGAGCGGTTGCGCAGCGCACGGTCAAAGATGGCCTGAACCCACCTTCTCATTTAGCCGCGTATAGTGCGCCAGACAGCGGATGCACGCCGGCTGCGGATGCTCCCGCTCCTGACGAGAGCCGCAGCATATCGATAAGGGACAACGGGGACCATCAAGAACTAGGACAGCATTTCTGCCGGAACGGCTTCTGGCGGGGTGAACACCGCTTTGCGCAGCAAGGGTCCGGGGATTTCTGCGATCGTCGTAACCCTGCCGCACAAGGCACGGTCGTCCGAGTTCACCTGCCCTATCAGCGACCACCCCAAAGCTTTGCTTGAGCTCATCCGAACGTCGACGCCCGCTTTTGTGTCGCGTGTGGGATAGCTCACGTCGAACGATCAGAATTACGAGTACGCTGGCCGGCCAAGCCCGAGTGCCATGCTTACGGCACGAGGGTTGGGGTGCTATCATGCATCCTTAATCCAGGAACAGTCAGAGAGGGAACTGTCCGACGGAAGCCGTCATGCCCGCCCCGCTGCGAGGAGGAAAAGTCATGAAGCGTGCGCTCAAGGACTCTTTCAGGACGTTACTCGGAACACTCGGACTATCCGGGCTGATCATCGCGATCGCCATGGCAAGCGCCACCGCCCAGAAGAAATACGATCCCGGCGTCACCGACACGGAAATCAAGATCGGCAATATTATGCCGTACAGTGGGCCGGCATCGGCCTACGGCACGATCGGCCGAACGGAGGCTGCCTACTTTCGCAGGATCAACGCCGCAGGCGGTATCAACGGCCGCCAGATCAGGTTCATTTCCTATGACGACGCCTACAGTCCGCCAAAAGCGGTCGAGCAGGCGCGAAAGTTGGTGGAGAGCGATGAGGTTTTCCTGATCTTCAACTCGCTTGGCACACCATCCAACACAGCCATTCAGAAGTACATGAACATGAAGAAGGTGCCGCAGCTGTTCGTGCAGAGCGGTGCGACCAAATGGAATGATCCAAAGGAGTTTCCCTGGACCATGGGCTGGCAGCCCAACTACCAAAACGAGGCTCGGATCTACGCGAGGTATATTCTGAAGGAAACGCCGAGTGCCAGGATCGCCGTGCTCTACCAGAACGATGACTATGGGAAGGATTATCTCAAGGGCCTGAAGGATGGTCTCGGCGCCAAAGCTGCGTCGATGCTCGTTGCCGAGGAGGCCTATGAAGTGGCTGAGCCGACCATCGACTCGCACATTGTCAAGATGAAGTCGTTAAAGGCCGACGTGTTCGTCGACGTAACCACGGCAAAGTTCGCGGCGCAGGCCATCAAGAAGTCGGCCGAAATCGGCTGGAAACCCCTGCACTTCCTCAACAGCGTCAGTACCTCCATCGGCAGCGTCATCCGGCCGGCCGGCGTCGAAAACGCGCAGGGCATCATTTCGGTAGCCTTTCTGATGGACGCGCTTGATCCGCAATGGAAGGATGATCCCGGCATGAAGGCCTTCGACGAATTCCTCGCCAAGGATTTCCCTGAAGGCAATCGGGCCGATAATCAGGTGATGACCGGGTTCAATGTGGCGCAAACGCTGGTCCGGGTGCTGGAGCAGTGCGGCGATGACCTGACGCGCGAGAACGCGATGAAGCAGGCCGCAAACCTCAACGAGTTCAGGACCACCAACCTGCTGCCGGGTATCAAGATCAACACCAGCCCGATCGATTTTGCCCCGATCAAGCAGGTGCAGCTCAGGAGATTCAAGGGCGAGACATGGGAGCTGTTCGGACCTACGCTCAGCAGCGAAATCGGAGGGTAGCTAGAGCGTCCTAGCATTTGCGCTCGCTGACGAGCGCGAGTTTAACGTGAGTTCGTGACGGCAAAGCGGACCTCGCGGCTAGACCTGTTGAGGTTGAACATCGACCTCAAACATCAGCGCTCGCCGCTGCGGTCGTGTGATTAAGCATGGTTGGCGATGAATTTCAGTGAGCGTTTCAACGCGCGGCACGTCCGCATGGCCAACAACGTGGTCGGGTTCCAAAGGTCAATGCTGTCGTGGGCATTTCCGGATTGGCGGCATCGCTCGGGTCTTGCACCACGGTGATGCCACCGCACTGCCTGAGTGCCAGGCCGGCCGCGCCGTCACCGAGCGTAGCCGCGAGGATGGAGCCGATTGCTCTGGGACCACAGCGGAGACCCGTAGATCGGAATAGCGGATCGAGGGCCGGCCGGGCGTTGTTTTTCACGCGGCCCCGATCTCAGCCTTAGCTCATCGCTCTCCGCCAGGAGATGGCGCCCGAGCGGAGCGAGATAGATATACAGCAATAGTGGCCGGGAGCGGACCCGCCTCAGTCAAGATCGCATCAAGCGTTGAGCGCGGAATTGGCTGGAGAGGTGGATAGTCTACCCTGGCGTGGCAGCAGATGGAGGGCCTCGCGGCAGTCAAATTTTGAGACTGAATACAAAGTCGTCGAGGCGCTGCTCCGTTCTCAACATTCGTATTTGATGTTAGCAATGCCAGGCAAATATTGGCTCGGTCGATTGGAGTCTTCGACCGGCGATAGGGAGGGAGAGGCAACATGCAGCGTTGGAAGTATAGTTGCATCATGGCCATATTGGCCACGCTATCAGTCACTCCACATCTTCAGGCCGCAGAACTGCCATTGCCTGATATCCGGACCCAGCCGACTCCCCAGGCCGTACTGGACGAGCATATCGACGCTTTGAACAAGTGCGACTGGAATCGCCTGGTCGCCCAATACCCTGAAGATGCGCAGATCCATCTCCTGAATGGCACGATCATCACGGGCCGCAAGGCGATCGGCGAACTGTTCGCAGGATTTTGCAAGGACCCGAAGGACGGTGGCCTAAACGGAATCAATTTCAAGGTGGTTCAGAGCACGCTGATTGGAGGTACGTTTGCAACGCACTGGGTTGCGTCTGCTCCCTTCCTCGCCGAACCATACAAAGGTTCGGACGCCTACATTACCAAGGACGGGTTGATGCAGGCCATGGTGACGACCTTCGATGGCGCCGCCTTGAAGATGAAGAAATGATCTGCAAGTGAATTGCCGCGGCGCGATCGCGAGCGGGCATTTGCGGATTGGTCTGCTCCAATCGATCCAGGCGGTCGTCGACAACTATGCCACTCACAAGCATCCAAAGGTTCGCCAGTGGCTCGTCCAGCATCCACGCTGGACGTTCCACTTCACACCAACCGCGGCGTCTTGGCTCAACACCACCGAATGCTTCTTTGCCAAGCTCACCAATCGCCGCCTCAAAACGCGGCGCCTTCCGATCCGTCGACGACCTCAGGGACGCCATCAATTGCCGAATTGCTGCGCCGGCGGCTTTTCCGGGCTCCGCCTCAACTGATGCTTACTGAAGACCTTCGGCGGAAGGTGGCAGATAGGTAATGCCATACTTCGCGTAGATCTGCGCTGGTATCCGCTGGCCGACCACTCGTGCCACCGCAGTATCCACCGCTGCAACCAGCGCATCGTCCGCTCGGCGAAGCCCGACTGAAACGTTCCAGCGCAGTGCCGGTTCTGGCTTGTATCCGTCGGGTATCCTTACTGCCGTGCTCGGGTGTTCGTGCCGATACCAGCCGATAATCACTGGGTTTGTGGCGCCGACTTCGATTTCGCCTACCTCGATCGCGGCAATTATGTCTTCCTGAGAGGCAAAGACCGAAACGCGGAAGCCGTGTTTGGCCAGCCATTCGTGCTCGACGGTGCCAACCGTGACGCCAATCTTCTGACCGTGCAGATCGTCAAGCCGACGAACCGAAGACCGAGATGAAACCACGAGGACAACACCGCTTTCTGCGTAGGGTCTCGAAAAGCGAAGGGGTACGTGGGTTGTCAGCGGTCCGGTAAGTCCCTCACGATCGTAGCTTTCGGCAGAGGCGACGGCCTCCATCAAGGCATCGCAATCCGAGTTCTTCATGTCACCCGCGTTTCGAACCCAGGTCACACCGAGCCCCAATCCCATCTCATGCGCCACTACTTCCGCGAGTTCGACTTCGAATCCGGCAAGACCGCCTCTATCGGCGAGGTTCGAATAAGGGAGTGCGGATGGGTTGGCGCAGAGGCGTAGGGAACCATTCTGTCGCACCTCTGCCAGCGATGCAGCGTCCGCGCGCTGGGTTGTGCCTTCGGCGATGAGCGTCGCGAGTAAGGCCATAACGGCATTGCCAGGGATCAGACCACGATGCATGAAGGCGGTTCCAGACTCCAACGTCGCGCGCCGAGGCAAGTATTCATCTCTCTTGACAAGAGTAGCGGTCACCCGAGGATTTGTCCAAAACTGTACGCTAAGCCAGCCCAGCTTGGTGCGCGGCAACGATGGGTTGGCGCGCTCTTCTACAGGCGGCGCCGTTTGTGATTGGCCATTGGCCAGCCTCTTCCATAACACCTATTTTACACGACCAAGACCCGAAGCTGAACTGGGACCTTGGACGAGTCGTTAGTGATGTCCGATTTCGGAGGAGAAGGGCTGCCATCAGTAGGGGCAGAGGGGATTTCGACTCGAAGCGCCGCTTGTGGTAGGTTCATCGCACGCAAGTGTTTTTATCATCGGAGGAATTTTCGATGACCCGCCAATTCAATCGACGTGACGCCTTGAAGATGTCCGCGAACTTCGCGCTATCAGCCGCAGCCGGCGGACTGTCCTGCGTCGAGATTGCTAGGGCCGGACCGATCGAAGTCCCGACCATCGACAAGCTCAGCGTCCGAGTTCTCGTCGACAGTGCGAGCGACATTTTCTTTAGGCCGCAGGATGTAAGCGGAGTGAGGACGGAGCCCGGCCGCCCTGCCGATCCGAAGCGGCCATTGCATAGCGAATGGGGATTGTCGCTATATCTGGAACCGCAGCGCGGCGACGAGAGGAAAACCTTCCTTCTCGATTTCGGTTGGACACCGGAAGCGATCAACAGCAACATGGAGCTCTTAAAGCTCGATCCTTCCAAGATCGATGCGCTTATCATAAGCCACGGCCACTTCGACCATTGGGGCGGCCTGCTCGGCTTCCTGGAACGGTACCGCAAGGATCTGCCGGCGGACCTCACGATGTATGCCGGCGGCGAGGACAATTTCTGCCCGCGCTACGTCAAGATGGGTGCGGGGGGCGACCTCGCCGACTTTGGCACGCTCGACCGCCGCCACATTGCCGAGCAGAACGTGAAGGTTGTGCTGTGCGAGTCTCCGGTCGTGATCGGCACTCAGGCGTTCACCACCGGCAAGATAGCCCGCAGCAGCATCGAGAAGGTGCTTCCGAACACTCTGGTCGGGTTTCAGCTCAAGGACGGCGGCGGCTGCAA